>MDTG01398842.1_pt1 | contig 30361 bp, 28 predicted proteins | sample 811421 | NCBI WGS metagenome assembly MDTG01 (sample SAMN05326645, study PRJNA326480) | marine metagenome | isolation source: seawater | place: Pacific Ocean: South East | collected 2011 | reverse complement strand
TGCCACAGCGATGTGTTGTACTCCTGGACCTTCATAAAAATCTAAATATTCTTCAATTTGAGATCTTTTCTTTCCTTCAGCAGGTTCATTGATTGGAAACTTAATTCTTCCGTTTCCATTACTCATTACCTTACTCATCAAAGCTGAATATTCAGTATGAATTTGTTTGTCATCGAAAGACAAGAAGTTAACAAAGCCCATCACATCCTCATACCATTTTACCCAGGTATTCATTTCATTCCAACCTACATTTCCTACCATGTGATCGATAAACTTCAAACCAACTGACTCAGGTTTGTAATCGGATTCCCATTTTCTAAAGCCAGGCATAAAATCACCTTTGTAATTTTTACGCTCTACAAACATGTGAACGGTTTCGCCATAAGTGTAGATACCTGCTTTAACAATTTCACCGTTCTCATCTTCTAAAACTGTTGGTTCTAAATAAGATTTTGCTCCACGTTTGGTTGTTTCCTCCCATGACTTTCTTGCATCGTCTACCCAAAGTGCCACAATTTTAACGCCGTCGCCATGCTTAACTATATGCTCGTTTATTGGGCTTTTTGAACTTAAAGGCGAAGTAAGCATTAAGCGGATTTTATCTTGCTTAAGTACATAAGAAACAGTGTCTTTATTACCAGTTTCTAAGCCACTATAGGCAAAGGATTGAAATCCAAAAGCCGTTTTATAAAAATGTGCGGCTTGCTTTGCATTTCCAACATATAATTCCACATAATCTGTTCCTAAAAGCGGCAAGAAATCTTGCGCTCCTTCAAATATTTTTTCTAGTCCGTAGTCTACTGATTTAATTTCCTTCATAGCTTTAAGATTATAGAGAAGAGAGTATAGAATAGAGAGCTAAAGTCTATTCTGAAAGACCATGCTCATTTTCTGAAACTCTTCTAATTTCTCTTCAATTTGGTTTAGTTCTTTTTCTGTTATAAATTTTCTTTTTTCTGCTAATATAAGTTGTGTCCCTAATTCAAAGGATGAGCCCAATGAAATATCAATAATGCGAGAGAATGATTTATCTGTTCTAGAAGAGCCTTCTGCAATATTGCTTGGAATAGAAATAGCAGAGCGATTAATTTGTGATGTTAAGCTGTATTTCTCTTCAGGTGGAAAATTTGAACTCAAATCAAAAATTTGATTTCCAATCTCTATACCAACTTTCCAAATTTTTAAGTTCTTATAATTATGTCTTAATCTCTGTGACACTTAAATATCTATTTTCTCTTTTCTTTACTCTCTAATCTAGCTATCCTCAATCCAACTCTTATAATACTTCCCGTCATCAATTTTTAATGCATTCTCTGTTACTTTAAGCGGTTTAAATGTATCCACCATTACCGCTAATTCTTCCGTTTCTTTTTGCCCTACACTTCGCTCATAAGCTCCTGGGTGCGGCCCATGTGGAATTCCTGCCTGATGCAAGGTAATCTGACCTTGCGCAATATCATTTCTACTCATAAAGTCTCCATCTACGTAATACAAAACCTCATCCGAATCAATGTTTGAATGATTGTAGGGAGCTGGAATAGACTCCGGATGGTAATCGTATAAACGAGGTACAAATGAGCATATGACAAAACCAGCAGCCTCAAATGTTTGATGTACAGGTGGTGGTTGATGTACTCGACCGGTTATTGGTTCAAAATCATGAATGGAGAAAGCATACGGATAATTAAAGCCATCCCAACCTACAACATCAAAAGGGTGAGAGGCATAGACATAATCATGAATAACCCCTTCTTTTTTGATTTTAATTAAGAATTCGCCTTTCTCATCATGTGTTTCCAACTCTTGCGGAGTCCTAAAATCTCTTTCGCAATAAGGAGAGTGCTCCAACAATTGCCCAAACCAATTTCGGTAACGCTTAGGTGTATAAATCGGACTAGCAGACTCTACCACAAAATGGCGATTATCTTCTGAATCAAAGTCCATTTTATAAATCATTCCTCTTGGAATAACGAGGTAGTCTCCATATTTGAAGTCAATATTTCCCAAAAAAGTTCGAAGCTTTCCACTCCCTTTATGGATAAATATAACCTCATCAGAGTCGGTGTTTTTATAAAAATAATCTTTAGTCGATTTTTTAGGGGCCGCTAAAGCAACAATTAAATCATTATTACACAGCATCGCCTCTCGGCTTTCTAAATAATCGTCTTGTGGTTTTACATCAAACCCAATTAATCTCCTTGATTTAAAATTCTTTTCAACGGCAATTTTGGGCATCACATTTTTAGATCCTAAATGCTCCACCACCATGGTTGGACGATGTAAATGATACATTAAAGAGGACATTCCATCAAAGCCAACCGTTCCAAAAAGTTGCTCATAATGCAAAGAGCCATCTTCCTTTTTAAAAGTCGTGTGGCGCTTATGTGGTATCTTTCCTAATTTTCTATAAAAAGGCATATTTCATTTTTTGGTTGTTTGAAATTAGGCATTATTTCTTGTCTGCTAAAATCTGCTTAAGGTCGGGTCTCAATCGACTTTTATACACATTTCGCTTAGCCTTATTTTTATTTGTTTTTCGCAATTTTCTTTGTTCTTCTTCAGGCAAGGCTGCAATGTCTTTGCATTCTGGTGTGCAGCAGCCATTCATTTTTTCAGCGCATTCGTCACATTGAATAAACAGCAAATGACAATCGTCATTTTTGCAATTGGTATGTGTATCGCAAGGCTTTCCACATTGATGACATTCACTAATTATCTCTGTCGAAATTCGTTCGCCCAAGCGCTCATCAAAAACAAAGTTTTTCCCTTTGAATCGATTCTCAAGATTTTCATCTTTAATCTGACGGTAATAATCTATGATTCCTCCATGCAGTTGATTCACATCTTGAAATCCCTTATGTTTTAGGTATGCTGAAGCTTTTTCACAACGAATTCCACCCGTACAGTACAACAGCACTTTTTTATCTTCTTTCCCTTTTAAAATCTCCTCTACTTGCGGCAATTCGTCTCTAAATGTATCGGCATCTGGGCAAATCGCATTTTCAAAATGCCCCACTTCACTTTCATAGTGATTCCGCATATCAATCACAATGGAGTTTGGATCATTCAAGGCTTCATTAAACTCTTTTGCGGATAAATGCCTACCCACATTGGTTACATCAAAAGTGCCATCATCTAGTCCATCAGCTACAATCTTATGACGAACTTTTAATTTCAGTTTATAAAAAGATTTCCCATCGTCCTCTACTGCCCTTTTTATCGGCATGTTTTCAAACATTTTCCGCTTTTGTAGGCGAAGCATAAACTCTTCCCAATGATGCTCCGGCACACTCATTTGTGCATTAATCCCCTCTTTCGCTAAATAGGTTCTTCCAAAAACTTTCATCTCCGTCCACTCTGCATACAACTCATCTCTAAGCTGATGTGGGTCTTCAATAATGACATAGCGATAAAAACTAATGGTTACCCTTTCAAAGTCTTCTTCCATTAATTGCTTCTTCAAAAGCTCTTTGTCGTACTTATTATAAAGTTCCATGAAATAATGCTTAATAACCTACAAAGTTAGGCAAAGCAATAGCTTAGAAAAAATGACAAAAATCAGCTTAGCAAAGCGTTTATAAACTAGAGCTAAGACCGCAAATTTTAAAGAGAGTTTAGATGATAGACCTTAGATTTAGATTCATTTTTGTTTCTATATTCTAGATCTAGACTTTTTAATCTCACTTCATTTCATTCTGTTCCGCTTCTACCTCATTTTTAAGAATGCATCTTTATTCTACTGACTTAAGATATAAACTGAACGATTCCGATTTCCTATTTTTGAGGCCATTAAAAAATTGAAATTATGATTCTAGTCATTGGTGCCGGCGGACAGGTAGGCAGAGAGTTGGTTGAAAAACTACGAGAAGTAAAAGGGAAGGATAATGTATTAGCCACTGACATTCGACTTTTAGATGACATGGAAGGCCCCTTTGAGGAATTAAATGCTTTGGATAAAGGTAGACTTCATGAGCTGGTATCAAAGTATCAAGTAACGGAGATCTATCACCTAGCAGCACTCTTATCAGCCAATGCTGAAAAGCAAGTAAAATTCGCTTGGGAGTTAAACATGGATAGTTTGTTTTATGTGCTTGATTTAGCAAAGGAAGGGAAAATCAAAAAAGTGTTTTGGCCAAGTTCCATTGCGGTTTTTGGCCCCAATACGCCAAGAGACAACACTCCACAACATACCGTTACAGACCCTACCACAGTTTACGGAATAAGCAAATTGGCAGGGGAAAGATGGTGTGAATACTATGCGAAAAACTATGATGTTGATGTGAGAAGTATTCGCTACCCTGGTTTAATTGGCTACAAAAGTATGCCGGGTGGTGGCACAACCGATTATGCGGTAGACATTTATCACCAAGCCTTAGACCAAAAAAAATACGAATGCTTTCTTTCTGAAAACACCTATTTACCCATGATGTACTTAGAGGATGCTATTCGAGCTACCATAGAATTAATGGAAGCTCCATCAGAAAACATCAAAATTCGATCGAGTTACAATTTGGGTGGAATTTCGTTTTCTCCGAAAGAAATTGCTGAAGAAATTAAAAAGCTAATCCCAGATTTTGAAATTAGCTATGCTCCCGATTTTCGTCAAAAAATTGCAGATAGTTGGCCAAGTAGCATTGAGGATAAAGATGCTCAGAAAGATTGGAATTGGAAATTAGAATACGACTTAGGTAAAATGAGTGAAGACATGATTCACCAACTTCAAAAGAAAAGACAGTCAAATTAAGTCTTATATTTTTTTATATTTACGGAATGAAGCAAGGTCTACTTACCCTACTACTTATCTTCTTTATAGTACCCTCTTTTTCTCAAACATTTGAACTTGTTGATGGAGATACCATAAACTTGTTAGATGCTAGCAGAAAGAAGCAAGGCATGTGGATCATTAAAGCTACACCATCAAAAAATCCTAATTACGCAGCTGGTCAAAAAGTAGCTGAGGGCAGATTTGAAAATAGCCGTAAGATGGGACTTTGGAAAGAATATCATCCAAATGGTAAATTAAAAAGTGAAATCACTTATCAAAATAGCCGACCGATGGGACCTTATACCTTGTATTATGACAATGGTAAAATTGAGGAGCAAGGCAATTGGCAACAAACTAAAAACACTGGTGATTTTAAACGTTACCACCCAAATGGGCAAGTTGCTCAAGAATTTAAGTTTACCGAAGATGGAAGAAGAAATGGGCCTCAAAAATATTATTACCCGAATGGTCAATTACAATTAGAAGGAAATTGGAAAGGCGGCCAAGAAAATGGAGAACTCAAAATGTATTACGAGAATGGGGATTTAATGGAAGTAAAATTCTTCAATGAAGGAGGTGTAATGGATAAAAGTAAATATGAAACTTACGCTCCAAAAACGCCACAAGAAGACCCACTTAAAAAACAATTAAACGAAGGAAAGGATGTAAAAGTAGAAGCTAGCAAATCAGTTGAAAAACCAAACATAGGTGGTTTTGATGGAAATGGATATGCTAAACTTTACAATAGAAATAAGCAGATTTCTAAAGATGGAACTTTTAAAAATTATCGTCTGATGGATGGCAAACTCTTCAAATACAATGAAGATGGAATTTTGCAGCAAATCATGATCTTCAAAAATGGTCGCTATATTGGAGATGGCGTTATTGAAGAAGACTAGTGTTCACTAGTCTAATCTTCCTTCCACAAGCCTAAAATGTGTTTCTTTGTGGTCTTTAAATAAAGGCCTAAAATTCATGAATTCGCAACTCACTGTTTACAACACATTAAATCGTAAAAAAGAAACATTTAAACCCATAGACCCCGAGGTAATTGGCATGTATGTTTGCGGCCCTACGGTTTATGGAGATGCACATTTAGGCCATGCAAAATCTTATGTTTCATTTGACCTTATTTATAGATACTTATTACATAAGTATCCAAAAGTAAAGTACGTTCAAAACATTACTGATGTAGGGCATTTGACGGATGATGCTGACGAAGGAGATGATAAAATTGCAAAACAATCTCGATTAGAAAAAGTGGATCCTATGGCCGTAGTTGAAAAGTACATGTTCAACTATTTTAGAGACATGGATGCACTCAATGTAAAACGAGCAGATATATATCCACGACCTTCAGGTCATATTCCAGAACAAATTGAAATTATTGAAGATTTGATTCAAAAAGGATATGCTTATGAAGTCAATGGTTCTGTATATTTTGATGTAGCCAAGTATGATGAAACACATGACTATGGCAAATTATCAGGTCGTTCGATTGAAGAAATGCTGGAAGGAGCTGCAAACCGAACGTTGGCTGCACAATCTGAAAAAAAGAATTCCATTGATTTTGCCCTATGGAAAAAGGCTGACCCTTCACATTTAATGCAATGGAACAGCCCTTGGGGGAAAGGATATCCGGGTTGGCACATCGAATGTACTGTGATGAGTCAAAAATATTTAGGAGATAATTTTGATATTCACGGAGGTGGTTTGGAAAATGCTTTTCCACATCACGAATGTGAAATTGCTCAAGCTGAAGCTCACACCGATAAAGCATTTGCCAATTATTGGTTACACAACAATATGGTAACTATTAATGGTCAAAAAATGGGGAAGTCTTTAGGTAATGGCATTTTTTGCCATGAACTTTTTAGTGGAGACAACTTCCAATTAGATCGGGCTTATTCCCCAATGACCATTCGGTTTTTCATTTTACAATCGCACTATAGAAGCACCCTAGACTTTTCGAATACGGCTTTAGAAGCTGCATCAAAGGGATTAAATAGACTTCAAAACGGTATTTTAAAATTGGAAACTCTGACACCTTCAGAAAAGTCCAGTATTGACATTCATGAATTCAAGTCGAAATTGTATTCAGCTATGGATGATGATTTCAATTCACCAATTGTTATTGCACATTTGTTTGATGGATTGAAACTTGCTAATGCGATTGAAAGCAGCAAAGAAAGTCTGAACGAAAAGGATTTAAATGAGTTCAAAGCCTTATTTCATACTTTCTACTTTGCTATTTTAGGCTTAGAAATTGAAGAAAAACAAAGCTCTGAAGATGGTGTGGTTGATGAATTGATGAAATTGGTATTAGACTTTAGGTTAGCAGCAAAAACACAAAAGGACTATGCTACCGCAGATCAAATCAGAGATCGATTGAGAGATTTAAACATAACCGTAAAAGATGGTAAAGATGGGGCGGAGTGGAGTTTTGAAAAGTAGCATTTTGCTCTTTTCATTGAGCATTTTATTGTTGGCTTGTGAGAGTGAACCTAAAAAAAGTCCGAGTAAAGCAATAAAAAAAGCAAAACCTGAATTCACAGTTGAAAGACCTTCTTTTGATGAAGACTCGGCTTATGCATTTGTAGAGAAGCAAGTCTCATTTGGACCGCGTGTTCCAAATACAGAAGCACATAAAAGAACAGCAAACTACTTGAGCTCAAAATTAGCAAGCTATAACTTTAATGTAATTGAACAAAAAGGAGTGGTAACAGCCTTTAACGGTGATAAACTAAATATGGTAAATATCATTGGAGAGTATTTACCCGAGCTTAACAATCGAGTTTTGCTTTTTGCGCATTGGGATAGCCGGCCTTTTGCGGACCAAGACAGTAAAAACAAATCAAAGCCTATAGATGGGGCAAATGATGGAGCAAGCGGAGTTGGTGTTCTTCTGGAAATTGCTAGACAATTAGATAAACTCAAACCAAATATTGGAGTAGATATCATCTTTTTTGACGCAGAGGATTATGGGCAACCTTCTTCAGCAATGGCCCAGCGTAAAGAAGGAACTTGGTGCTTAGGCAGTCAGTTTTGGGCCAATCAGCCACATAAGCCAAATTATTCAGCCAACTATGGCATTTTGCTCGATATGGTTGGAGCAAAAGATGCTAAATTCACCAAAGAGTCTATCAGCATGTATTTTGCCCCTCAAGTGGTGAATCAGGTTTGGAGTATTGCTAAAGCATTGGGTCATGGCAATCATTTTGTTTTTCAAGAAACCACACATGTAGGTGAAGATGATCATTTGTATGTGAATAAAATTGCAAAAATTCCAAGCATAGATATCATTCAATACGACCCTTCAACTCAAGCATTTGCTCCACATTGGCACACCCATGATGACAATATGGAAGTGATTGACAAAGCTACCTTAGAAGCTGTTGGTGAAACCGTATTAGCCACAGTAATTAGAGAATCAAAATAAGGCTGTTTCACATTTCATTTTCGCCTCTTTTTAGCTAAATTGAGACACCAATTTAATATCCCAAATTAATGTCAGAAGAAAAAGACACACTTTGGCTTTTGGATGCTTACGCCCTGATTTACAGAGCCTACTTTGCCTTCAGCCAGAATCAAATGATAAACTCAAAAGGATTAAACACCTCAGCCATTTATGGCTTTACCTCTACTCTTTACGATGTTTTAAGTAATCACAATCCCACTCATATTGCAGTTGTTTTTGACACAGACAAACCTACCTCAAGGCATATTGAGTTTGAAGCGTATAAAGCCAATCGGGAGGCCATGCCAGATGATATAAAAAGTGCGATTCCATACATCAAAAAAATAATAGAAGGTTTTAACATTCCTATTCTTTATTCAGATGGTTACGAGGCCGATGACGTAATAGGCACTTTGGCTAAAAAGGCGGAAGCAGAAGGCTATACTACTTACATGATGACTCCTGACAAAGATTTTGGGCAATTGGTTAGTGAACATATTTTTATGTACAAACCAGCTCGAATGGGAAATAAAGCAGAAGTATGGGGTGTAGATGAGGTCTGTGAAAAATTTGAAATTGAAGACCCTTTGCAAGTAATTGATTACTTGGGAATGTGTGGTGATGCTGTAGATAACATACCTGGCATACCTGGTGTAGGCGACAAAACAGCTAAAAAATTCTTAAAACAATATGGCAGCATCGAAAAACTACTAGAAAACACTTCCGATTTAAAGGGAAAAATGAAGGAAAAGGTTGAATCGAACAGAGAACAAGCTTTGCTTTCTAAAAAATTGGCAACCATATTAATCGATGCTCCTGTTGAGTTTAATCCAGATAGTCTCAAAAAGGACCCTTTGAATAAAGAATTGCTAGAAGAAGTTTTCGCGGAAGTGGAATTTAGAACCTTAAGCAAACGAATATTAGGTGAAGAAGTAGCTATAAGCTCAAATCAAGGAGGGCAGATGGATTTATTTTCTGAATCTAAGACTGAAGAGGAAAAAGTAAAAGAGGAAGCTTTTCAAAGCATAAGAACACTTGAAGATACTGAGCACAATTATCAATTAGTTCAAAAAGATGAAGAAGTAAAAAGCTTAATTGAAATACTAGAAAAATCTGATAGCTTTTGCTTTGATACAGAAACTACTTCACTAGACCCTATTGAAGCTGAATTACTCGGTATTGCCTTTTCTATTCAAAAAGGAGAGGCCTATTATTTTGCAATAGACTCAAATAAAGAAATAGATATACAATTAGAACCATTCAAAGTCATTTTTGAAGACAGCCAAAAAGAAGTAATTGCCCAGAACTTAAAGTATGACCTAGCTATTTTAAAAAAATATGGAATTGAAATAAAGTGTAAGTTTTTTGATACCATGATAGCCCATTATTTGCTTCAACCAGATCAAAAGCATAATATGGATGTGCTCGCTGAAAATTATTTGAATTACAGACCCATGCCAATTGAAGACTTAATTGGTAAAAAAGGGAAAAATCAAGGAAATATGCGTGATGTGCCACTAGACAAGGTGGTAGAATATGCTGGTGAAGATGCAGACATTACATTACAACTCAAAAAACTATTTGAAAAGGAATTGGCAAATAGCAATAGCCGAAAACTTTTCGATGATATTGAAATGCCTTTGATAGAAGTACTAGCTGCAATGGAACTCGAAGGGATTAATCTAGATAAAGAAAATTTAAATGAATACTCTAAGCAACTTGAAAAAGAATTGGTTCAGCTCGAAAAAGAAATTATTGATTTAGCTGGAACAAACTTTAACATTGATTCACCCAAGCAATTGGGAGAAATTTTATTTGACATTTTAGAAATTGAGCCGAAAGCTAAGAAAACACGAACTGGACAATATTCCACTTCAGAAGAAACACTTCAAAAGATAATAGATAAACATGAAATTGTTCCAAAAGTATTGGAATATCGTTCCGTTAAAAAACTAAAATCTACTTATGTCGATTCTTTGCCAGAATTAATCAATGAAAAAACTGGACATATTCACACCAACTACATGCAAACGGTGGCAGCAACTGGCAGGTTAAGCTCTAATAATCCCAATTTGCAAAACATTCCAATTCGAACAGAGAGAGGAAGAAAAGTTAGGGAGGCATTCATTCCCCGATCATCAGACTTTTTATTGTTAGCGGCAGATTATTCTCAAATCGAATTAAGGATTATTGCAGCATTGAGTAAAGATGAAAGTATGATTCAAGCCTTTAAAGAAGGCTTAGACATTCACGCTGCAACAGCTGCTAAAGTTTTTGAAGTGGACCTCGAACAAGTGGATCGTGAAATGAGAAGCAAGGCCAAAATGGTAAATTTTGGAATTATTTATGGCATTTCAGCCTTTGGATTATCTCAACGATTAAGTATCCCCAGAAAAGAAGCGAAAGAAATTATTGACAGCTATTTTGAGAAATATCCAAAAATCAAGTCATATATGGATGAAAGTATTGAATATGCTAAAAGCCATGGATATGTAGAAACTATCATGAAAAGAAGACGCTATTTACCAGACATTAACGGTAGAAATGCGGTTGTACGTGGATTTGCAGAGCGCAATGCCATCAATGCACCTATTCAGGGGTCGGCTGCCGATATCATTAAAATTGCCATGATTAATATTCACAAGCGATTTAAACAAGAACAATTCAAATCCAAACTGCTTTTGCAAGTTCATGATGAATTAGTTTTTGATGCACATAAAGAAGAATTGGAGAAAATTTCTTCAATTATTAAAGAAGAAATGGAAAATGCAGTTCAATTAGAAGTGCCACTCACGGTAGAAATGGATTCTGCAACTAACTGGCTTGAAGCACATTAATCTTTAATTTTACCACTTCATGAAACGATTTACACCCATTTATATTCTTGTAGCATTCTTAGGATTAGAGTCTTGTGTTGATCAATCACCATCATCAAACAGTATCGCTAATAAACCAGTAGAGGCTGAAAATTCTAATAGGTTGCAAAATGAGAAAGTAAAAACAATCAAGAATATTTTTTATTCATTACCCTCGCCACTAGAATTAAGTTCATTATTTAAACAAGAAGGAATAGTATACAAGTCAGAAAAACTACATCAACTCGAAAAACGAGAGGACTATCATTTAACTCATATGAAAGCACTAAATCTAGGGGTTTATGGTGCAGATTTGAGCTATGCAGCGCTATTTGGAGTTCATGAAGATGCAATTACCTACTTCAGTGCAACACAAATTATAGCAGATCAGTTGGGAATAGGGCAAACGTTCCGAAAAAAGTTTGTAAGTAGGTTGGAAGAAAACGCGAATAATAAAGACACGCTGCTACAAGTTATTAGTGACTTTTTTTTAACAAACGAAGCTTATCTTAAGGATTCAAAACAACAAGACATCTCTACTTACGTATTACTTGGCGGTTGGATTGAAGGTATGTATTTAGGGTCACAAATGATTGGAGACAAGTCTGATACTACTGGCATTCACCGAATCATTGCTAGTCAGAAAAACTCCTTAAGTGAGCTTTTACTTATGATAGATGAAATTGAGCAAAAACCTCAAGAAATTCAGAAATTATATACTAGCCTTGAATCTTTAAAAACAATTTATGAAGATGTAGTTACTTTTAAAGAGGTTAATCATTCAGAGTTAGCAAATAGTAAAATGCAAAATGAGAAAAAAACTAGTGATAGTAAAGTGGAATTAAACCCATTGGCTTTAAAAGCAATTAAACTTGAAATTGAAAAAACGAGAGCCTTAATTATCCAATAATTTAATTTTGCAAATTAGTTAAAAACTAAATCATGGACATACTCTAATCTCTGTCCCAAAGTGGAACTTTAAATAATCATTTTACTTAAAACAAAAAGCCCATTGTATAACTACAATGGGCTTTTACAATTTGTAATTCTTTTTATTGAACGACTAACTTTTGAGTCTTCCTTCCATTTTCCGTTTGAAGGTTGATTAAATAGATTCCATTTGATAAATCAGATAAATCAAGCTCAAATCTATAGCTATCCTTTAAAAGTTCTCCTTGGTAAATGGTTTTAACTTTCTTTCCAATGATATTAGTCAAGCTAATTTCTACTTCTTTCTGATTCGCAGTTGAAAATACATTTAAAGTAGTTGTGCTGTTCGCTGGGTTAGGGAAGACTAAGATTTCTGTAGTATTAGCATCAATATTTTCCTCATTCAGACCTACTAATGTTCCATTGAGTTCAAAATCATCTATGAATAAGTTATTCCCATTACCATTAACTAATTCAAACATGAATTTAACATTACTGCTATTCTTTACTGCACTTGGGAAGATTGCACTTGGAAGACTATAAGATCTCCAATGTGAAGTTTGAGTTGGAACAAAATTAGAAGTTTGAGAACTACTACCACTCACCATTAAAGCTGAAGATGGCAGCGTAATTAAAGTCAACCAATTTTCTCCACAATCAATTGAAGCTTTAATTCTCAATTGATCTGAACTGGTATTATTTTTTCTTCTATATGCGACTTTAAATCCAAGTGAAGGATTGCCTATTGTAGTAAAGTCTAATGAAGGAGAAATTAGTTGATCCAAGCCACTTTCATAATTATTATTTAAGTTATTTACCCAAATAGAAGAACTTCCACTAAAAGAGGCGAAAGGCGCAATTGCCCAAGTTGGGTTTCCAGAAGGACTAACCACTTCCCATTCATTTCCGAAAGTGGTTGCATTTTCAAATCCTTCAGAATAATTAAAGGCACTATATGTAGCTGTATTTGACCCTACATGGACAAAATCAGACAATACAACACTGTCAATTCCAGAACTATTTCCAACTCTTAAAATCACATCATATTCCCCTGGCGTATTATATGTAATAGTAGGTGTAGCAGAGGTAGAAGTTGAAGGTGTACCTCCTGGAAAAGACCAATTATACGTGTTTAAGGGTCCTCCGTAGCTATTTTCACCAAAAGTGACTGAACCTCCTTCACAAATAAACTTATCAAAGTCCAATACTTCTACTATAGGTGTACAAGGGTTTCCAACATAACCATCATTGGTTCCTGTCTGTCTCAAGTTAGCTGTATCAACTAAACTAATTAGTTTATTATAAGAAGTAATTGCTGCATAAACTCGATTCTTTTGTATTGGTGTAAACATTCCTAAACAAGATAAACCATATCCCATATAGTTTTCTAGTAAATCAGGCACATCAGTATTAAATGGGTTTGGATTACTTGATACACCGCCTGAAGCATCATTTGAACATGAATTAATAGAGAAGTTACATGAATTATTATTGTCATCAAACTGAGGAGGAGTATCACAAACAAAATCTCCAGAACCATGGCAAGCAGAACCACATGCGTTTTGGAAAGGGTGATATAAATTTAAACAATGACCAATTTCATGGGTAACCGTTCTACCATCTTTTCCTGAGGCAAGCTCTATACTTCCCCATTCATCAGCTCTAACTACAAGGCCATAAGTACTCGCACTTCCAGAACTAGGTGGAGGAAACTGAGCAAACCCTAGAATATTCCCACTACCACTACTCTGTATTGTATTTACAATCCATACGTTCAAATAACTGTATGGGTCCCATCCAATAAGGGATTTAGGCTCATTTCTCTTGTCAAATGTTAAATACGAGTTAGTTCTTGTTATTCCTTCTGTACAATTACCGTTAGGATCTAGTTGAGCTAAACGAAACTCAATATCCATATCTGCAATTAGTCCTTTAAACATATTTCTAACTGCAGAAGTATCCGAATTTAGCTTTTGAAAATCTTCATTTATAATTCTTAAGCCATCTTGAATTTGAGCTTTTGAAATATTTCCAATGCCATTATAATGTATAACATGTACAACTACTGGAATTACATAAGTTGTATTGCTTTTATTTCCTTCAGGTTTTTGAGAATATGATTTTGCAAAATTGATCATCTCTCTTTCATAGTCTGCTTTTAGCTCAGGATGAGCTTGATGATACTTTTGTAACTCTTCATCGGTTGCACACCAACTTTCTTGTTGCGCATAACTATTTATGGTTATTGTAGCTAATATTAATGCAAATAAACTTTTGAATTTCATCATGAATAATTTCTTAAATATTGAATTGAACCCTCTTGCTCAAAAAGGTTTATAAAATTACGTATTATTTTATCGGCCAGATTTTCCGCACTTGCTAGCTCATTGTTGTTTTTATAAGCTACAAAACGCTCTTTTTGCGAAAAATCACTAGTCCTTATATTTCTAATTTGTTCTTGCATTTGTGTATCAATAACACCTGGCGACAAGGTACGTTGCTTAAAATTCTCTTTTGATTTCAACTTCAACTCTTCCTCAATAACTTGACTTGCCATATGCAAAGCTGCTTTAGATGAACAGTACTGTGCCCAACCATCAATAGGGCTGTTTGCGGCTCCAGAACCTATATGTAAAACGTATTTAAACTTATCTGAGTTGCATGAAGCCTTGTAAAATTGATTGGTTAAAAACATAGGTGTAACTACATTGAGTTGATATAATGCTGATAGACCTTTGACAGTCCAATTTCCTAAAGGTTTAATTTCACCTAAACTCCCTGCATTATTAATTAAAATATATTCTTCAAATTGATCAGACAAGTCAAAACTAAAGGCAGTTAAAGCATCTGCGTCCGACAAATCAATTTCGATGTGTTGGTAATTCTTGTGTTCAACACTTTTTGTTCTACTCATTCCAATGACAGAATGACCTTCTTTCAAATAAGCTTCTGCAAGTGCTTTACCTAAACCTTTGCTAGCTCCTGTTATATAAATCTTTTTCATTGAAAAAAACGCTAAATTTTGGCTAATGCTTGTTCTAAATCCTTTTTAATATCTGATATATCTTCAATTCCAACACTTAAACGGATTAAAGAGTCAACAATACCTAATTGCAATCTTTCACTAGCTGGTAAGGTAGCATGGCTCATACTAGCCGGATGACTTGCTAAAGATTCTACCCCACCTAAAGATTCAGCCAAACTAAATAGTTGAATACTTGAAAGAAACTTGAAACAATCTTCCTTTTGATTGTTTTTCAGCGTAAATGATACCATCCCTCCAAAACCATGCATCTGCTTTTTTGCAATTTCATGATTTGGGTGCTCTTTCAAACCTGGCCAAAAAACTCGATCAACTTTAGAATGATTATTTAAATAATGTGCAACCTCTTCAGCATTTTCATAATGTCTTTGCATTCGAACATGTAGTGTTTTAATTCCACGATGAACCAAAAAACAGTCTTGTGGACCTGCAATCGCCCCACAGCTCTTTTGAATAAAACTTAATTTCTCTGCAATTGATTCATCATTAGTAATTAACCCTCCCATAATTACGTCAGAATGCCCTGCTAAATATTTGGTAATTGAATGCATTACAATATCAACACCCAAATCAAGCGGGTTTTGCAAATAAGGACTAGCGAAAGTATTATCAGCAGCAACTATTACTCCCTTTTGTTTGGCTATAGTAGTAACGGCCTCAATGTCTGTTATTTGCAATAGTGGATTACTCGGTGTTTCAATCCAAATCAATTTGGTTTTTGGGCTTAATGCCTCTTCTACATTTTCAACATTCTGCATGGAAACAAACTTGAAGCTAATTCCCATTTTTTGATATACCTCAGTAAACAATCGATAAGCTCCACCATATAAATCATGTGAAGCAACTACTTCGTCTCCTGGTTCTAAGGTTTTCATAACTGCATCGATAGCAGCCATTCCACTTGCAAAACAAAAACCAAATCGGCCGTTTTCTATGGCAGCTAAGTTATCTTCTAAAGCGCTTCTACTTGGGTTCCCTAATCTGGAATATTCAAAACCTTTATGCCCTCCAAGTCCATTTTGCTTGTAAGTGGAAGTCTGGTAAATGGGCGTATTTACGGCTCCATAAGCCAAGTCGGCTTCTAATCTTCCATGAATTGCTTTGGTGCCAAAATGGCTTTTTCTGTCTTTCATAGCTTGTACATTTAATAAACTGATACCAGTGAAAACTGTTCAAAGTTAACTTTGAGTAATTAGCTGTGCGTGCGCTTAATCCAGCGTGGTAGAATAATAGCTCCAATGAATAAATAAGGATAATAGCTAACCAATCGCCAAAGAAGTGCTAAGGCTCCTGCTAGCCCAAAAGGGATAAAATCTTTTAAAAAGCCTGAGAAAGCTATCTCTGCTACTCCTGTGCTTCCAGGAGTGGGACTAATCAACATAATTACCCACATCACTAACTGGCGTGCATAAATCATTAAATGGTCACTTACATTTAAACTCACAAACGCTAAAATCAAAAAATTAACCACCCAAAACCTAGCTGTCCATGAAACCAAGGTAGCACCAAATGCTTTTCCCCAAAATGAAAAAGGCTTTCCTCTTAATTCTTTAGAAGTAACCATGATATCATCACCCGTTGCACTTGCATCGTGTCTCCACTTTCTTAAAAATGGCAATCTAAATACCTGAAGTAGAATCCACTTGAATCCTCTTGGTCTCCAAAAAATGGCAAAAGTGATGACTGAAGTTAATAGCAAAATAAAAAGGTAACCTGCAATAAACACACCTTGTATTCCATATTTCCCTATCGCTCCGCTCAAAGCTTCTGTGGGCAACTCTATATTAAAAATACTCGAATAACCTACGCTAAATAATACAACGGGTACCGTTAAAATGTAAAAAAGCTCATCCAATAAAGCCGAGGTCATAACCACAGCTGAACTACGTCCCATTTTTACCCCTTCTTTGTTTACAATGTAAATTGCTACCCCAGACCCACCGACAATGGAAGGACTTATTGCTGATGCAAATTCCCATAACATGATTGTATCAAAGCTATTTCTCCATGAAATTTGATAATCGGTTAGCACCCTTATGCGATACATATAGGCAAGATCTCTAGTTGCCATCATTAAAATGGCTACAATAACCCAAAAAGTAGACGACCAAGTCCACTCTACGGCTTCAAAATGCTTCAATTCAAAATTTCTTGCTACTAGGTAAGTAGCAACAGCTAAACCAATACCAATGGTAACGGCAATTCGTGTTGGTGAAAACAGCTTAAGCGCTTTGGGATTTTCTGACATCCTTTGCGAGTTCTATCCTACTTTTGTTAGTTCAAAAATCAACAATGAAAAAAGTATTTTACCTTTCAACTTGTTCTACCTGCAAACGCATATTAAACGAGCTTAATTTCCCGAAAGATGCAGAATTGCAAGATATCAAAACTAATCAAATTAGCCCTGAAGATATTGAAGAAATGAAGGCATTGGCAGGAAACTATGAAACTCTTTTTAGCCGGAGAGCTATGAAGTATAAATCCATGGGACTTGCACAAAAAGAATTAGGTGAAGAAGATTACAAAAAGTTGATTTTAGAAGAATATACATTTCTAAAAAGACCAGTAGTTGTTTACGATAACTTTATTTCTATTGGCTCATCAACAAAAGCAGTTGAATCGTTAAAAAGTCAATTCGATTCTTGAAAGTATCGCAACTTTTTAAAGCGCACTTAGCCTTACTTGGTGCAAATATTATCTATGGTGTAAATTACTCCGTAGCAAAAGGCATTATGCCCAATTTTATTGAACCATTTGGGTTTATCTTCTGCCGAGTATTAGGGGCATTAATTTTATTCTGGCTACTATCCTTTTTTACAAAAAAAGAACGGATACAATTCAAAGACATAATACGACTTTTTATTTGCGGCGTATTTGGTGTTGCAGCCAATCAACTCATGTTCTTTTATGGATTAAATCTAACGAGTCCCATCAATTCAGCCATCATCATGACTTCTAACCCTATTTTGGTATTAATCATGTCGGCTTGGATTATAAAGGAACGAATAACACCAACCAAAGTAGGAGGTATCTTTTTGGGACTAGCTGGTGCGGCTGGTTTAATTTTATATGGCAACAATTTGAGTATAAGCAATGACACCTTTGAAGGTGATTTATTCATTTTTCTGAATGCTAGTTCCTATGCGATGTATTTAGTTTTGGTAAAGCCTTTAATGCATAAATATGAGCCTACTACCGTTATTAAATGGGTATTTCTTTTTGGGTTTTTAATTGTCATTCCCTTTGGGTTTAATCAATTTACTGAAATAAATTGGTCCTCTTTTACTCCTCAAATATGGGGTGGATTTTTGTTTGTGGTAATTGGAACCACTTTTTTGGCGTACCTCTTTAATATCTATGGCTTGAAACAAGTAAACCCATCTGTAGTGAGTACATATATCTATTCTCAACCATTTATTGCTACACTTGTTGCTTTAATTCTTCAGCAGGATGAATTGAACCTTGTCAAAATCATTTCTGCCTTGTTCATTTTTGCCGGGGTGTATCTTGTGAGCATAAGAAAACCGAAGCCTAAGGCGAATGCCTAATTTTGTCGCTTTAATTATAGAGTATGCTTCAATCAATGACCGGCTTTGGAAAAGCCGAGGGAACTATTTCAGGAAAGAAAATCATTATTCAGCTTAAATCACTCAACAGTAAGCAGTCCGATATACACACTAAAATTCCTAACTCATTTAAAGAAAAGGAATTAAACTACAGAAAACTCATTTCCAATAAGATAGGTAGAGGAAAAGTAGAAATGCTTTTGAGTTATGAGGACTTAGGAGAGAGCGGAGCTTTTCGAATTAATGAAGCCATTTTTAAAGGTTATTACGCTCAATTTCAAAAATTACAAGCTGAGTTAAATGACCAAAGCAATGATTTGATTGCAACCATTAGTCGATTACCTGAAGTGATCAAAGCAGAAGAAGCTAAACTTTCTGCCGAAGATTGGACAAAAATTGACCTCATTTTGGAACAAGCAGCAGAAGATCTCATTTCATTTAGAATTCAAGAAGGTAAAACACTTTACGACGATCTAAGCTCAAATATTGAAACTATAACAAATCTTCTAAATCAAGCGCTTAAATATGAAAATGAGCGTATTGAAATTGTAAAACAACGCTTGCTTAAAAACTTAGAAGAAAACGAACAAAAAGACAAAGTCGATAGTGATCGTTTTGAGCAAGAAATGATTTATTACTTAGAAAAATACGATGTTTCTGAAGAAAAAGTAAGGTTAGAAGCACATTGCAACTACTTTATGGAAACTATGAACTCAGAAGCTGGCCAAGGCCGAAAACTGGGTTTTATTTCGCAAGAAATTGGAAGAGAAATAAATACTCTAGGCTCTAAGGCCAACCATGCTGAAATGCAAAAGTTAGTTGTGCAAATGAAAGATGCACTAGAAAAAATTAAAGAACAAGTATTAAACGTATGGTAGGTAAATGCATCATTTTTTCAGCACCATCGGGCTCAGGTAAAACCACATTGGTTCATCACTTATTGGAGCAAGATATAGGTTTGGCCTTTTCAATTTCTGCTTGTACTCGTTCGCCTAGAGGTAAAGAAGTAAATGGTAAAGACTATTACTTTTTGAACATTGAAGATTTTAAGCAAAAAATAAAGGAAGATGCCTTTGTCGAATGGGAAGAGGTTTATACGGACCATTTTTATGGCACCTTAAAATCAGAGATTGAACGAATTTGGGGAGAAGGAAAAACAGTCATATTTGATGTAGATGTTGTAGGAGGTTTGAATCTCAAAAAGTATTTTAAAAAACAAGCTTTGGCCATATTTGTAATGCCTCCAGACCTACCTACTTTAGAAAAACGATTGAGAAGTAGAGGTACGGATGAAGAAGATCGCATTCAAAAGCGTTTAGCTAAATCGAAGCAAGAACTTGTGGTGGCAGATCAATTTGACCATATAATTTTGAATGATAGCTTAGAAAAAGCAAAACAAGAAGCTAGAACTGTGGTTACTTCATTTTTAGAAAACAAAGAAATATGAAGGTAGGTCTATTTTTCGGAACGTATAATCCAGTGCATGTGGGCCATATGGTAATTGCCAACTACATGGTGGAATTTACTGATTTGGATCAAGTATGGATGGTAGTTACCCCGCAAAACCCCTTTAAGCAAAAAGAGTCTATGCTTAAAGATTATGACCGCTTACATTTAATGCGACTAGCCATAGGTGATGATGAGCGACTAAAAGCTTCAGACATTGAATTTGGTTTAAAACAACCAAACTATACTTCTGACACTTTAGCTTATTTAAAGGAGAAATTCAGTGACTATAATTTTGCTCTAATTATGGGTGCTGATAATCTAAATCACTTTCACAAGTGGAAAAATCATGAATTGATTTTAGAGAACCATGACTTGTATGTTTATCCTCGTCTAGACTCGAATGAAGGTGGTGAATTAAGACAACATTACAAAGTCAATTATGTAGAAGCTCCGGTAATGAAAGTTTCATCTTCGTTTATTCGAAAAGCTATTTCTGAAGGAAAAAAAGTAAACCACTACATGCCTAAAGAAGTAGCAGCTTATGTGGAAGAAATGAATTTGTATCGATAAAGCCTATTCCAAGGTCTTGAATTTCCCTTGAAGTATCATGAAGTCACTTATATTAGACAGTAGCGACAATCGCTTTCATCATACCTTCAAATATCTTAAGGCCATCTGTATTGCCTAACTCAATGTCAGCCGCTCTTTCAGGATGTGGCATCATACCAAAAACATTCTTGGTTTTATTGCAAACCCCTGCAATATTCTCTAAAGAGCCATTTGGATTAGCAGCAGCATTTATTTCGCCTTCTTCATTGCAATAGCGATAAATCACTTGATTGTTTGCATTCAAGTCTTTCAACATTTCCTCGGTTGCATAGTACCGACCTTCGGCGTGAGCAATTGGTATTTTTAATGCTTCATCCGTGTTCACTCCTGCATTTATAATCGAATCATTATTATCTGCTTTTAAGAATACATTTTTGCAGATAAACTTTTGATTATTATTGTGTAACAAAGTTCCTGGCAACAACTTAGACTCACACAAAATCTGAAAACCATTACAAATCCCCATAACGTAACCGCCATTATTGGCATGCTTTACTACTTCTTTCATAATGGGTGAATAGTTAGCTATTGCGCCTGAACGTAAATAATCACCGTATGAAAACCCTCCAGGTAATATGATAAATTCAGCTCCTTTCAAGCTAGTATCTTTATGCCAAAGTCGCTCAACTTCATAACCCATAATGCTTTCTAAAACATAAATCATGTCTTGATCACAATTGGATCCCGGGAAAGTAATCACACCAAATTTCATATCTTCAGATTTTTTGCAAAGGTAATTAAATCAATATATGGAGTCTAAAGAACAAGCCTAAATAAATCCCCATATTTCATTCAATTGAAAGGTTAAAATGAAGAAGAAAACCAATTGAATGATCCACTTTCTTTTAAACCCTTTGTAGAACCAAATGTAGAATGCCGATAAAGCAAGCACTAATAAGTATGCTAGTAGTCCATTTGTAGGTTGGAAGCAAAGTAAAACGATTGAAATAATTAAAAAAATCAGAAGCACACTCATCTGATTTCTTTGTTGTACTATTAATTTAGATTGATTTGCAAAAGCCTGAAATATTCCCAACAAACCACAGATTCCCAAGAAGACTATATTTACTATAGTAGCTGCGGATAAGACAAATTTTTCGTGAATGCCATTCAAAGCAAAAGCAATATCTAAGTCAAATAAATATTTAGCAGATGAATAGTAAATCCATGGCACCGTAAGACCAACCAAAGCCGTAATGTGTTCCTTGGGTTGGAAAGTTCTAAAAATAATTAGGGCAAAAAATGGCAAAAGATAAAAAGCCATAAGGGGTAAGTAAAAAAGACTTGAAAAGCTAATCATTAAAGCCACCGTAAAAATTGAGGATTGAACTTGTTTCTCATGGCTCAACTGAAACATGAGATAAAACGCAATAATCAAAATAAAGAAGCCCAATAAGGGTTCAAAAATCCAATTTTGACTAAAAAAAAGACTCAGGCCTACCATTGGGAATAACCAAAAACTGGCTCCTTTATGAGTAGGCAACTTATGCTGAGCGAGTAAGCTGGAAAGCAAGTAAATAAGTAGTAACGAAAAAAATAGTGAAAGTGAAGTAACTAAAAAACTAGAAAGCAATGGACTAAATTCTATAATTACTAAGTCTATCGGCGAATTCAATTCATCAAGTTCAAAAAAGAAACTACTTAACACAGCAAATAGTGCAAGTAGAATATTGACTGTCAATAAAATATGATGAAACTTAAAAACTCTCATTGCTGTACAAGGATACAGTTTTAATACTTGTCATAAAATTGATTTTTTCTAAAAAGAGAAAGCGCAATATTTTATACATTTGTCAAAAATATTTTAGCTATGACTTGGAATGAGATAGTTTACGGATTAGGCGATTTATTAGAGTGGACATTTGGAATTCTTCCTACTTTGGGCAATTTGCCAAACGCACTATTTTCTCTTGTAATATTAGGTGGTCTAGTCTTTTGGATTTTGGAGTTGAAAAAATATAAAGCTAAAGCCGAAAGAACAGGTGGAATTGAATAAGATTTTTAAATCTTTTCCATCAAATCAAAGCCAATATCTCTTCTAAAATACTTTCCTTCAAAAAGGATTCTATCTGCGTTTCTATAACTCTTTTCTAGCGCTTCTCTAAAGTTATCGCCAAAAGCAGTTACAGCAATTACTCTGCCTCCATTGGTTAACACCTCATTTTCCGAAATCTTTGTTCCAGCGTGAAACAGCTCTGCATCAGCCACTTCCGAAAAACCACTCATTGATTTCCCTTTTTCATAAGCTTCAGGATAACCTCCCGAAACCAACATAACTGTTGTAGCAGTTCGCGTATCAATTTCAAGCGTTTGATTGGCTAATTCTCCTTTTGCACAAGCCTCTAGGTGCTCAAGTAAATCTGATTTTATCCGAGGTAAAACCACTTCTGTTTCAGGGTCACCCATTCTAACATTGTATTCTATCACAAAAGGATTATTGTCTACAATCATTAATCCAATAAAGAGAATGCCTTTGTAATCGAATTCACGTTTAGATAAGCCTTCAACACTCGGTTTAACGATTCTTTCCTCAATTTTCTGCATCAAACTTTCATCGGCAAAAGGCACTGGTGAAATTGCTCCCATTCCTCCAGTATTTAATCCAGTATCTGCTTCACCTATTCGCTTATAATCCTTCGCCTCAGGTAAAATATGGTAATCTTTCCCATCTGTTAAAACAAACACAGACATTTCTATACCAGATAAAAACTCTTCAATCACTACATTTTGACTTGCCGAGCCAAACTTTTCATTAATCAGCATATCCTTGAGCGCTTCTTTCGCTTCTTCCAAGGTATTTAAGATTAAAACTCCTTTGCCAGCCGCTAGACCATCTGCCTTTAAAACGTATGGAGCTTTTAATTTATCTAAAAACTGATATCCATTTTCAAGGGTTGACTTTTGAAAAGACTCATAGGCTGCAGTAGGAACTTTAAATTCTGCCATAAAGCTTTTAGCAAACTCTTTACTTCCTTCCAGCATAGCTCCTTCTTGATCAGGACCTACAATTAGTAATTCTTCGAACCCTTTTTTATTGGCAAAGTAGTTTTTAATTCCTCTCACAAGCGGATCTTCAGGCCCAACCACTAAAAGGTTTATTTGATGCATTTTGATGGCTTCTGCTACTTGGTCAAAATCAGTGGGAGAAATTTCTAGGTTCTCAGCTATTTCTGCAGTTCCTGCATTTCCAGGAGCAACATATAATTGATTCAATTTTTTACTTTGCTTGATTTTCCATGCAAATGCATGCTCTCTTCCACCAGAGCCTAATACCAATACATTCATCATTTATTCTAGGATTTCTCTATACTCTTCTTGCACCCACTTTACATATTGCTTATCAAAGGTAAAGCCCTTTTTGGGGTCCTCTATATATAATTTTGCAACAGGGGGTATCATCGTTTCATCTTCACGATCATTACCTACTAAGTACAACTCTATATCCAGTTGATAGAAGTAACGCCCATCTATATTTACTTCTCTTAAAGCTTTTCCAATAACACCAATTGACTTGGTAACATAGCCTTCTTTATAAAAGGAGATACTGTATACAGTGCCAAGTGGAACCATTACCTTGTAGGAACCATTATTTGGAGTGGTGAATGTTCGAATGGTGTCTACTTGATCTGAAATGATTTCAACGGTTACCCCGCCTAAGGAACTGCCTTTGTTAACCACCTTGCCATGTAACATCAATACGCCATTTTGGGCAAAAAGAGATTCATTAACAAAAAGCGCTACCAAAAATAGGCTGATTGTTATAACTTTCTTTTTTACATTGAAAGCTACACAGCTCAAGTTTATTTTAATTTAGTTATAGGCCTAATAAGACTTCTTCAGGATCTTTTCCGCCAAATATTATTTTAGAAGGGTTCTCAATCATTTCCTTAATCTTCACTAAGAAACTAACTGATTCCTTTCCATCAATTATTCTATGATCATACGACAAAGCAACATACATTACTGGACGAATAACTACTTGTCCATCCACTGCAATAGGTCGCTCTACAATATTATGCATTCCTAAGATAGCAGATTGCGGTGGATTAATGATTGGTGTACTCATCATAGAACCAAAAACACCACCATTGGTAATGGTAAATGTTCCTCCGCTCATTTCATCTAAAGACAGTTTACCATCTCTTGCTTTGATTGCCAAACGCTTCACTTCAGATTCAATTTCTGCAAGTCCCATCTGCTCCGCATTTCTAATCACTGGAACCATTAAACCTTTTGGACTGCTCACTGCAATCCCAACATCTGCATAATCATGATAGACTATTTCGTTACCATCAATCATGGCATTTACAGCCGGGAAATGATTTAATGCTTCTGTTACCGCTTTGGTAAAGAATGACATAAAGCCCAAATTCACATCGTGATGTTCTCTGAATTTGTCTTTGTATTTTCTTCTCAAGTCCATTACTGCCTTCATATCAATTTCATTGAAGGTAGTAAGCATCGCTGTTTCATTCTTTACAGAAACCAATCGCTCAGCTACTTTTCTTCTCAACGAAGACATTTTTTCTTTTTTCTTCTCTCTGCTTCCGCCCCAACCTTGGGTTGCTTCTGCTGGAATTCCTGCGGCCATGGCAGAAACTACATCTTGCTTGGTAATTCTTCCTCCTTTACCAGTTCCGCTAACTTGCGAAGCTTTGATGTCATTCTCATTCATCAATTTTCTGGCTGCTGGCGAAGGGTGTCCACTTGCATGGCTTGATTTTTCTTCTTGAGCTGGCTCAGCTTTTGGCGTCTCCTTTTTTTCTTCTTTAGGTGCTTCAGCCTTTTCCTCTTTCTTGGGTTTTGAAGCTGGAGCTTCCGCTGAAGTATCAATTTCTGCAACTACAGAACCTACTTCTACCGTATCTCCTTCTTCTGCTTTAAATGTAATAGTACCACTTGCCGTAGCGGTTAACTCCAAAGTTGCTTTATCGGAGTCAATCTCTGCAATTACATCATCAATTTCTACATAATCACCTTCTGAAACGGTCCATGAAGCAATATCTACTTCTGAAATGGATTCACCTGGACTTGGAACTTTAACTTCTTCCACACTCATTATTCTCTTATTTGGATTGATTTAGGATTCTATCATTGAATATTTAAACACTTCGTCTAAAATCGCATTTTGACGTCTTTCAAAAACTTTTGTTGAACCTGAAGCAGGACTTGCACTAGCTGGTCTAGATATAACTTTCCACTGATCCATTTGTTCAGTAGTTGTTTTTATAAAGCGCCAAGCTCCCATATTTTCTGGCTCTTCTTGCACCCACAATAAATTTTCAAAATTCTTGTAGGTTTTCAGTAATGCATTGAATTGCTTTTGCGGAAAAGGATAAAGCTGTTCGATACGAACTAGGGCAATATCATTTGCACCGTCCTGCTCTCTTTTCTTTCTTAGCTCATAATAAAGCTTTCCAGTACAACAAACAATGGTTTTTACTTCTTCTTTCTTTATTTCCTGATCGTCTAAAATTTCTTGGAACTTCCCTTGGGCTAATTCTTCTACTTTAGAAACCGCTTCAGGATGCCTCAACAAACTCTTCGGTGAAAACACAATTAATGGTGTTCTGAAATTTCTTTTCAATTGTCTTCGTAAAGCATGGAAGAAGTTTGCCGGACTAGTAATATTTACCACTTGCATGTTTAGGTCAGCGCAAAGTGTTAAATAGCGTTCTAATCTTGCACTTGAGTGCTCTGCCCCTTGACCTTCATATCCATGAGGCAAGTACATCACAATACCACTCTTGCTTTTCCATTTATCTTCGGCACTGCTTAAAAATTGATCAATAATGATTTGTGCGCCATTATTAAAATCACCAAACTGTGCTTCCCAAATTGGCAATGTATTTGGCGAAGCCATTGAATAGCCATATTCGAAACCAAGAACAGCATACTCAGAAAGCAATGAGTTATAAATCGAAAACTCTCCCTGCTTTTCGCTAATGTGATTTAATGGAACATACTCTTCTTCCGAATCTTCAACTTTAATCACTGCATGACGATGAGAGAACGTTCCTCTTTCTACATCTTGACCGGTCATTCTTACAGCATGGCCTTCATCGAGCAAAGTGGCATAAGCTAATAATTCAGCCATTCCCCAATCCAATTGATTGGTCTCCTTGATCATTTTTAGTCGTTCTTGCATCAGTCTTCTTGACTTTTTGAAAAACGATTTATCCTCATCTAAAAAGGTGATTTTTTCACCAATTTCAATTAATCTCTTTTTATCGAATCCAGTTTCTGGCGATTCATGGAAATCGTCTAAAGTTGAGTTACCAACCCCTTCCCAAGTCGCTTCCATAAAGTTTGAAATTGAAGCTTTATCGATTTGCTTAGAATCAGTTAAACGATCTTGCAACATATTGTTGAAAGTCGATTTTGATTCCTCTGCTTCTTCCTTAGAGATTACTCCTTGCTCAACCAGCTGACTCAAATACAGTTCTCTTGGATTTGGATGCTTTGAAATGGCCTTGTACAAAATTGGTTGCGTAAAACGAGGTTCATCCCCCTCATTATGACCGTATTTTCTGTAGCAAAGTAAGTCTACAAATACATCTCTCTTAAATTTTTGTCGGTATTCTAAAGCTAGTTTAATGGTATGAACCACCGCTTCAACATCGTCTCCATTGACATGGAAAACTGGACTCAATGTCACTTTTCCAACATCAGTACAATAGGTAGATGAACGACCATCTAAGTAATTGGTCGTAAAGCCAATTTGATTGTTAATTACGATATGAATGGTTCCACCAGCACGGTAGGCATCTAAAGCCGCCATTTGAATTACTTCGTAAACTACACCCTGTCCTGCAATAGATGCATCACCATGAATCATGATGGGTGCAATTTTATCTTCACTCTTTAGGTAATTGTCAATTTTTGCTCGTGCAATTCCGTTAACAACCGGATCTACCGCCTCTAAATGAGAAGGATTCGGAGACAATGTCAATTTCACATCATTTCCATTATCGGTTTTAATGTCTGATGAGTATCCTAAGTGATACTTAACATCTCCATCAAATAAATTGTCTTCGTATTCTTTTCCTTCAAACTCACTAAAAATGGCATCGTAAGTTTTGTTAAATATATTAGCTAATACATTTAACCTTCCTCGGTGAGCCATGCCCATAACAAACTCTTGAATTCCCATTTTAGCGCCCATTTCTATAACGGCATCTAATGCAGGGATTAAGGCTTCGCCCCCTTCTAAAGAAAAACGTTTTTGACCGACAAATTTCTTATGCAAAAATTGCTCAAAAACGGCAGCTTGGCTGAGTTTGTGAAGCATGTGCTTTTTGTCTTCAACTTTAAATTCAGGTCTATTTCTATTGCTCTCTAACTTCTCTTGTAACCATTGCACTTTGCTTGGCTTTCGAATGTAGCGATATTCTACCCCTATTGAATTACAATAGGTTTCCTTGAGGTGATCAACAATTTCTTGCAGACTCGCTTCTTGCAAGCCAATTTCTACACCTGCTTTAAATTTCTTCTTCAGGTCATCTTGACTTAAACCAAAGTTTTCAATGTCAAGTGTAGGTTCGTATTTTCTTCTTTCTCGAACCGGATTTGTCCTAGTAAACAAATGCCCCCTTGTACGATAGCCATTGATTAAATTCAAGACTTTGAATTCTTTGTCAAAATCCAAACCCGGTTCAAATACAGCCCGTTGATTTGTAACAGTAGGTGTATCTACTTCGCTGTAGTTTGACCTTGCAAATTCAAATCCTTCGAAAAATTTTGCCCAGCTTTCGTCTACCGATCGTGGGTCGTTTAAGTAATTCTGATAAAGTGCTTCTACGGCAGAAACGTCCGTATTGCTGAGGTAAGAAAACTTATCCATATAAAGTTAATAGGTGATGCTTCACGAAGCAAAGTTAACCAACTTTGGCGGATTAAGGGAAGTCAATTGGGCGCAACTTAAAGGCTTGCTGAAAAGTGTTTTCTCAAGACCACTTTAACCAACTCTCTTCGAATAATCAAATGGGTAATTTCATCATCCACGGCTAATTCTTGCTTTCCAAATAGAATTGATTTTACTTTTTCCTCTTCAATATCAATGCGATACAACAAGGTAAAAAAGCGCTCAGAATCTAAGTTGATCATTCTAGAAATGATAGGCTTGATTTGGTTGAACAGCTCCATATAAGCTGAGTCAGCATTTCCTGTAAATTCAATCTGCTCATCAAACCATTGAAAATCTTTTTGTATTTGTCGGCAAGTAGCTTCAATTAAATCGAGGCGTTTTTCACATGCCTTAAAATCAATGTTCTGAACTTCACTCATTCCTCAAAATTAGGGAAGAGAACCGAATTAACAGATCTCTGTTTAACTTTATGACATGAGCAAAAAAGTATTAATAAGTGGGGGAAGTGGCTTAGTAGGTAATCGACTTAGTCAAATTTTAATCAGCAAAGGATATGAAGTTTCACACTTAAGCCGAAGTGCGAAATCGGAGATGGAAAATGTAGGTCATTTGCAATGGAATATTGAAAAGCAAGAAATTGATGCAGATCAAGTGGCTCAATTTGACCATATCATACACCTTGCCGGTGCTGGAATTGTAGACAAAGCGTGGACTGATGAACGAAAGCGAATTATAGAAGAGAGCCGCACTAAAAGTGCTGAGTTACTTATTAATACGGTTGCTAAAAACCGTAAAAAACCAGAGAGTTTTGTTTCAGCTTCTGCCGTTGGTTATTACGGCTTTACAAGCCAAGAACATATTTTTAAAGAGAGTGACAAGCCCGGGGATGATTTTTTGGCAGAAACCTGTGTGGCCTGGGAAAATGCCGTAGATAAAATGCAGGATTTGGGTGTTCCTACTGCTAAAATTCGGATAGGAATTGTACTTAGCGCAAGAGGTGGTGCTTTAGCAGAAATGGACAAACCCTTTAAGATGGGTTTAGGCGCTGCATTGGGTAGTGGCAAACAATATATGCCTTGGATTTTTATTGATGACTTATGTCGATTATTCATTACCGCTATGGAGCAAAAGTGGGAAGGAGCTTTTAATGGTGCAGCACCCAAGCAAGTCAATAATCGAGAGTTTAGTAAAACCTTAGCATCCATTCTTCATAAAAAAATGTGGCTACCCAATGTGCCTGCTTGGGCAATGAAATTGATTCTTGGTTCACGTGCTGTTTTGGTGCTTGAAGGCAGTCGGGTTTCCACAGCTAAAGTAGAGTCTAAAGGATTTGAATTTACCTACCCTGAATTGCGAGCGGCTTTGAAAGAAATTTATTATTAATTCAAATAGAACCTTACTAGCTTTAAAAACTTGAAATCTATAGCATAAATTTAATAGCGCCGTTGTAGCGAAACAAATACGATGAATCCTGCCTATTTAAGAGTGCCACTTTTTCTGTTTGAATAATTTTACCGTTTTCTTTTAGACGCACAAAATAGATCCCAGATTGCATTTTGTTTTTTTCTTTTGTCTTGAAACAAAAAGAAAGAAACCCGCCTGCCTTGCAAGAGCTCCTGTTTAGGCTGGCAGGAAATTCAAGGCTGTTAAATAAAAAGCTTCTATTCTTTATCAATTCTAACTGCCGCGCCTTCCATAGAATTTTATTTCGGCGGACAGGCGGCCGAGTGATAAAATTTGTCACTTCGAGTGTCCCGAATCTTCGGGATGTATCGAGAAGGACAAATTTTAGTCTCAAATTACTGCCCAATCAATTAAGG
>MDTG01236718.1_pt1 | contig 30361 bp, 29 predicted proteins | sample 811421 | NCBI WGS metagenome assembly MDTG01 (sample SAMN05326645, study PRJNA326480) | marine metagenome | isolation source: seawater | place: Pacific Ocean: South East | collected 2011 | reverse complement strand
TATCTAGCCCCAATGAACCAGTAGAAATTGCCGGTATTGACTGGTGCTCTTTATCCCCCATTCGCATGACTGTACCCTTACCAAACTGTCTTTCGATTTGAGATAGTGCTGCCTGTAAGGCTTTTTCTTTATTGGGCTCCATATTAGCTTCCTTTTTTTCTATTTGATCTTTAATAATTATTAATATTTAATTCTTTTAAAGCATAACCCAAATTTTTAATACTGTATAGTCATACAGTATTAAAAATTTTTTCATATAAAAAAAATTCTTTACTTATCTATATCAAATTATTTTGATATAGATATTCTTATATGCTAAAGTTGTAAGGGTTAAATTCAATTATTTTTTATCTTTTGTAAAGATAAATAAAGATATTTGTTTAAAAGCGAGTACCGATATCTGTATAATTCCGCGCTTAGCTGCGCTTATATAGACATCAGGTTTACGGAGAAAAATACAATGCCATTTGTCGTCGGCGAAAACTGCATAAAATGTAAGTATACTGATTGCGTAGAAGTTTGCCCAGTGGATTGTTTTTACGAGGGGCCGAATTTCTTAGTAATTCATCCTGACGAATGTATTGACTGCGCTCTTTGTGAGCCGGAATGTCCTGCAGGTGCAATATTCTCTGAAGATGAACTTCCAGAAGATCAAGAAGTATACCTTGAACTTAATTCAGAATTATCTGAAATTTGGCCAAATATTACTGAATCAAAAGCTCCTGCTGAAGATGCTGATGAATGGGATGGAGTAAAAGGTAAACTTGAACATCTAGAAAGGTAAAATATAACAATTAAATCAATTGATGCATTCAAAGCAGCTAAGGTAAATACTCCTGGGATCGCTAAATGCTTCTATAAATTCCAATTTCTTATAAATATCTTCAATACCTACGAACAGACCGGGGATACCAGTAAATTTTGTAAGAAATTCTTCTTGATACTCAATCTTCACATCACTTATTTGATTCAAAATTTTCTCTTGTAGACTCAACGGGCGAGTCAACTCTATAAATTCGTATTTTTCAAGTTCAGCATGCTTAGCAGCTGCTTGTATTGCCTCATTTAAACCGCCAAGCTTATCAACTAATCCTAGCTCTAATGCTTTTCGACCAGTCCAAACTCGTCCTTGTGCAATGAGATCTATCTTTTCAACACTACTATTCCTTGCTTCGGCAACAATACTCAAAAATTTATCGTAAGTAGAATTTACACCAGATTGAACGACTTGTTTAGCATTAGCAGACATAGGTCTTGATATGTCATATATACTTGATAGCGTGCTGGTACTTACACCGTCACTTTCAACTCCGATATTTTTAAAAGTATCTTCAAATGTTGGTACAATTCCAAAGACTCCAATGGAGCCAGTAATTGTTGTCGGTGTAGACCAAATCTCAGTAGCCCCGGTTGCGATCCAATATCCCCCCGAAGCAGCTACTGAGCCCATTGAAATTATCACTGGTTTCCCTAGTTCCTTTAGATCTATTATATCTTGACGAATCAATTCAGAAGCAAACGCGCCGCCTCCTGGGCTATTTATTCTTATTACGACAGCTTTAATATTTTTATTATCACTTGCCTGTTTTATGAGCTGTGACATGCTCTCACTACCTATTTTCCCATTTGGTTGATCGCCTATTTCGATGATCCCACTAGCAGTAATTAAAGCGACCTTATCTATATCGTTCGTTACTGTCGATGGCTGAAATTTCTGTTTAATATTTTTAATGTAACGAGAGAATTCTATAGATTGGTAATCTCCATCATTAGTTATGCCCAATACTGATGTCAAACGATTCATACTATCTTTTTTACTAGACAACTTATCTACAAGACCCACACTAAGAGCCAACTCTGCAGCATTCCCTTTATACTCAAATAATGTTCGACCTAAGTTATTTGAATATTCATTTATAGAGCCGGCAGGTAATCCTCGTGAGCTTTCAATTCTATCTGTGAACGCATGCCATAACTCATTCAACCAAATTGAGGTGTGCTCTTTGGACACGCTAGACATAGAATTACGACTGAAAGGTTCTATTGCGTCTTTATATGTACCCACGCGAAAAATATTTACATTGACTTTTAACTTGCTTAGAGCATCTTTAAAATAATTAGAATATCTACTATATCCCTCTATAAGCACAGAGCCCATTGGATTCAGATGGATTTCATCTGCAAAACTTGCAAGAAAATATTGTTCTTGATTATAACTGTCACCTATTGCAATCACTGGTTTGCCAGAAGATTTAAAGCGAATCAAAGCCTGGCCTAATTCCTCAAGCTTGCTGATACCTCCAGTTGAAAAGTAGTCTAGGTCTAAAATTAAATTTGTTATGCGACTATCATTAGAAGCGTGATCAATCGCAGTAATTAAATCTGAAAGAAGCGTCTCAGTTTCATTTTCATTTTTTTTCATAAATTTTGCAAACGAGGGTGCTGAGTTCTTTTGTTCGACAAGAGAACCAGCAAGAGTGATTTTTAAGGCTGCTTTGTCTGGAAAAGGTTCGCTTCTATCTTCCATGGATATCATTAAGATAAAAATAGTTAAAAATACTATCAGTAAACTAGATGAAACTTGTATACCAACTATGAAAAATTTACAGAGTCTTTTGAGCAAACTGAAAAAATTCATCTCGACTCATCCTGATAAAGAGAGTATTGCTTCCATCTGCTATGTAACATAGCAACGCCAAACATAATTACTAATATTAATATTTCAACTACATCAAGGTAATTAGAACTTGGTGAAAAAGCATTATTAACAGCTACTATGAAATATAGCAGTATCACAAAACATAACATTGATATAGTTTTATATCTCTCTTTATATATTCCAGGCAGCAATACAGTTATAGGCAAATATGTAAAAACGATTATTGTAATTGGATTCGCTTTTAAAAGGCTATTAAAGAGCAGCACAAAAAGAAAAATTATTATACTTAACCAAGTTAACTTTCGACATATCCGTAATTTTTTTTCTAAATTAATAATAATTTTAGTTTTCATTGCAGAGATATTCTCTATTTAAGAATTAATTATTAATAGTTTAGCCAAATTAGCGACTCTTTTGCCTAGAGCAGCACATAGCTCTGACTCATCATCAGTCATACCACAGGAATCTTTGCCAGTTTGGCAGGAGGCTCCGTAAGGCGTTCCACCACTTTTCGTTTTGTGAAGAGCTTTTTCGCTGTATGGAAGGCCTGATAAAATCATACCTTGGTGCATCAATGGCAACATCATAGTCAAAAGTGTTGTTTCTTGGCCTCCGTGTAACGATCCGGTTGACGTAAAAACCCCAGCTGGTTTACCTATTAAGTCTCCATTCAACCAAATATCTCCAGTCATATCCAAAAAATACTTCAGAGGTGCGGCCATATTTCCAAAACGAGTAGGACTACCAAGTATAAGACCTGAGCTATCTCTTAAATCAGCTTGAGTGCAATATAAGTGACCATCCTCAGGTATATCTGGTTCTACACTTTCACAAACAGCGGAAATAGATGGAACCGTTCTAATTCTGGCCTCTAAGCCAGTTATTTCTACACCATCTGCTATTTTTTCAGCCATTTTTTTTGTGTTACCACTCTGCGAATAGTACAAAATCGTAATATACGCCATTAAATAATCTCCAATACAAGTTCTGGTGGTCGCCCTATAACAGCCTGATTACCGTTTATAACAATGGGTCTCTCTATCAACTTTGGATAAGAGACCATTGCCTCTATTAGCTGGGACTCTGTTTTTAAAGGATCCGATAGTTGGTTTTCCTTATATGCACTCTCTGTTTTTCTTAAGAGCTCTCTGGCAGTAATTCCAAGCTTTCTTAATATCCCCTCAAGATCCTCAAATGAAGGAGGAATATCAAGATAAAGTACGATATTTAAAGGGACATTAGATGACTCTAAAAGCGCCAAAGCTTGCCTGGATTTGGAACAACGTGGGTTATGATAAATACTAATCATGTTATTTGGGGGACTCCTTGTATAATTACCGTTAATAAATACATTTTACTTGGAAACCTATCATCAGATCTAGCTTGCTAGCTATTAATATTAAGAGGATAAAAGTAAATTTCATAGAAATAAAAACCATTTATCGTTTTTTTAAGTATTGTTGCTAAAAATTGTGCGATTTCAGGAAGTCTTTTCACTGCCATTTTTTTTGAAATTGCAAAATATAACTTTGGAGCAATTATATCTTATTCAAGCTATGCAAGTATTTATGGAGTGTTCGCGATATTTCCTATCTTTTTAATATGGATCTAACTTGCATGGATAATTATCTTGGCTGGTGCGCAGCTGGTGAGGTGCCTAGAGACATTCAAATAAATCTCAAATACAAATACTTTTGGGTAAAGATTTTAATTTTTAATATCTTACTCTTTAAACAGTATTTCCCTAACAAAAGGTTTGCTAAGTCTCCTCTTTTCTTGCATGGTAGATTTTTCTAAAATATCAAGACAGCTCATCAAAGAGCCCATTTCCCTTGGAGCTCTGGTAATTATATATTGAGCTAAGTCATCGCTAATATTCATACCCCTCTTGAAAGCCCGAAACTGTAGAATTTTTGATTTATGCATATCATCCATATTGCTGAGCTGGAATATAGAGCCAGATGTAAACCGTGATCTAAGGTCGAGTAGTTTTAATGGCAGCTCTCTAGCAGGGCAATTTGCTCCGATCAATAAATACTTTTGCGAATCCCTAATAAGATTATAGAAACTAAAAATCTCTTGCTCCCAGTGAGGTTTTCCGGTGATCGCTTGGATATCATCAAGACAAATTAATGATACTGAGTCAAGATTTCTAAACAACTCTTTGGGAGAATAGTTTAAAAACTCAGATAAAGAGATATATTGTGCCGATAGTTTTTGAGTCAACGCATTATGACAGCTGGCCTGCAACAAATGTGAGACACCAGTTCCTTGTCCCCCCCAAAGGTAAATAAAAGAGTGTTCACTCCTAAGAAGCTGGCCTTGAATAACTGCGACTGCAGTAGCATTAGGGCTATCTTTCATTAAAAAAAAATTTTCAAAAGTTGCATCATCATTCAAACCGACATTCAAAACTAACTGCTTAAACATCGTACATCCTCTGCTTATGAAATTTTGACTGTAATTTCGTCTTCAAGGGTTTAGTGATCCTTGGAACCGGATATATAGATAATTTTAGAAAAAACATAAGATTCATATCATAATTATATCAGTTGAGTGAAGATAGAAACATTATCTAACTGTCAGTTCTTTTTTTTTAATATAAAATAGATTTTAAAGATCATGTTTGCGAAAAGTATGGCTATAATATCGTCAACACAATTTACTTAAGGTGGCCACAAACCATGTCCGAGGAAAATATCACCCCTTTGAGCTACAAAGACGCTGGTGTAGACATAGACGCAGGCAACTCTTTAGTTGAGCAAATAAAGTATGTTTCAAAAGACACTAAACGATCCGAAGTTTTATCTAGTCTTGGTGGATTTGGTGCATTATTTAGTCTGCCGACCGGATATAAAGAGCCTGTTCTCGCATCAGGCACCGATGGTGTTGGAACCAAACTTAAACTTGCTATAGATCTAAACGCTCATGACACAATTGGGATTGATCTAGTTGCAATGTGTGTCAATGATCTTATTGTTTGTGGCGCTGAACCACTATTTTTTCTTGATTACTATGCTACTGCAAAACTAGATATCGATATTGCAACTTCAGTAGTTAGCGGCATTGGAAAAGGCTGTAAGCTAGCTGGGTGCTCGTTGGTAGGCGGAGAAACCGCTGAAATGCCTGGAATGTATTCAGCATCAGATTATGATCTTGCGGGATTTTGTGTGGGCATAGTTGAGAGATCTCAGATTATTGATGGTCAAAATGTAAAACAAGGCGATATGTTAATTGGTCTAGCTTCAAATGGGCCACATTCAAACGGTTATTCATTGATAAGAAAAATTATTGAGGTATCCCAGACGGATATTCATAGTGATGCCATCGACGGAACTTTGCTTTCGGAGGCGCTTTTAGCACCCACTAAAATTTATGTAAAATCTATTTTATCTCTTATTAAAAACCCTGGTGTAAATATTAATGCACTCGCACATATCACTGGCGGAGGTCTACTAGAAAATATCCCGAGGGTTCTCCCGAAAAATACAAAAGCGGTTATTGATACAACAAGTTGGCATAGGCCAGCCATTTTTGATTGGTTGCAAAAAAATGGTAATGTGGATCCTTGCGAAATGTACCGAACTTTTAATTGTGGTGTTGGCATGGTCGTTTGTGTGCCAAGCTCAATGACCGAACTGACACTAGATTTATTAAATTCTTTGGATGAAGAGGCATTTGTTATTGGCGAAATAATCAAAGCTGAAGAGAATGAGGAAAAGGTTACACTAAAGGGAATATAACGAGTTAGAATAATGTACAAACCCAGATTAGCTATATTATTGTCAGGTAATGGCAGTAACCTTCAAGCACTCATAAATGCAATACAGAACGGTGATCTTATAGCTGAGATCGTACTTGTATTAAGCAACAAAGCTGATGTTGGGGGTATCAAGCGGGCTCAAAATGCAGGTATTGAAAATATTGTTATTGATAACCTAGGATATCCAGATAGAAAAAGCTTTGATTATGCGCTTAAATCAAAATTAGAAAAATATAATCCTGATCTAATAATCTTAGCAGGGTTTATGCGAATTCTTACCGCGGAATTTGTTAGACATTTTGAGGGCCAAGTACTCAATATACATCCATCTCTACTGCCAAAATATCGAGGTCTTAATACACATTTAAATGCAATTAATGCTGGCGATAAAATTTCTGGCGCTACAGTTCATTTTGTAACTAGTGAGCTTGATGGAGGAGCCCCGATTATCCAAGCGAAGGTGCCAATTCTTGAGAATGATACACCTGAAGTTTTAGCTAAGCGTATATTAATTAAAGAACATCAGATTTACCCATTAGCAGTGAGGTGGTTTTGTGAGGGTCGACTATCTCTGGTTGATGAAATAGCAAAGCTTGATTCGGTTATATTGCCTAAAACTGGTCTGATATTTAATGACGCCATGATAGATAAGTAGAATAACCTATATGTTCAAGTTGATGTTTTTTTGGTAAAAAAAATTTTTAATTACAATTTAAGTCTAGTTAATACAATGAAATTTTATAATTATAAATTAGTAAAAATTTTTAGCTATATCGCTTTTTTTTTATTTTTTTCGGCCTCTATTCAAGCTGAAATGATAAAAAAAATTAGCCCACTGGCTCTTCAAGAGCGAACTCTGAAATATATAAGCTCTTATAATGGAATAAATTTTGAAGCTACGCGCGTATTAAATAAACATCTTGATATCTATACCCAAGAGGCGAAGGCAAAAAATATGCTCGGTAGTATAAATGAAAAGTCCGTATTTAAGATCAATCGAGATGGGAGTATATCGGAAATTGAATATAACTTCACAAAAAGTATGCTGGGTATAAAAAAAGAAGAATTTTTAACTTATGATCAATCTGCAGGCCTAGTAAGATATGATAATAAAAAGAAAAAACGCCAAATTCTAAGAGAAGATGCTCATCTAAATAACTTAACTGCGCAGATAGAACTTCAAAGCGATCTAATCAATAGGGTTAGACTACTGAGCTATCCTGTAATAAGGAAAGGGAAGGTGAAGATATTTAATTATGAAATTTTAGGGGAAGAGTTAATCGAAATAGAACTAGGAAGTATTAATGCACTAAAACTCAAAAGAACAAGACAAAACAGTCCTAGAGAGACATTTCTATGGTTCGCGCCTCATTGGAATTTCTTATTAGTAAAATTTGAGCAGAAAGAAACTAAAGGTGACAATTATGTTATGACATTAAAAGAAGGCAGCCTAAATGGCGTTAATCTTGTGAAGTGATTTAATTCTATAGATTTATCTTCGATTTAGAAAGTTACCATTAAGATCATGCTTTCGGCAAAGTAACCCCGGTCTGGCCTTGGTATTTTCCTCCTCGGTCGGCGTAAGAAACCTCGCATATCTCATCAGACTCAAAAAATAACATTTGGGCTACACCTTCGTTTGCATAAATCTTTGCGGGTAAGCTAGTAGTATTTGAGAATTCTAGGGTTACATGGCCCTCCCACTCTGGCTCAAGAGGTGTTACATTTACGATAATGCCACAGCGTGCATAAGTTGACTTCCCTAAACATACTGTAAGTACATTTCTTGGTATACGAAAATATTCTATAGTACGTGCTAATGCAAATGAGTTAGGCGGTATAATACAATGATCTCCTTGTACATCAATGAATGCATCCTCATCAAAGTATTTTGGATCAACTGTTTTAGAATGTATATTCGTAAAAATCTTAAATTCATTGGCGCATCTCACATCGTAACCGTAACTTGAGACGCCATAAGAGATGATTTTTTCTGCAACTTTATCCGATTGACGTACTTGTTCCCCAAAAAAAGGTTCGATCATGCCTTTTTCTTTGGACATTTGCGCAATCCATTTATCAGATTTAATGCTCATATTCTTTAATTCTCAGTTCTTGATAATTATTTTCGTAATCATACCTTTTTGGCTCAGCTGATCAAGTTGTCGATTAGAAGTTACTCAACAATAATTTCTGGAGGACTTAGAGGCTCAGTATCAGCTAATATGCTAGTTATTTTCATTGCAATCTTTATAAAAATATCACTTATATGACTATTAGGGTCTAGGTATACACAAGGTTTGCCTTCATCAATATGCTGGCGAATAATGACGGATAGAGGCAAGGCGCCTAAAACCTCTGATTTATACTCAGACGCAACCATTTCTGCTCCATTTTTTCCAAAAATATGCTCGTGATGTCCACACTTGGTACAAATATGTGTTGCCATATTCTCTATGACACCGAGCACAGGAATATTTACCTTTTTAAACATTTCAATCGCTCTACGTGCATCCAAGAGAGCTATTTCTTGAGGTGTAGTGATGATAATCGAACCAGATAATTGTGATTTTTGAGCTAAAGTCAGCTGAATATCGCCAGTACCAGGCGGCATATCGACTACTAAAAAATCTAATTCACCCCAAACTGTTTGCGTAAGCATCTGAATTAGTGCTCCACTTGCCATGGGTCCTCTCCATACAACTGGAGTTTTTTTAGTCATCAAATAGCCAATCGACATAGAATATAAGCCTAATCTTTCGATTGGTTGAAAAAATTTTTTATCAACAATTTTTGGTCTTTGATCCAATGTGGCTCCCAGCATAGTTGGTATACTCGGACCATATATATCTGCATCAACAATACCAACTCTGTTACCGTTAAATGCCAGTGCAAGAGCTAAATTTACTGCTGTGGTCGACTTACCAACTCCACCTTTACCGGATGCAATAGCAATAACATGCTTGACTGCTGAAAGGCCCGCTTGACTAACTTCCATAATCGTTATTGCTCCAAGTAAAACTGGTGAAAATTAAAAGAAAAACCTATATAGTTTACCACTTTATTAATATAACTTACTGCGAATAGCAAGTATGCATTATTTAAAGAGTTCGATAAAATCTCAGTCATATCAAAAAGTAAAATAATAACGGCTCAATATAATGATAGATAAAATAAATCAGTGCCGAAAAATCTTAGTCACTAGTGCACTTCCATACGCTAATGGGTCAATTCATCTTGGTCATTTGGTTGAATATATTCAAACTGATATTTGGAAGCGATTCCAAAACATTCGTGGTCATGAATGCTATTATGTTTGCGCTGATGATGCGCATGGTACCGCAATAATGCTCAAAGCTGAAGAGCTCGGTATTTCAGCGGAAGATTTAATAAATGAAGTGCATACTGAACATAAAAGAGACTTCGAGGGATTTTTAATTGAATTTGATAACTATCACACTACTCATTCTAAAGAAAACAAAGAGCTCTCAACATTAATATATAAACGATTGAATGATAACGGTCATATAGCCATTCGGAATATCACACAAGCATACGATCCAGAAAAAAATCTTTTTCTGTCTGACCGATACATAAAAGGTACCTGTCCAAAATGTAAAGCGGAGGAACAGTATGGAGATAACTGTGAAGTATGTGGTGCTACTTACGCTTCATTAGACTTAATTAATCCAATCTCAACTATTACCGGTGTCCCGCCTGTAGCTAAAGAATCCATGCACTATTTTTTTAAGTTACCTGTTTTTTCAGATTTTCTAAAAGAATGGACTAAAAATGGTCATCTCCAAAGCGAAATATCAAATAAATTAAACGAGTGGTTAGATGCAGGCTTGATTGAGTGGGATATAAGTAGAGATGCCCCATATTTTGGTTTTGAAATACCAGAGTCGACAGATAAATATTTTTATGTTTGGTTGGATGCGCCAATTGGCTATATGGCTAGCTTTAAAAATCTGTGTGATCGCTCTGATTTAGTATTTGAAGAATTCTGGAAAAAAAATAGTAGCACTGAACTTTACCACTTTATTGGAAAAGATATTATTAACTTTCATGCTTTATTTTGGCCAGCCATGCTTAAAAGCTCAAATTTCCGGACTCCCACTAAAATTTTTGCACATGGATTCTTGACAGTAAATGGGAAAAAAATGTCTAAATCTAGGGGTACTTTCATTACCGCAAAAAGCTATCTTGAAAACTTAAATCCTGAATACTTACGCTATTATTTTGCATCAAAAATTTCATCAGGAGTTGATGATTTAGATTTAAATTTGGATGACTTTGTACAGAAAGTAAACAGCGATTTAATTGGGAAAATAGTAAATATAGCAAGCCGCTGCTCTAATTTTATCAGCAAAGGAAATGATGGATTGCTTTCCTCTAATATAGAAGATGAAAGTATTTGGTCTAAAGTTGTTGGTAAGCCTGAAATCATTGCTAAGCACTATGAAAATCGTGAATATGGCAAAGCTATTAGAATGATAATGACTCAAGCCGATATCGCAAACACGTATATAGCACAAAAAGAACCATGGACTCTGGACAAAGATCCAAAAAATAAGCAATTAGTAATAGATATTTGTTCGTTAGGAATTAATACGTTTAGAGTTTTAATGGTATATCTAAAACCGATACTTCCGGAAATGGCTAAAGCAACTGAGTCTTTTTTAAATGACAAGATAAATTGGAACAGTTTATCTGAACCACTGATTAATCATAGAATTAATAAGTTTAAGCCCTTAATGCAAAGAGTAGAAAAAAAACAAATAAAAGCAATGATCGAAAAAAATAATAGGCTTATTTCAACTCAAAATAATAAAAATAAAGAGCAACGAAAAATTATGGACTCTAATAAAAAAATAGACCTCTCTATACAAGGAAATATTGCTAAAGAAATTCAATTTGATGACTTCATGAAGATTGATCTTAGAGTTGGCTTAATCACTAAAGCTGATTATGTTGAGGGTGCTGATAAATTACTAAGACTCACTATTGATATAGGTACCGAGATAAGGGAAATACTATCAGGTATAAAATCCTCTTATGAGCCAAAAGATCTTGTGGGTAAATTAACAGTAGTTGTTGCAAATCTATCTCCAAGAAAAATGCGTTTTGGTGTATCTGAGGGTATGATCTTAGCTTCAGGCGATGATAATGAAGTCTATTTAGTTTCTCCTGAGAGTGGTGCTAAACCTGGACAAAGAATAACCTAAGACAACGATAAAAATGTAATTGTAATAATTGTAAAGCAGAATAGTTTTTCGACTAAAATAATAGGTAGCACTTGTAATTTAAACCCGTTATTAAAGCAATCATTTGTAATATCTTGAGAAAAAAGCATGCAAGAATTTGCTGTCATTCTAATAAGTACTATATTTGTAAATAATATCATTCTGGTTCAATGTATAGGGCTCGGGCCTTTCATAGATTCATCGAATAAGATGGAGGCAGCGCTGGGTGTAGCCGGATTAACCTCTTTTGTTTTAATGTTATCGACTATAGCAAGCTTCATGATCGATAACTGGTTACTTATCCCGCTTCACATTGAATACCTAAAAACCGTTTTTTTTATTTTTATAATCCTAGTAATAGTTCAATTAGTTAATATGTATATTGAAAAAAATAAGCCTCTTTTGCATCGAAGCGTCGGGAATTTTTTACCTTTGATTTCTACTAATTCTGCAGTAATTGGTGTGGTTATAAGAGCCAACTCGGGGGATTATAATTTTATAGAGGTCACTCTTTACAGTCTTGGTGCATCCATAGGATTTGCCCTAATATTAATATCATTTTCAGCTATGCGTGAAAAAATAACTGCTGCTGATGTTCCTCAGCCCTTTAAGGGAACTTCAATTTTTCTAATAACAGCTGGGCTAACATCTCTGGCTTTTATGGGTTTTATTGGAATAGTATAGGGAACAATATGTACGATATTTTTTTCCAACAAACTTTTTATTTAACTTTAATAACTATAACCAGTTTTTGTATTATATCTGGCTTTATCTTGAGCTATGCATCTATTAAATTAAAAGTTGAAGTTATATCAGCTGTTGAACAAATTGATAATCTTTTGCCGCAAACTCAATGTGGTCAATGTAGCTACAGCGGCTGTAAGCCATATGCTCAAGCAATAGTTGAAGGCGATGTAATTAATAAGTGTCCTCCTGGAGGGCAAACCACTATTAATTCTCTCGCAAATTTATTGGGCATTGAGGCTGTCAATCTTGACATGAGTTATGGTATCCCGAAAGAGAGGAAGACTGTGGCTTTCATTCGTGAAGATGAATGCATTGGTTGCACTAAGTGCATTCAAGCTTGTCCAGTAGATGCTATCCTTGGAGCAGCTAAACAGATGCATACAGTTATAGAGAAAGAATGTACAGGTTGTGATTTATGTATTGATCCGTGCCCTGTTGATTGTATAGACATATTAACATTAGAGGAAAGCTTATTGGACTGGAGTTGGGATCAACCTCTATCAATCAAAAGTGCAGACATAGCAAAGAAGCGATTTGAATATCAAAAAGAACGAAGAAATAATGAGGCAGATCAAAAAAAATTGCTTCAAATAGCTAGTTCAAACTTCGAAAGTAAAGATGATAAATTTGTTCAAGCTGAAAGTATAATTCAGGAAGCTATCAAACAAGCTGCAGAAAAAAAATCCTCCCCTGAAGTAGGTTACGCCAGATTCTTAAGACAAGTGGCGAGATCAAAGGATCAGTTATTGAATGCTAACAAAAAACTTAAAAAACTCAAAAAACTAGAATTTTCATCCAATGATGATAAATATAAGCAAGCTATAGCTGCCGTTGAAGACGCTCGAATACGTCTTGCTGCTATCGAATCCAGTAATCCACGAAAAACAAAGCCCACTGATCGTTCTGAAAAAAATGAAGAAACACAAAAAAAAAATAAAACTGGTGTATAACGAGAATATAATATGGCCTCATCTACAATACCCACGCCAGATCTAAAATCTAACGAAAAAAAAGCTTCGATTATATTTTTGATACTAATTGCGATTGCTCCGGGGTTATTTGCATTGACGTTATTCTTTGGTTATGGGTCTTTGTTGAATATCGCTATAGCATCAATGACAGCTATAATTTGTGAAGCTTGCATATTGAAGCTTCGGAAACGTCCAGTTATTTATCATCTGAAAGATCTCAGCGCATTATTGACTGCTGTGCTGCTAGGAATATCCTTACCCCCATTAATAGTTTGGTGGATACCTGTGGTTGGGGCTTTTTTTAGTACAGTTATTGCCAAAAACCTTTATGGGAATCGAGGTTATCACCCATTTAATCCAGCGATGATTGGATACGCGGTGCTGCTTGTATCATTCCCAATTCAAATGTCTACATGGCCAGCCCCCATAAATATGAATGATTCAATTTCCGGACTACCTACTTTATGGGAATCCATGAAAATAGTATTTCCTTCAATTAACATAGAAACCACAGGTGATCTAATTGCAAATACACTAAATCAAGTAGATGCCTACACAGCAGCGACGCCACTAGATATTTTTAGACAAAATTCGAGTCTTTTAATAGGCCAGCTATATAGTCAAAATATTTACTTTATCCAGGGAGTTTGGGCAGGTTATGCATGGGAGTGGATAAATATATGTTTTTTTCTTGGTGGTTGCTTTTTACTCTATCGAAAAATATATACCTGGCATATTCCCTTTGGGGTATTGATCGCATTAATTATATTTCCATCAATTTTTTATGATGGTGGTAGTTCATTAAGCTTAGGGTCTCCAATCTTTCATTTGTTAAGTGGAGCAACTATGCTTGGAGCTTTCTTTATAGCTTCAGACCCAGTTACCTCTCCAATAAATAATAGAGGTAAAGTTTTATACGGGGTAGCGATCGGTATTTTGATTTTCGTCATCAGAAGCACTGGGAGCTATCCGGATGCAATTGCTTTTGCAGTTCTTGTAATGAATTTCTTTGCGCCATTAATTGATAAGTGCACTAAACAAATAGATCGCTAAAATAAAAAAGAGATTTAGATAATGTTTAATTATTCTATATGGAAGAATAGCTTTGTTCTGGGTGTCATCGCCTTAATATCAGGATTCCTAATAATCATAACGTATGAAGAAACTAGAGGATATATCTCTGACTCCAAAAGTAACTATGATAAAAGGTACCTATTACAAGTAATGCCTGTAAAAAATTATGGTAAAGATGTCCTTAATGATGTCCTTAAGATCCCTAAGAAATATTTTTCTATGTTAGGTATTGAGAGCGGGGATTTAAACTTAATTAAAGTTAATGGGCAATTGATAAGTGTAATAATTCCCTCGGTTGCCCATGATGGCTACAACGGGAAGATTAGGATCCTTGTTGGCATAAACCTAGATGGTAGTATAGTTTCTGTGAGAGTAGTATCGCATAACGAAACTCCAGGTCTTGGAGATAAATTAGATTTAGGTAAAAGTGACTGGATTCTTAATTTCAACGATAAATCTCTAAAAAATCTTAAATCTCAGTTTTGGAAAGTTAAGAAGGATGGTGGTCATTTTGACCAATTTACTGGGGCAACAATTACACCAAGAGCTGTTATCCACCAAGTCCATAGCGTACTAAAGTACTACAAAATAGACAAATCAAGGATTGTGAAAGAAGCCAACACCTCTATTAAACATAAGAAGAATATGATGTATGAGAGCACTAACTAATGGTTAATTTTTCTTTTAAAGACATATTTAGCAATGGAGTATGGCTAAAAAATCAAGGCCTTGTTCAGTTTCTTGGGCTATGCCCATTAATAGCGATATCTGATAGCACAGTAAAATCCCTTGGACTCAGTTTGGCTACAACACTTGTTATTTTCTTCACAAACATAACTGTTTCATTAATAAAAAAACAAGTTAAGGGTATTGTAAAAATCCCGTCATTAATAATAATTATTGCTGCATTTACAACTTGTGTCGAACTATTAATGCAGGCCTTCATATATGAGCTATATATTTTATTGGGTATTTTTGTTCCATTGATAGTTGCTAATGGTTTAATTTTGCATAGAGCAGAGATTTTTGCATGCAAAACTAATATTACTGGGTCCGCTCTAGATGGTATTAAGTCTGGTATAGGATTTTCTGTTATTCTTGTCACCTTAGGCCTAATAAGAGAAATCCTTAGTACTGGTAAAATTTTTTCAAACATGGATTTACTGTTTGGATCAATAGCAGCTAATTGGGACGTATCTGTCTTTAGCGAAAACTATAGTTTTCTTCTATTTGCATTACCTTCTGGGGCTTTCATTGTTCTGGGATTACTTATGGCGCTCAAAAATGCAACTATTAACATAACGGTTTTCCATGGTAGGGATAGTGGTTAATTTTCAAAAAAATTTCATGGAGCCTTAGACTAGAGAGCAAATTTCGAAGTTATGCGTTCCATATGAAATTTACTTTGTTTATTTTGGCATACTGTATGAGACGATCAACCGAAAACTCTTTCTACAAACAAACCATGAGCGTATACTTGCGTTTTCGTTGATTTCAGTCTTTTTGACTGAGAATCTTGTCAACTTGGACGTTGCTTATGTTGCCCTCCAATTTCGAATCATTGGGAATTAATGAATCAATACTTAAAGCTGTAAAGCAGTTGGGTTATGAGCAGCCCTCCCCTATTCAATTGCAGAGTATTCCTATTTTACTGGATGGGGAAAACCTGCTTGGTGTAGCCCAAACAGGTACCGGCAAGACAGGTGCTTTTGCAATGCCCTTGCTTAGTCGTCTCGAAAAAAATAAAAAAAAACCGCAAATATTAGTCCTTACTCCGACTCGAGAGCTAGCTATTCAGGTTGCAGAGGCATTTCAAACTTATGCTAGAAATATTAATAAATTTCATGTTTTACCAATATATGGTGGTCAAGATATCAGCACGCAGTTAAGAGGATTACGCAGAGGCGCGCAAGTTATTGTAGGGACGCCTGGGAGAATTCTTGATCATATCAGGCGAAAAAGCTTAATTTTAAATGAGCTTAATGCTCTAGTCTTGGACGAAGCTGATGAAATGCTACGAATGGGTTTTATTGATGATGTAGAAACTATTCTTGCGCAAACACCTTCTGAGTGCCAAAGAGCATTATTTTCGGCAACCATGCCCCCAGCTATCCGTAGGGTTATAAAAAAATATCTTGGGAATGCTAAAGAAGTAAGCATAGCCTCAAAAACAAAAACTGTTGAACGAATAACCCAATTTTACCTGATTGTTAAAGGTCATCAGAAAATGGAAGCGTTAACAAGGATATTGGAAGTTGAAAAATTTGATGGAATGTTAATATTTGTTCGAACAAAATCTGCTACAACAGAAGTTACTGAAAAACTTGAAGCCAGGGGTTTCTCTGCTTCTGCTCTCAATGGTGATCTAAGTCAGACTATCCGAGAGCGAACTGTCAATAAATTAAAAAAAGGTCAGATTGATATTGTGGTTGCAACTGATGTTGCTGCTAGGGGACTTGATGTAGAGCGGATAAGTCACGTTATAAACTACGACATCCCCTATGATAACGAAGCTTACGTTCATAGAATTGGTCGCACTGGTAGAGCTGGCAGAGATGGTAAAGCAATTTTATTCGTTGCCCCAAAAGAAAGCCGTCTATTACATTCAATTGAAAAATCAACAAAACAAAGAATTACTATGATGAACCTTCCAACTGGCGATCAAGTAAGTGGGCAACGTATTCAGCAATTTAAAGATAAAATATTACAAAGCATCGAAGTAGATAACCTCGACCAGTTTAAGGAGCTTCTTCATAAGTTGTGTGAAAATAATAGTCTATCAATATCTGATGTAGCTGCTGGATTAGCCTCGCAAGTTCAACAAGATCGGCCTCTTTTTCCTAACATGGAAACGATGGATACCAAATTTTATGAGAGAAAATCAGATGGAAAGATGGCTAAATCCAACTCTAGCAGTCATAGAAGAAAATCTAACTCTTCAAAAAAAAATAATCAAGAAGACTCCCTTAATATGGTCACGTATAGAATGGAGGCAGGAAAAAATGATGGAGTTATGCCAAAAGATATCGTTGGAGCTATTGCAAGTGAGTCAGGGATAGATGGTAAGAATATTGGACGAATAGCGCTTTTTGATAACTATAGTACAGTAGATCTCCCAGAGGGAATGCCGAACGATATATTCCAGCACCTTAAGCACAAAGTAAGAGTCAAACAACGTCCAATGAAACTTAGTATTCTTGTAAAAGATATTAAAAATAGTCAGTTTATAGAAAGAAAAAAACCAAGAAAAACGTCCAAAAAAAGTAAAATATAAGGAACTCTTTTAGCGGTCTTCTGTAGAAAAAGTGAAAATTTCCCTATTCTCCTCAAATTGTTTTTTATCAAATGAAAAAATATTGCCGCTATCTATTTGAAACGAGTAACCAGATTTAATCATTAAAGGATAGAAAATATCCAAAATATCTTGATGTGAAATTTTTTGTATAGCAGCTATCAGCTTTTCTCTCCTATCAAAACTATAGTTTAAAGTAATAATACTCTCCCAATATCGAGATAAATGTTCAGATAAATTTTTAGGTTTTTCCTGTAATTTAAATAATACTGCTTTCCTTTGTTTATCGAAATCTTCTTTAGTCATAGCTTTGAGCTTATCTAAAAAATTTAATAAAAAATTATCTATTTCTTCACCCAAACGGACAAGTGAAGCATCTGGTGACTGAACCAACAACCCAATGCCAGGTACTCTATCTACTTTTTGATTAACGGTAGCCACTATATATCCCAATTGTTTTTCAGTTCGTAGTTCATGAAAAAAATCTGAGGATATTAGCTGTCTCAGCAGAATTATTGATGCCTCTTCTAAAGCTGTATCATTACGTCCTTGATAATATCTCAAAATAGCCAAATCATTATGGTTGATCTCTAATGATGAATTAAGCATTTCACCTGCAGTAACTTTATATATCTGACGCCCAACCTCAAGAGGTTTGTCATTAAAAAGGCTCATCATTGGCTTAACAATGGATTTAGCCTCTGAAGCATTAATATTTCCTGCTATTAGAAAATCTGCGGTTAAATCAGAAAATAAAGTTCTTATTAAACCATTAAACTCATTTTTATCGAAACTTGATATCGCCTCAGCAAGTTCTTGAGGACTCCAGCTTCTCGTGTCGATTTTGTAAGATACCTCACTAGCAACTTGCTTATAAGGTGAATCTTTTTTTATGTTTTGCCACTCTCTAGTTAACTCTGATCTAAGCCTATAAAATAATTCATCTTCCAAGTTGATATTGTTTTCGGGGACGGTTTTATCCCTTTGATTAAATAGTGGAGAAAAAAATTCAGCGGTGATCTCTTTTGCTAAAAAAGCCAATTTGCTATCAAATCCACTTATAAAAATAATTACTTTGTCCGCCTTTCTAAATAAGCCATAATTTAACCCAGCAAGTGTTGCCGCATAATTAGATTCTTTAAGTTTTTCATTTACGATGCGCAGATATAAATCAAGCATAGAGGCATCATTTGCATCTTTTAACAATGGAATTCTAAAAGATGCATAAAATTGAGCTTTTGGTACCTGATATAACGAATCCAGATGATGCCACAGACGGAAATTTTCATTATCAACTAATAATTTTGGGGTATCGACAGTTAGTTCTTTGAGCTTAGATTTTATTTCAAAACTGTCAGGAATAAATTTGTTAGGAAGCGGTAATTTTAGGTCCGCTTCTGATCTAAATCTCTTTAGAGTTTTGATCTTTTTTAATTTATACGGAGTCTTATATAATTTAGATACCTTATTGGCCTTAATCTCCGGTGATACAAGAGTGACTAAAGAGTTGTTTGGTTTCAAAAAATCAAGTAACTTGTAAATAAGCTCTGGATTAAATCGGTCGTATAAATATGGGCCCCTGATAACTAGATGAGAAGGATAATCATGGAGCTGTGAAGAGAGCTGCATAACTCGGGCACTAGGACTAACGGTTTCTTTAAAACGAAATGCTATATCGGCTAGATTTTTTTGTTCTATCCAGCGCCATTTCTCTATCCCATTTTTCGAGATAAGTTCGATTTTTTGAAATACCAAATCAACTATCTTTTCCCATTGTGAAATCCCAGCAGGTGTCAGCCTAATAGTTACATTAAAAGAACTTCCGCTTTGATCAGAGAGGCCCTCCCCAGCCATAAGGGCCTCTGCCCATCCTTTATCTTTTAGAAAAGACAAGAGACTCCCTTCACCTTCGTCTCCAATTAAACTAGAAATATAGTTTAGAGGTTTTTCTCGATAGTAATCCTTCATGGAAGGTAAAGGGAAAGTTACAGTTAATTGATGATTCTCTTGAACCGGCTTGATGCTGAGAAGTAACGGTAGCCTTCCTTTGGTAAATAATGGTTCTTTATGTTCAGATATTGATCTGTTTGAGTTTTTTACCTCATTAAATTTTGCTGTAACAATTGATTCCAGCTCGTCAAGACTGTTTGGGGCAAGAACTACTAAAGCCATCTTATTCGCAGAGTAATGTTCATCATGAAACTTTAGAAGGTCAGCTTTTACATTACCAATTCTTTCATTAGACAAGATGTCCAAGTTTCCAACACTAAATTTTGATACTGGATGGCTAGGGTTAACAATTTCAGATAGAGCGTCTCTCTGCCGTCGATAATCGTTTTTTATACGAGCCATATATTCTGAATGAACAACATTCATTTCACGATTAACGTACTCGGAATTAAATAAAGGGGCAATAAAGAATCTTGAAAATCGATCTAATGCTGGCTCAATACTTTTTGGATTAATATCAAAAAAATAATTCGTATGCTCAAAGGAGGTATAAGCATTATGACTTCCACCGTTCTTGCTTATAAAAGATTGATACTCATTTGGTTCAGGGTACTTATCTGTTCCTAAGAAAAGCATATGCTCTAGGAAATGGGCTAAACCTTGACGAGTTACTGGATCATGTGAGCTCCCGGCGAAAACGTCGAGAGATACTGCTGCTTTATCAGCTTTCACATCTGAAATTAATAATACCTTCATTTTGTTTGGAAGCATTATATAGCGATATTTAGAAGTATCTGGTTGGCTTTTTTCAATTTTGATTTGAATAGAATTTGTTGTCTCAACTGAAGAGTCAAAACCATGCGTTATTTCTGATGCCACATTCTGGACAGAAATTAATATTAAACAAAAAAAATATAGTATATATTTCATATTCATCAAAATTCACATTTAATTAATAATCAATTTAGGTCTCGATAGACGAACCTGGGTTTGGCCATGCGCTGTAGAGAGCTTTAACTAATGTTGCCAAGGGTATTGCGAAGAAAACGCCCCAGAATCCCCATATCCCTCCGAATAAAATTACAGCAAGTATAATTGATACTGGATGCAGGTTAACAGCTTCTGAAAATAGTAAAGGCACTAAAACATTGCCATCCAATGCCTGTATAATTGCATAAGATCCTAGCAAGAAGAAGAAATCTCCCTCCCATCCCCATTGAAAATAGGCTACTATCACGACTGGTATTGATACAAGCAGTGCTCCAATATACGGTATTATCACAGATAAACCCACCAATAAAGCAAGGAGTGCTGCATAATTAAGTCCAAAGAATAAAAATATCGCATAACTTACAGAGCCAACAATTACTATTTCAATAGCCTTTCCACGAACATAATTCGCCATTTGACTATTCATTTCCTTCCAAATTTTTCTCATCATGGGACGCTTATGCGGAAAAAGACCAGATAAAAAATTTAAAAGTTTTTCCTTATCCTTCAGCATAAAAAAAACTAATAAAGGTACTAATATCACATACAAGACAAGGGCTAATAAACTAGGAAAAGTGTCAAAGGAGAAGCTAACCAGATTTTGTGCAATACCGCCAAGCTCTCTGGATGCCTCAGTCAGCAACTGACTAGTTTGATTTTCGGAGAAGATTTTAGGAAATTTTTCAGATAATAAAAAAAGTAAGCCTTGAGAGTGATATAACATACTAGGAACTTTTTCAACTAAGTTTATTGCCTGTCGACCTATTAACGGTAAAAGAACAATTAAAATTGCTGTGAGAATACTAATAAAGACTAAGAAAATAGATGATACCGCTACCATTCGTGGAACACCCAATACCATCAACCGATTGACTCCACCCTGTAAAAGGAAGGCAAAAACAAGTGCTGCAATAAAAGGAGCTATTATTTGACCAAGCGTTATCAGTATAATTAATGAAAATATCAGCAACACAGCTAATAAAACTGATTCCTCCTCCCCTAAATATCTGTTAATCCAAGTATTTAATACTTTTAGCATATAGCCCTCCATTTTCTGATAAACAATAGTCCCATTAGGTTACGAGATCGTCAATCAAGTAAAATAGTATTAATTCAATATTCTACACCTTTGTCGTATAAACTTTAAAATGTATCTATTATTATAATTTTAACTTTATAATCAAAAAATAATACAAATGAAACATCTGTTAATGCTAATTGGAATAAATAAGTTGTTAACTCTTATCAAACGATCAAGATGCTCATTTTTAATTTTTTTAGGCTTGATACTTATATTTAAGCCAGCTATGAGTGCTGACATTAAGTTACCTTTGCTTGGTGATGCATCATCTGGAACTATTTCTGTTCAAAAGGAATATGAGCTGGGTCAAGCTTGGCTTAAGGCTTACAGAGGAAGGGTTAATGAAAACTATGATCCCCTTATAAGAAATTACTTAGAGCAACTTATCTTTAAACTCGCCTCGAAAAGCCGCCTGGAGGATCGTCGAATCGAATTGATAGTTGTAAATAATCCAACACTAAATGCCTTTGCAGTTCCTGGGGGAGTAATTGGAATACATACAGGACTATTCACTTTTGCAAAAACAGAAGATGAAATTGCATCTGTGATTGCTCATGAAATCGCACACTTAAGTCAAAGACATTTCGCGCGCCGCTTAAATGAACAGAAAAAAAACAAGGTCGTTAGCATGGCAGGGTTGCTTACCAGCCTTGTCTTGGCAGCAACTGCTGGAAGTGATGCTGCTATGGCTGGGTTAAGTGCAACACAAACTATGGGTATCCATTCGGCTCTTGGATATAGTAGACAAAATGAACGGGAGGCAGATCGACTGGCTCTCCAAACTATGATTGCTTCAGGAATGAACCCTAATGCTATGTCTGACATGTTTGAGTCAATGCTAAAAATCACTAGACATGCAAGTTATAAGATACCTGAGTGGCTAAGGACTCATCCTCAAACTCAAGAAAGAGTTGCAGATGCTAAAAATAGAGCGAATCGGCTTAAAATGAAAGAATATAGTGATAACTTTGAGTTTCATCTAATGAAAGCTAGGGCAGTTATTTCAAATAATAAGGATCCTAATCTATCCCTTAACCATTTTAAGAGTATATTGAGAGATGGTAGAGAAAATAAAGATGCAGCGAATTATGGTATCGTTTTATCACATATAGCCTTGAAAAATTTTACAAAAGCTAAAGAATTCGTCGATAAGCTTCTTAAAAAATCGCCAAATCAAATACATTATAAAATGGCTGAAATTGAAATTTATCGCCATCAAGCAAAGTATGACAATGCTGTTAAAGAAACTTTAACGCTTCTAAAATATCATCCTGAAAATTATCCTCTAAGAATGTCTTTAGCTGAAACATACCTCAAAGCTAATCGTTTTTTTGATTCTGAAAAAGTACTTGATATGCTCAAAAATAGTCACCCTAACAACCCGGAGGTATGGTTTCAACTTGCAGAGATCCGCGGCTTAGCTGGGAATATACCGGGTGTTCATGAAGCAAGGGCAGAATATTTCATTTTAATAGGTGTCTTTAGCAAAGCAAGAGATCAACTAATGTATGCAAGAAAGCTACTAATTAATGATTATAATAAAAAATTGATCATTGACCAAAAGATTAAAAACTTAGAAAAAATTGAGCGAGGAATGAAAAATCTATAGTTGCTGGTTGCGAAAATCTAACATTTTTTGTAACGAACCCATTGCTTTTTTTCTTATGTTTCTTTCTACAAATATCTCGTTTTGATTAAACTCTAGTGAGTCCATCAAACATTTTAGATCGTTTAATCCCATCCATGGGCAATTTGCACAACTACGACACGTAGCACCCTCTCCCGCAGTTGGCGCAATTATTAGCTCTTTATCAGGACATGCTTGTTGCATTTTATAAAATATTCCTGAATCAGTTGCTACGATGATTTTTTTATTTGGTAGTCTGCTGGATGCATCAATTAACTGTGAGGTCGATCCCACAAAATCAGCCATATTTATGACGTCCTCTGGTGACTCTGGATGAACAAGTACCGCTGCGTCAGGATATATATTTTTAAGATCCAAAACACCCTGCGACTTAAACTCCTCATGCACGATACAACTTCCGTTCCACATGACCATATCCGCTCCGGTTTTTCTCTGAACATAGCTTCCCAGGTATTTATCTGGCGCCCAAAGAATTTTTTGGCCAGAGCTGTCCAAATAATCAACGACATCCAGAGCTATGCTTGAGGTAACTACCCAGTCTGCTCTAGCCTCTACAGCAGCGGATGTATTTGCATAAACAACCACAGTTCTATCTCGGTGTTGGTCACAAAATTTACTGAAATCATCTATAGGGCAACCAATGTCAAGCGAACATGTAGCCTCGAGTGAAGGCATCAGTATTTTTTTTTCTGGAGTTAATATTTTTGCTGTTTCTCCCATGAACTTCACCCCTGCTACAACCAGGACAGAGGCTTGATGTGAATTACCAAATCGAGCCATTTCAAGCGAATCAGATACAATTCCTCCAGTTTCTTCAGCCAAGGACTGAATCATTGGATCCGTATAGTAGTGAGCAACTATGGTCGCATTTCTATCTTTCAACAATTGTTTAATTTTTTTCTTATATGAATTTATTTCTCGAGCACTGTAACTTCGATGTTTTTGGATAGATCTAATATTAGACTCTACGACCTGATCAGTTTTAAGTCTAGGATTGAAACTTTCTTTTCTTTTATGAAGTTTAAAAGTTGTATTCATAAACAATTTTATATGGCGACCACTAATATAATTTTAGCATACATCTGAGATGTGGAAAGAAAAAAAATATTCGAAGTTAAAATTTGGTGGGTCGTGTTGGGTTCGAACCAACGACCAATTCCTTAAAAGGGAACTGCTCTACCAACTGAGCTAACGACCCGCTTGAAGAGAAGCTTATCTTACTCATGAACAATGAAAAATCAAGTGTTAATTCGACTGTCTTGTCTTGAAACTAATGCTCTTTAGTTTCCCTGGTTATTTGCTGGCACTAAAGTTTTCAGATACAAATTTTCGGGCCAATTTCGCAGTATTACCTCCTCCTACTGTGATACTATCCATGATCTTTTTTGCTTTAACTTTCTCTCCCTGCATATAATAAACTTGTCCCAATTTGAATGTCGAGTCTAAATATTTTCTATGACTTGGATAATCAAGGTGCACTTTTAGAAATACCTCATGAGCTAAATTTAATTGACTTTTAAGTAAGTAAATCTCTCCCAGCCAATAGTAGGCGTTAGGGACAAATGAGCCACCTGGATATTTAGAAATGTGAGATTTGAGATTAGATATAGCTAAATTTATATTTCCTTCCTTTAAAGTAGCATATGCCTTATCATAATTTTCTTTTTCTTTTTTTTGAGAACCCAATGATATCTCGTTTTTATCAGCTTTTGGGGCAATTAGAATACTAGAATCTTTATTTTCATTTTTCCCTGATTTTTTTCTTATATTTTTAGTCTGGTTCGATAATCTATAGTCTAAATCTAAGTAATTATCTCTCTGTTGTTTGGTGAGTTGATTGATATCGTTTCTGATCTCCTCAACTAAGCCCCTTAGAGCTTTCACCTCCTCTTTGAGTAATTGACCTTGATAATGTGGATCATTATTTATGTCCTTGGACTTAAACTTATGGATTAATTGGCTTTTACTATTTAAACCGCTATTAATATTTTCAACTGGTGCGGCAGCAATAACCAGACTAGAGAAAAGATATACATATAATCCTATAAATCTAGTCTTAATCGAAGGACATTCTAAAAAAATTTTTGTTTTCATGTATTTGTATACGGTTACTTATATTATTTTAATTCCACTCTTCTGTTCATAGCCCATGATTTCTCGTTACTTCCAGAAAGGGCGGCTTTCTCTTCACCATAACTAATAACCTCAATTAAAGATCCATTTACACCCTCTTGAATTAAAAACTCTCGAACAACATTTCCTCTATTTTCTCCTAAAGCCATATTATATTCACGGCTGCCACGTTCATCAGCATGTCCAAGTAAACGAATTTTGGTTGGATTTAAACGAAGACTTTCAGCATGCAGACGTAAAGAGGCTCGTGCTTTAGCACTGAGCATGACCTTATCAAACTCAAAATAAAACACTCGAGGTACTTTGCTGTCGATTTTTAAAGAGGAACCTTGAATTGATCTATTATTTATTGACCCAGTAGCTATGTTGTTACTAGACATTGTTGCTATATCATTAGTTTTTGTCGTAGAACAACCCCCCAAAAATACAGATAAAACTGCAACAACTAGTCCATATTTATAAATTCTATTCATTTTTATATTCCCTTATTATTTGTGATTTGTTCTATTAGACGGCATATATTGATTTTGGTTCTATTTTATTTTGGGGACCAAGCAGGCTCACGCACATCACCTCGTTTACTTGGAAGAAAAAACTTCACCCCTGCATCAAGCGAGACTGCTGCTAAAACTCCTCTATTATTTATTTTTGTAGCGTAAAGTAGCATAGCACTATTTGGCGAAACTGTCGGCGACTCATCCAAACTTGTATTGGTCAAAATTCTTAGGTCGCCGTTGACTAAATCTTGTGTGGCAATATGAAATTGATTATCACTCCTGTGAACCATGACTAAAGTTCTGCCGTTTGCAGCAAGTCTTGGTCGGGCGTTGTAAGACCCCCGGAAAGTCAGGCGATCAACATTCCCATTTTTAAGAAATAGTTTATAGATTTGAGGTGAACCGCCCCTATCTGAAGTAAAAACTAAAGACTTACTATCTGGAGCCCAAGTAGGCTCGGTATCAATCGCAAAATGATTTGTGTGCCGAGTAAATTTTAGTTTTTTTAAATCATAGGTATAAATCTCAGGATTACCATCTTTAGATAAAACTAGTGCTAGTTTTTTTCCATCTGGAGACCAAGATGGGGCACCATTTAACCCCTTAAAATTCGTTAATTGTTTTCTTTCAGCGTTAGCCAGATTTTGTCGAAATACTGCTGGACGACCTGTTTCGAAGGATACATAAACCAACTCCTTCGCATCAGGCGACCAGGACGGAGACATTATGGGATAATTAGATTTCAATATTAATTTTTCTCTTTCACCATCAGCATCTGCAACCATTAGCTTATATGTAGTGTTTAAATTTGATTTTAAAGATGTTACGTAAGCCACCTTAGTAGAAAACGCACCAGGAATTCCAGTTATGGCTAAATAAATCTCGTCACTAATATGGTGAGACAGATCGCGTAACTGACTTTTCGATCCTTTTGCAACCTTTGTAAAAACTAATCGTGAACTATGTACTTCAATTAAACTAAAAGTAACCTCATAAATATTCGCTTTTAATGATAAATCTCCGATAACTAAGTATTCTGCACCTAGGAGCCTCCAATCACGATAATATACATCCTTTATTGAGCTAGGAAATGACAACATATTTTTTCGAGGGATAGTATCAAATAGGCCACTTCTACCCAGATCATCCTCAATAATTTCGCTCATGTCTGAGGATGCTTGTCCTCCATTAAAAGTCAGGGGGGTAATCGCTATTTTAGTTGGGTTATCGACTCCTTTTGTTATATTTATAGACAAATCAGCTTCTATCGTTAATGAAATGAAAAGGAGTAACATAGAAAGAAGTTTATTCTTTTTCACTGGAGCTATAACCTCAAATCATCTGGTTTAAAAACTAACTGGAACTGCCTAAAAGTTTTTTCGAAATTCTGTATATCTAATTCTCTCAATCTATCAAAATGGCCAACCTTATAGACAGCTTGTACCGCTGATCTATCAAAGGCCTCATTACCGCTCGTTTCTATGAGCTGCACACTTATAACTTGTCCTGTTGGAACTAATTTTATTAATAATTTCACCTCCATTTCTCTTCTGGCACTTGGTGGTCTATTCCAGTTTGCCTCAATTCTCTCAGTTATATACGCAGAATAACTGGATATTATTTTTTTATTACCATCTTCCAGTTCGGGTTGTTTATTTTTTTGAAAATTTTTTATTTTTTGTATATCAGTTATCTCTTTTTTCTTCTTTTCTTCGCGAATTCTTTTTGCTTTGGATTTTGGTTTTAGTTTTGGTTTTGGTTTTGGTTTTGTTTGTATTTTTTTTTGAATTTTTTCTTCTAGGTTAACCAGTTTAGCTTGTAAATACTTTGGTGATGTCACTTTTTGTATTTTTTTTTCTACTTCCCAATTGTTGAAAATAAAGTAGGCCAGCATTATGTGTAAAGCTAAACTGATAAAAATAGCTAAAAAAAGTGGAGGAAATTTACCAAATAATAAGATATTCAATTTTTTCTTGGTGGTTCAGTTACGAGGCCTACAGATGGCGCCCCTGCATTTTGTAAACTGCTCATTAATTCAACAACTGATCCATAGTTTACCTTAGCGTCCCCCCAAACCAGAATAGGAGTTTTCGGTTGCTGTTTTAATACCTTTTTTACTTTCACTATTATTGACTGAAGGGGTTCTTTCTTATTTTTTCCATTCCCTAAATCTATATAAAGTGCTCCATCAGACTTAATTGAAACTATTAATGGGTCTTTACTATTTTTTTCTAACGGGGCTGATGGCGCGCTTGGTAAATCTACCTTAACACCTTGCATTAATAATGGCGCAGTCACCATAAAAACTATAAGCAAAACTAGCATCACATCTATATATGGAACAACATTGATTTCAGCAACTAATCGACGTTTTTTTTTCGTAGTTTTTGTTATCACTTACTGTGAATCCTTCGATGCAAAATAGCCGATAACTCTTCAGCAAATGTTTCATAGCTATTATATATTATGTCGGCTGTTGCAGAATATCTGTTGTAAGCCAATACTGCTGGTATAGCTGCAAATAAACCCATTGCGGTTGCAATCAGCGCCTCAGATATACCTGGTGCTACAACCGCTAATGTAGCTTGTTGTACATTTGCTAGTCCACGAAATGAATTCATAATACCCCAGACTGTTCCAAATAATCCAATGTAGGGACTAACAGATGCAACACTTGCAAGAAACGGTAGATTCTGATTGAGCGCTTCTTCCTCATGAGATAAAGCTACTTTCATAGATCTCTCGGTGCCTTCCATTACTGCATCTGGATCCATACCAGCCTGTTTTGAAAGTTTACTGAACTCTCTAAATCCTGCCCTAAATACACCCGGGAGCCCCTTGCCAACGTCTGAGACTTTTATATCTTCATATAACAGATTTAAATCAACACCTGACCAAAAGTCATCTTCAAATTGACGCAAGTTATATTGAGCTTCTCGAAGATAGAGCCCCCTTTGAATAATCATTACCCAAGAAACAACTGAAGCAAAAAAAAGAAGTAACATAACAAATTGAACCAAAAAAGAGGCGTTAACAACTAAGCTCCATAAAGATAACTGCTCTGTCATTAGTTAGTTTCCTCTATGCTTACTGATGCAAGTTGAAGCTTTTTTAGCATATCTGACGGTATAGCGCATGGTGATTTTTTATCGTGTCTTATACACACAATTTTTACTCGAGCATCCACCAAAAGGTCATTTTCTCTTAATATGGTTTGAGAAACTGTAAAAGATGTTTTAGAAACATTTATAAGTTCTGCAGTTGCTATAATCTCATCGTCTAAAACTGCTGACTGGAGGTATTTAATATTTACGGAGTGAACCACAAATTGTAGATTTCCAAATAATGCCGGTTTGTCAAAACCAAGGGTTCTTATAAGCTCTGTTCTAGCACGCTCAATATATTTAAGATAATTAGCATAATAAACGATACCTCCAATATCTGTATCTTCGACATATACACGAATAGGGAGTTGAAACCTTTGTGTCATTTGTAAATTTACCTTATATTTTTATTTTTAGTTGATTCCTTCAATCCAAAATGCTCATAGGCCAATCGCGTGACTGTTCGGCCTCTTTGTGTCCGAATTAAGAAGCCCTGCTGGATCAAAAATGGTTCAATAACATCTTCGATGGTATTTCTTTCTTCACTTATCGCTGCAGCGACGCTGTCAACACCGACTGGGCCCCCGTCAAATTTTTCTATTATTGCTAGCATAACTCGTCGGTCCATCTGATCAAAACCATACTCATCAACATTAAGCATATTTAATGCCATATCAGCTACTTTTGATGTAATAATTCCATTAGACTTGATATCTGCATAATCTCTGACCCGACGTAAAAGTCGATTTGCAATTCGGGGGGTTCCTCTGGAACGTCTAGCAATTTCTTGAGTGCCATTTTCGTCTATTTTCACACTAAGAATTTTTGCTGATCTTGAAACTATTTTACTTAACTCTTTATCTGAATAAAACTCTAACCTTTGGACGATACCAAAGCGATCTCTCAACGGCGAGGTAAGTAACCCAGCTCTAGTAGTTGCTCCGACAAGAGTAAAGGGTGGTATATCCAACTTAATTGATCGTGCTGCTGGGCCCTCACCAATCATTATATCGAGCTGATAATCTTCCATGGCTGGGTATATAACCTCTTCAACTACTGAGCTCAAACGATGAATTTCATCAATAAAAAGAACATCACCTGACTCAAGATTTGTCATTATTGCTGCGAGATCTCCTGCTTTTTCAAGTACTGGTCCAGAAGTGGTTTTTAATCCAACGCCCATCTCATTTGCAATAATATGGGCTA
>MDTG01169636.1_pt1 | contig 30365 bp, 29 predicted proteins | sample 811421 | NCBI WGS metagenome assembly MDTG01 (sample SAMN05326645, study PRJNA326480) | marine metagenome | isolation source: seawater | place: Pacific Ocean: South East | collected 2011 | reverse complement strand
TCATTATAACAAGGAAGACCAATTGAAATATTATTTATTTTTGTTTTCATATTAATTATTATTTCTTTTATATCTTGAATTTATGATATTGCATATTTTTTTGGATCAATTTCTTTACCAAAGACATAATTGTTAGTTGAGGATGTTGACCAGTATTTGTAGGTAATAAACTAGAGTCCATTATATAAATATTTTCAAAACTTTTTAATAATCCAAAATTATTTACTATATTATTTTCGTTTTTGCTTAATGAACAAGAGCTCATTGCATGTACAGAAGTAATTTCTATATCTTTTTTTCTTAAATTATCAATTTTTGTTATTGCTTTATCAAATTGAGAGAAAATCTCTGAACTATTTTCAATTGGTAACAATACTTTTTTTGCACCTGAAAGGAATATTAATTCAATTAATATTTTTAAGTATTTTTTAATTTTAAAAAAATCTCTATCATCTAATTTCCAAAAAATTTTAATATCTTTCTTTGTAAAATTTTTATTTATTTGTGCAACACTAAAATTTGGTTGAATTTGGCAGTTAAAAACTGATCCATTTTTATACTCACTCATTAAATTTTTAATTGAGTAAGCGGGTTGATTATTTAAATAAGAAGCAATAAGTGGTTTTATATAATTTGATGCCATAAATAATACACCATCATTATCAAACTCTCTTACATGATGAGTAAGCAAACTAGACTTATAACTTTCAATTTCATTTTCATAAAAGCATAATATTTTTAAATTCATATGAAAATTCAGTGGGTTTACATGCTTAGACAAATTATTTGTTAAGATAATTTTTGGTGTTTGGGTTGGCCCAGCACTAAGTATTAAATTTTTCACTTTATGAAATTTTTTTTCTTTGGTTTGTGTATTTTCAATTACTATTTCGTTAATTTTTTTATTTTTTCTTACTAACTCAATAATCTTTGAGTTCGGAATTATACTGCCATTTAAGCTTTTAATTAATTTATGATAGTTCCGATCTAAGCTATTTTTTGATCCTTTTGAGCATCCAAAAGGTCCATTATTTTGAATATCTAAATTATTAAATGCTAAATTAGTGGATTTTGTTAAATAATTTTTTTTAGTTGCTGCATCAATTAAGATTTTACTCGAACCAGACATCTTATTTAAATTATTATCTGATATCTGAGGGACTAATTTTTTTTTGATATCCTCACATATTTTGGAAAAATCATCCTCAAGAAAAAATTTTTCACCTATTATTTTATCCCAACCATCTAATATTTTTTTTGGTGTATTAACAATAACTCCTCCATTTATTACTGTAGAGCCGCCTACACATTTACCCTCACCAAAATTTAAAATTGGTCTTCCGTAAAAAAGATTAATTCCATTATTTCTCCAAAGAGAAATTAATCCTTGCATCATAGTTTTATCATTCAAATCATATTCATAACCTTCTTCAAAAACTTCAACGCTATATCCGTTTTCTAATAATTCAAGAGCAGCTGAAGAACCTCCAGCACCTGATCCAATTATTGTAAAGTCTTTCATTTTTTTATTTTTCGTAAAGTGTTATTAGAATTAGTTTTCTATAAAAATGAAGTATTTTATTTATTAGTGGAAGCGAACTTAATATTTTAAACTGTATTCTTTTTGGAAAGATAAGAAGTATTAAATAAACCAAGACAAAAGAAATTGACCCCATGATAATCATGAATTTTGTATTATTATCTAAGTTTAGAATAAAATTTTTTACAGACTTTTTTTGAAAGTTATTGAGATATATTTCTAATAAATTAGAATTTAATTTAATACTTTGATATATCAATATGTTATACATTTTATATTGTTATTTTTATTATTTCTTTAAAAATTTATATTTTAAAAAATTTGAAATTAATTTTACAACTCCAAGTTCAAGTACTTTAACTAAACTTTGCTCAAATATCTCTAAATCCTTATGATCAATTTCAATTGGAGGAGAAATCTTAAATAAAACATCTGATGCAAAACTTCCAAATGCTAAAATATTTTTTTCTTTGTATAGTTCATTAATAATCGATGCACATAAAAGTTTTTTAAAGAAATTTTTATCTCGATATGTTTTTATTGGCATAAATTGTGTAACTATATTTTCGATAGTTTCGTTTATAGGGTTTTTAAATGTAAAGCCTTGAAAACTTCCAGAACCTCTAATCTCATCAATAATGTTTGGAAATTTTGTCCGTGTTCTTTCCAAAATATCTTTTAATTTTTTTCCGTTAGATATTGATTTATTTTCATAATTATTATCTATCATTACATTAATCGCCTCTATGGCAGTAATTGTCTCTTCTCCGAAACCATTATATGTTGATGATTGTAGACTAAAATCATCTGAATTATCATATGCTTTTAGCATTACATGCTCCCTAGTAGTATAACCAGATATAGATGCCTTTCCTCCACCAAATGATTTCGCATAAACTAAAATGTCAGGAATAGTATTAGATCTAATAAAATTAAATAATCTCCCAGTTTTGCACCAACCTGAGTAGATTTCATCATAAATCAATAATATATTTTCCTCATCACATAATTTTCTTGCTTTTACAAGAAATTCATTTGTAGTTAATCTTAGAGTGCTAGCACTCAGTGGCTCAACAACAATTGCATAACAATTTTCTCCTTTTTTTTTAAAATTGTTAATTTTTATTTGCAAATCTTCAAAATCATTAAATTTATATTTTTCTACTCCAAACATTTTTTGATATTTAAAGTTTATCTCTTTAGAGCCAGAGATATTTGATGCTCCTATTGTCTTGCCGTGAAACGAAATATCTGAGTGTAAAATATATTTTCTCTCTCCATTAAAATATTTGAAAGCTAATTTAATTGCTCCCTCAATTGCCTCTGCACCTGAATTAGGAAAAAAAGATCTATTTAGATCACCGGGTAATATATTAGCTATATTATAACTTAGAGCAGCAAGATATTGAGAAAAAAATAACTTATGAACCTCCATTCTTTTTTCTTTTTGAAAATTAATTCTTTCCCTCAAAATATTTTGATGATTATGTCCATGGTTTAAAACTCCAATACCACCAGTTAAATCAAGAATTTTTTTATTTCCAGAAGTCAAGTAAGATCCCTCTGCAGTATCGATTATTTCATTTCCAAAGACAAAATTTGAAAAAAAATTTACTTGAGATTTTGATATATAATTTTCGTAAAATTTCTTTACTTCATTTATTTCAAGTTTTTTTGCTTCTTCTACTGAAATTAATTTTTGTTTACTCATTGCTATAAAACTTTATCCCATTCAGACTGGACATTGGACAAACTAAATTTTTTTGAAATATTTTTTGCTTTCATTGTTATTTCCTTTTTTTTAAAAGCACTTAAATTATAAGCATAAACTAAATCATAAAAGTTATCCAAATAAATTACACTTTCAAAATTTTTAAGATTGTATCCAGTAAATGATTCCTTGAAACCTACTATTAGAGTATTTGATTTTAATGCATCTAAAACTCTATTGGATAAACCAAAAGCAATACTGTCTACAAAAAGCAAAATTTTGAAACTATCCAAATAATTGATAAAATCATCATTGGATAACCATTTTTCATAAAATTCCACATTATTGATCATTTTTTTTATTTTTGATTGAATTGTGATTGAGTAATTTCCTTTAATAACAAAATTATATCTATTAATAAATTTATTAAAATATTTAGTATTAATAAGTTTTTTGAGCCCTTGAAATATTTCTTCCTGGTTCAAATCCCCAACTATGAATATTTTATCCTTATTATTTTCAAATTTTGAAACGTTATTATTTACATTTTGATCAAGTTTAAAATTTGGGATTGAAATCGAGTTTTTTATTAAAAAATATTTTTGCATTATTTGTTTATCGTAATTGGAGTAAACATGAAGTTTTTTTATATTTCTGAATATTAAACTTTCAACAAAAAAACAGTGAACCAGTCCAATAATATAATAAAAAAAATTAAAACCTTTTGAAATTTTTAACATTTTTAGTAACCTATTTGTTTGAAAGTCTGTAACACTAAAAATTATATTTATTTTTTTTAAGTTCAAAAAAAGTAAAGGATACAGAGATATATCATGAATATATAATGTATAATTATTATTTGAGATATTTTCTAAATTAGCAAATAATTGAAATTTTTTTCCTAACTTATGCAATATAACTCTTGGTATCAAAGAAAGTATCATTATAGAAAAAGTCTCTGGAAAATTTTGTACAAATTTCACATTTTTAATATTTTTATATTGTTTAAGAAATTTAGTTTGATCAAAATTTTTTTTACAAAATAAAAATATTTCGTGCTGTCTGGTACTACAAATATAGTCTAATGCATCGTAATATTGTAATGTAAATCCATCGGATGTTGGATAATCTAGACATGATTTTATACAACAAACAGGACTATTTTCTTTTTTTTTTGTAAAATCTTGGCTGTCTAATTTTTTATTAAATGGTTTTTTTTTTCCTTTATTTAAATTGTGGTAAGTACTATCAAACTTGTATTTAATTAACTGTAAAATTCCGTAGAAAAAATTAAAATATCTAAAAATTATTAATTTTAATTTTCTTTCTAGTGATAGTTTAGATGAAAAAATTTCAAAAAAATTTTTTTTTTTTAAATACAATATAAAATAAAGCCTACTCTTTGAAATCAAATATTTTTCTCTTAGATTGAATACACTGCTATTTTTTATTTCAGTTAAACTCTTTAAACTTCTTTTATTTCTAAAATCTCCAATTTTTTTATTATATTTTAAAATATGTCCAAATGTTTGACCCTGGTTTTGCCTATAAAGATAAAAAGATCTTTCTATATACTTAATTTTTGTAAATTTTTTTATACAGAATGATAAGTATAAATCTTCATATTCACATTTAGGAATAGGAAAAAATTTTTCTGCTTTAGATCTTGGAAATATCCAGCACCAACTTGGGCAACTAATGTTATTTAATATATATTTATCTAAATCATAATACAAAAGTTGAAAAGAAGGGACATAATTTCCAAGGTTTTTATAATTTTCGTCTACTATCTTGGCTTTATGAACGTAGGATACCTCATCGTCTTTATTATCAATAAAATTTAACAAATCTAAATCGATCTCGTCATCAGCTCCTACTAATTTTATAAACTTACCTTGAGCAGTTTTAACCCCTAAATTAATTGCATCAATTTTTCCTTTTCCTGAATTTTTAAGTAGTTTTATTTTTTGCTTTCCTTTAGAAAAATCACTTAAAATCTGATAGCTTTTATCGGTGGAATGGTCATCTACAAATATCCACTCAAAATCAAACTTATTATATTTTTCGTTTATTCTTTTTATTAAAAATTTTAAAAATTTTTCCTCGTCTAAAACTGGTGTAATAAAACTAATAATCATTGAATCTAAATAAATAATCTTGTTTGGAAAGTTGATCTATTAATCTATATTTTTTTGGAACTAAATAACTTTTAAGAATTTCTATTTTTTTACTTTCTATCAACAAATATTTAAAATTATATTGATTAAAATCTACACCTTTTAAAATTTCCATTTCATAACCTTCAGTATCTAATGAAAAAAAATCTATCAAATTTGGAGCTTTAGACTCTTCCAATATTGAATTTAGAGATTTTACTTTAACTTTAAATTCATTATGCCTTTGAAAAAAATTCAAATCTTCGTTATTTATATGTTTTTTAGGATTTATAAGATTATTTTCATCAAGTGTTATTGATCTAAGATTTGAGTATATTAATTTTATATCCTCTTGTTTATAATTTCTAGAAACACATGCACAATTAAAAAATTTATTACTGTTTTTTCTAATAGCTTTACACTGATCAAACTTTGATTTTATTGGCTCTATTAAAATACCATTCCAACTTTTGTATATCTCATAATGCAATGTATTTGATTGAGTTACCCCATCATTTGCACCTAACTCTATAAAATAACCATTATTATAATCTAAATATTGTAATAACTTTTGATCAATATTATTTAAACCAAAAAATTTTTTTTTGAGAAGTGTTTTTTTTTTTAGGTAAAATATAATATTATCTGGTATTATCTTTCTAAAGATTTTTTTGAAAATCATTACAATGCAATATTTGTTTTTAATTATAATATCTATTTTTTTATATTTTTTTTATATTTATCTTTTAAAAGTTTTTAAGGAATTAATAAATAAAATCAATATTCTTGACCAAAATTATACAAAACCTCAAGCATTTCACCAGCAACCTACTCCAAGGATCGGTGGCGCGTTTTTATTCTTTAGTAATCTAGTAATTTTTTTTTCAATTTTCTCTATTGAAAATGTAAATTCAAATTTATACTTATATTCAATTCCATTTTTTTTACTTGGTTTTTTAGATGATATTAAGTTTTTAGAAAATCCTAAAATAAGATTTTTTTCATTAATTATAATAATTTTAATTTTTATCTTTTTAGAACAAATTTATGTATACAACACTGGTATTGAGTATTTAAATAATTTAATGCAAAATAATATTTATATAAATATTATTTTTCATCTGCTGTGCTTTCTAACAATAATTAATGGATGTAATTTTATAGATGGATTTAATGGCTTGTTGCTAATAAAAGCTTTTATCATCGCTTTAGTATTATTATTAATTAATGATGATAATAGCCTAAATAATATTTTATTAGTATTTTTAGTAAGTATACTGTCTATTATTATTTTAAACTTTCCAAAAGCTAAAATATTTATGGGAGACTCTGGTGCCTACCTGGTTGGTTTCTTAATTTCTTTTTTTGTAATAGAGACATCTAATCTAAATCCATTAATTTCTCCATTTTTCTTTTGTATCATTTTATTTTACCTATTTTTTGAGGTAATTTTTTCTTTCTTCAGAAAAATATTATTAAAAAAAAATCCTTTATTACCTGATAAAAATCATATGCATATGCTTATATATAGAGCTTTAGAAAATAAATTTTTGTTTAGTAAGATAAATTCTAATTTTACTACAAGTGTTATTATTAACTTAACTTATACACTAATAATAATCCCACCAATTTTTTTTATGGATAATAATCCATATTGTAAATTTTACTTTATTAGTTGCTTAATAGTATATTTAATATCGTATGGACTACTCATTAAAAATAAAGTTAATTAAAAATTTTTATGAATGAAAATCATACATTAAAAATTTCAAATAATAATTTTAATGTATTAATTCTTTGTGGTGGTATTGGCTCTAGGATCAGCAAGATTACAAAAAAAACACCAAAACCCTTAATTAAAGTTCTAAATAAACCTTTTCTTTTTTATTTAATCAAAAATCTCAGTAGATACAATTTTGGTAATTTTTATTTATTGACACACTACAGGCATAAAAAGTTTGAGCAATTTAAAAAAAAATTTCAAAAAATTCTAAATGTAAAAATAAACATTATTAAAGAAAAAGAGAAATTAGATACCGGTGGAGCAGTTATAAATGCACTAAATAAAATTAAAAATAAAAAAGATTATATGCTCGTTAATGGCGATACATACTTGGATATTGATTATTATTCTGTGATCAATAAATTTAATAAAAAAAAAACTTTTACAATTCCTTTGGTTAAAAGTTCAAAATTTAGTGAAAAACTCAATTCAATTAATATTGCTAAGAGTGGAAAAATTTACTTTTCAAAAAAAAGTGAATATATGAACTCTGGTGTGTGTTTATTTAAAAAAAAAAATTTAAAAAAACATAAAGAAATAAAAACCATATCATTCGAAAATAATATTTTAAAAAATCAAATTGAATTAAAAAAAGTATTTGGATATGTGTTTCCTAATAATTTTATAGATATTGGTTCTTACTCTTCATTAAATAAAATACAAAATTTTATAAAAAAAAAATATTTGAATAAAAATATCTTATTTCTTGATAGAGACAATACGTTAAATTTGGATTACGGTTATACACACAAAATTAGAGATTTAAATTTTATTAATAAAAACATTCAGTATATAAATAATCATTTTAAAAATTACATCAAAGTTTTAATTTCAAACCAAGCTGGAATAGGAAAGAAAAAATTTTCTCTAAATAGTTTCAAAATTTTCATGAAAAAATTCATTTCTGAATTAGAAAGAGAGAAAATTTTCTTATCAAAAATTTATTATTGTCCTCACCACAAAAGTGCTTTAATTCAAAAATATAAAAAGAGTTGCAGATTTAGAAAACCAAATACAGGTATGATTGACTTAGCTTTAAAAGATCTGGATATAACTAATAATAAAGAAATAATTTTTATTGGCAATGATATCAATGATAGTATTTTAGCAAAAAGAAAGAAAATAAAATTTATTAATCAAAATAAAATTAATTAGTTCTTTAATACTTTGTTATAAAAAGATATTAAAAAAATTATATTTATCCATAGTAACAATCCTAAAGAGGAAGAAAATAAGCTAGAGTCTGTTTTAAATGGAAAATATTTACTTAAAATTAAAATTATAAAAATTTTAATAAATAAATTATTATATAATAAATTTTTTTTATTAAAAATAATTATGTAAATAAAATATATCATAAATAAATTAAATAAAATAAAACCCACTAATCCAGTTTCTGCGAGAAGTTCAAGCTGAAAATTATGGGGGTGAGTTGCAGATCTAAAATTTCTTTGATGAGAATTTATTGAGGAGTATTCATTTTTAATACTTTCGTTCCTAAAATTTTTCACTCCAATACCAAATATTGGATAATTTCTCCATATTTCATGTGCCGTTAGGAAATGTGCCCCACTTTGAGTGTTTAAAAAACCAAATTTATTAATTTTTTTATGTAACAAATAATTTTCATTTATTATTTTTTCATATTTAAAGACCAATTTGTAAAAATTTTCATATTTTTTATAAATTCCTTTGTCGTATAAAGAAATACCAACAAAAAAAATTAAACTTAAAATTCCTAAAATTAAAAAATTTTTAATACTTTTTTTAAAAACAATAAGATAAAGTAAAATTTGAAGGCAAACCGTTAGAAATGCAATTCTTTCTCCTGATTTAATAAGAATATACATTGAAAATAAGAAAAAAAATAACACAAAAATTTTCATATAATTATTTTTTTTCTTTTCATTTAACAAAATTAATATTGGAATTATGTAGAATGATAGAAAGGCTCCTAATATATACTCGTTTCCAAAAGGGCCTGCATACCTCATATAATTGTGGAGATAATCAAATCCAAATATATCTTTTAAAAATATAATTTGAATTAAAGTATCAAATAAAATTAATAAAATTATGAAAGAGTAGTATAAAAATATTTTATGTAGATTTAAAAAATCATACTTTATAAGATAATTTGTAACAAAATAAAATAAAATTATTCCAATAAAAGTTAAAAATCTTGAATTAGGAAAATAGTAATAACTACTTATAAAAATTGAATTTAAAATAAAATAAATTAATAAAGACAGAAAAAATATATTTATAGTATCCTTATTAATTTTAAATATTTTTAATCTGAATTGAATTAGTGCTGATACCAATATTAAAACTAAATTTATTTTAAAAAAAGCCTGACCAATTACAAAAGATGGTACAATAGATGTAAATAAGATATTGTATAAATTATTTTTAAAATTTATTAGAGTTAAACTTTTTTTAATTGACATAGTTTAAAATATATTTTTTTTAAAATAAAAATGATTTTTGAATTTATTTTTTTTGAATTTAATAATTTAAACACCTCAATATTTGACATGAAAACATTAAAAAATCTTTGCGATGTGCCACCACTTCTTTGAGCTACTAAAACTTTATTTAAATATTTACATTTTTTTTTATATTTAAAACAAGTAATTATAAAATCAAGATCTGAAGAAATTTTATAAATCGTATTAAATTTAATTTTATTTTTTTTTAAAAAACTATTTTTTACAAAAAAAGAAGGGTGTGGAACTTTGTAGTAATGGTCATTAGTAATTTCCTCTGATTTCCAAAATCTCAATATTTTATTTATGTTACTTTTATGAACTATTTTTATGTTACTATAAGTAAAATCTAAGTTACTTTTAATTAAAATTTTCTTTAGATCTCTTAACACGGTTTTTTTGGCAAAATAGTCGTCAGAGTTAAGTATTGTTATATATTTGCCTTTTGAATATTTTAAACCTTTGTTAAATGCATAATAAATTCCTTTATCCTCTTTCGAAAAAATTTTAACGCAATAATTACTTTTTTTTTTATATTTATTAATTATTTGTAGCGTTTGGTCACTTGACTTATTGTCAATAAATATATGTTCTATATTTCTTACTCTCTGTTCGAGTACACTATTTAAATTTGTCTCTAAAAAATGAGCTGAATTATTTGTTGGTGTTATTATACTAAAAAACATATTATACAATTTTTATGAAAAATTTGTTAAATCATTTAATAATTATTATTTCAATTTATATTTTAATCTTTATTTCAATTAAATATTTATCAAATAAAAATAATTATATTACCATCAAGATTATTTATAATAATGCTTGTATTGTCGATAAACAAATAGATTTTAAACTTGTTTCACTAATAGAGGATGATATTGATGTAGATTACATAAAACCTCATTGTAAAGATGGTTTTAGAAAAAATCACCGAGGTTTTATTATAAGCAAAGATAAATTAAATACATTGTTAGAACTTACAAATGAAATTGATATAAATAACTACGCGCAACAAATTATTGAAAATGAAATAAATACAAACACTAGCATTTTAAAAAATTTAAATAACAATATGGTTTCTCAATTAAATTCGCTTTTAGAATTTAAAGATTCAAATTTAGATATGTCAAATATTATATCCAAAATTGACAAACTTATTTATAAAGCCTCACGAGATGTTGATGAGCTAGAATTCGTCAAAAAAAATTACAAATATTTATTTAAAATAATTGAAATAAGTGAACAAAAAAAGATTCGTTATTTTAATTCAAAAATGAGTGTTCATTTAACATTTATTTTTTACCCAATAATCCTTTTTTTAATTTTTATGTTTAAAAATAGAGCTTTTGGTTTTGTAATCAAATAAAAAGTAAATTATAATCACAATATAAACATATCTCGAAACAAGAAAGTATTCAGTTACAACTAAATTTATAAATATTGTACAAAAAAACAATATTTTTAATGAAAAATTTGTTTTCTCATCAAAATGATAATTTTTCCTTATAAATAATAAGAGCAGGATAGAAGATATAAACCCAAAATTCACTAATATGACTGTTAATCCATTGTCATGAAAAATTTGTGGAAAAGAGGTTACGCCTCTTCCAAATAAAATTGTTAAGATGTTATCGGGAAAAAATTCATACCATGAAGTAATTCTTGTCGCTGATTGTCCAATTAAAGTGGTTTCAGATAAAAAAAGATATTTAAAATATCTAAAATCATAAAAAATTGGATTACTAAAAAAATTATTTTTTACTAAAATTAATAGCAGTGTCAATGTAAGTATTAAAATTATATAATTTAAATATATTTGATATTTTTTTTTCAAACTTCTTTGAAAGAAAAAATTTAAAATAATATATAGTGTTATTAAACCATAAAAATAAAGACCTCGACTGTTAAATAACTTCACAAATACTAACATCAAAATAAATAGAATTGATAGATTTAAAAATTTTGTATTAGAATTATTTTTCTGCTCAAGTAAATAAATTGTGTTTGCTGCAAAAAATATACCAACAACTGAACCCATTATGTGTCTGTCCACTGTTAAATCTGCTGGTATTTTGTCACCAATTGAAATACTGCTAGGAAATAACTCAATATCAAAATATAATTGTAAGGAATCTTTAAATAAAAACCAAAAGAATAATACATACAACAAATAAACTATAAAAGTTAAGTTTATAGCAGTGCTTAGAAAATTTTTGTTTGTCTCATCAAAATAATTTTTAATTAAAATTATAAATAAAGTTGGAGCCATCAACTTATATATTATTGCTAGTTTATGTATGTAGAATTTTTCAAAATATAGGTAACCAAGAAAGCATGAAGTGGTTAAAAAAAGAATTATTAACAAAAACAACTGAAAATCCCTTTTTTTAAATTGATTAAAATTAATTAAAATAAAACAAATAACGAAGAAATCCTGTGGTCTTAAAAAGAGAAAAATTTTATAATTCAAAGGAAATGAAATAATTACTAATAATATCAACAAATTTGATATTTTATTTTGACTCCTTAATCCTATAAAATTATTTAACACTTAAAGGTTTTTATTAGAAAGATATTTACGCCTCTCTTGTTTGTAATATAAAAAGGTTTTCTTTAATGAAATATCAATTGATGAAATTTTTAATTTTAAAACTTTATTAATCTTATTCTTACTCATAAATTTTCTGAGTGTTCCATTTGGTTTAGATTTATCAAAATATAATTTTCCATTAAAGCCAATTATCTTACCAATTTTTAATGCAAGATTCTTTATTGAAATTTCAAAATTTGATCCAATATTATAAAAATAATAGTTGCCAATATTCTGAAAAAATCTTTTTTTGCTTAATTGCATGATTTTTATAATATTTTTTGCTAAATCTTCTGTAAACATAAATTCTCTTAATGGTGTTCCATCTCCCCATATTACTACACCTGGGGTTTTATTTATTTTAGCTTCATATATTTTATGTATTAATGCAGGTAAAACATGAATATTATTAATATCAAAATATTTTTCTTTTTTTCCAAATAGATTACATGGCATCAAACATCTGATGTCCATATTATTTTTTAAAATCAAGCTCTCCGCAGCTTTTAATCCTGCTATTTTTGCTATGGCGTATGACTCATTTGTTTTCTCTAATTTACCTGAGAGAATGTATTCTTCTTTAATTGGTATTTTTGAAAACTTTGGATAAATACAAGAACTTCCTAAATAAAGGACTTTTTTAACTTTGTATTTTAAACAAGCATTAAAAAGATTATTTTGAATAGTTAGGTTGGAAATTAAAAATTCGTATGGATTACTTGAGTTAGATTGTATTCCTCCTACCTTTGCTGCACACATTAAAACAATATTGGGTCTATTTTTTTTAAAAAATTTATCAACTGATTTTTCATCTAACAGATCTAACTTCTTTTTATCTCTGATAATTATATTTTTGAATTTTTGTTTTAGGAGTTCTTCATAAATCGCATTACCTACTAAACCATTATGACCTGCTAAAAAAATTCTTTCCTCTTTTTTCATTTGTTGTGTTTTAAATCATATTCCATCATGTCTTTTACTAGATCTTTAAATGAATATTTAAGTTTAAATTTAAAAGTTTTGTTAGTATGAATTGATTTTCCCTTAAGTGCTTCTAATTCATTTGGTCTCAAATATTTTTTACTAACTTTAACTATAGTTTTTTCTTTTCCTTCATAATTAATTTTTCCTATTTCATTTAAACCCCTACCAGACCATTTAATTTTCCATCCAACAAATTTGCAACACTCCTCTATAAATTGTCTAACTGAAAATTGTCTATTGGTGGAAATTACAACATCCATAGGCTTTCTTTGCTGTAAAATTTTCCATTGAAAATGAACATAATCCTTGGCATGTCCCCAGTCTCTTTTGCTGTTGAGGTTGCCTATGTAAAGATATTTTTGTTTATTAAAAAAAATTCTTGAGATAGCTCTAGTAATTTTTTTTGTTACAAATGTTTCTCCACGAAATGGACTTTCATGATTAAATAAAATACCATTAGAAGCAAAAATTCCGTAAGACTCTCGGTAATTTTTTGTAATCCAGTAAGCAAATAATTTTGAAGTTCCATAAGGTGATTTTGTATAAAATGGAGTGTTTTCATTTTGTGTTTTATATTCTGGGTTACCAAAAAGTTCAGATGTGCTTGCTTGGTAAAATTTGGTGTTTAATAAATTGTTATGAAGGATAGATTCTAAAATTCTTAAAGTGCCCAATGCATTAACATTTGTAGTATACTCTGGAGTTTTAAATGAAACAGCCACATGTGATTGAGCCGCTAAATTATAAATTTCATTTGGTTTAATTTTAGCTATTATTGAATTTATACTCGAGAAATCTGTTAAATCTCCATAATGTAGAATTAATTTTTTATTTTTTTTAAATGGATCCTCATAAATATCTTCTAATCTACCCGTGTTAAACGATGAAGATCGTCTTATTATACCATGAACCAAATAATTTTTTTTAATTAATAACCGTGCTAGATAAGAACCATCTTGTCCAGTGATGCCAGTTATGAGTGCTATTTTTTTTTTCATTTATTATTTTAAAAATTCTTTTTTGTATTTACTTAAGAATATCAAATATATTCTTATTTATGAATTACAAAAAATTCAAGATAATTGTTTTATATAAACATCTAGTTATTAAGCCATGCAAATACAAATAGACTTAACTTAGTAAAAATAAAATTAATTTTTTTTTTATATATTTAAAGAAATTTTTTAGTAATTTTGGTTGATAAAATTTTAATAATCTAATTAAAAAATTTTGATAATAAAAATTACTGATTATTTGATTAAAATTTTCATTTATGAAAATTTTTTTTATAAATTTAAATTTTTTTGTTTTATTATTATTAATATTCATTTTATATTTTTTTGAAAAACCACCTTGGCCAGAACCATCAAACCCTATATTTGATACTTTTGAAATTGTAGGAAAAGAATTAAGTTTTTTATCTTTTAGTGATGCATAACTCCAATTTGCAGCCCATAAATCTTTATTTCTCAAATTTATATCAAGAAAAGAAAAGTAATTTTCATTTGGTGCTAAAGAAAATATTTTTTTAACTTTTTTAATGTTATCTTTATCAACCTTAAATTTTGCTTTAAAAATCTTCCATCTATCATACCAAGTGCCCCAACCCCAAGATGAAGTGGAGTATAACAAAAAATTATCATAATTATAATTTCGTAATAACTTTTTAGGTAATTTTGGGACGTATCCATTAATTGAAAATACTTTTTTATCATTTTTGTAAAAATTTAAACCTGAATTCATATACAACAAAAAATTTCTAGATAAGATTAAATCATCTTCCAAAACAATTACTCTTTTATATTTAGAAATAATTTCATTTATCCCGAATGTGATATTTTTTTTTAAACCAAGGTTCTTATTTCTAAAAATTAATGTTACATTTTTATTTTTAGCTGAAAATTTAATTAAAATATTTCTTATTTTATCGACTGGTTTTTTATCAGTATAATTTTTAAAATTATCAGAAAAAATGAATAACCTGTGTTCGGAAAAACCTACACATCTTGACACAGATTTTAAAATTTTATTTATTAAATGACTCTTATTAAAAACAAAGAGACAAATGGGTGCTTTTTTGTGCTTGGATTTATACATTAAGTTCAATTCACTTATTTGTTAAATTTTTGAATTCAATAACTTTATTACAGTAATTTCTAATATTTTTTTTGTGAGAGATAATAATTTTTGTCAATTTTTTATCTTTGTGAAGATCTTTAAGAATTTTGTTTTCTCTTTCTAAATCTAAAGATGATGTTGCCTCATCTAATACTATTAAATCTTTTTTATGAAAAATAGCTCTAGCAACAGCAATTCTTTGTTTCTGTCCACCAGATAAATTATTTCCCTCATCTTCAATAATAAAACTCAACTTTTCTTTTTTTGATTGAATAAAATTATAGAGACCGCTTCTCTGTAAAGAGGACCAAATTTGTTTGTCTTGATTTTCATTTTTTTCACTAGTTAAAGTAATATTTTCTCTAACTGATCCTCTAATTACAAAAATATCTTGAGGGATATAACTTGAAATATTTTGAATTTTTTTATTTAATCCATTATATAAAATAGTTCCCTTAGAAGGTTTTATTAAACCTAAAATTATTTTAACTAATGTAGATTTTCCACTGCCAGATTGGCCAACTATTCCTACAGTTTCACCCTTTTTAATTTTAAATGAAAGATTATTAATAATTTTTTGATTATTCTTAGGATATTTATAAGATAAATTTTTAATTTGAATTTCTTTTAAATCATTTTTTAATGCAGATTTTTTTCTTATAGTACTATTTTTTTCATTTTTTATGCTATTGTAAATCGTGTCTACTGTTTTATTTGCGTATTTAATATTATTTAGATGAGCAATACATTCTGTTAAAGCAGGAATTATTCTTAGTGCTGCAAATCCGAAAACACCAATAGACAATATTGAGTTTTCATGTGATGTTTGATCTGGATAAATAAGAACAATTGAAAAAAGACTAAATAATACGATTACCTCTAAAAAAAAGCGTGGGAGGGTAATCAAAAATCTTGTTTTAATTTCAGCACTTGAAAGTTCATTTCCAAATTTACTTAATTTATCTAAAAAGAATTTTGTTTTGTCGTAAATTGTAATTTCCTGAAAACCCTTATATATTTCTGTAGTGCCTAAGATTATATTCTCACTTGAATTTATAACTATTTGACCAAATAATTTAAATCTATTTTTTAAATAAAAATTATAGAATAAAAAAATTAGAGCAAACAATATTATTAAAAAAAAACTAATAAATGGATCAAATAAAATCAAATAAATTGTGACAAATGATAATATTAAAACTGATGAAGCAATCTTCAAAAGAGAAATTATGAATTGAGAAGTAAATATTTGAAGAGTGCCTAGTGTTAATTGAACCAATTCATTTGAGTTTGATAAATAGTTTTTTGAAAAAAAATTTTTTAATATTCTAATTCTTAATTCTCTTTGATGGGTATATGCAAACTTTGGGATATAATAATTAATATATAGCATTAGTAAATACTTCACTAATAAAAATGTTATTATTGATATAGTAAGAGAACTTTGTGAAAATGAAAAATTTAAGTTCATAAAACTATATTCTCCAATTAAAAATGATGGATTGCTGATCAGCAATATGAATGGAATAATTAAACTTAAACTTATTAATTCAATAAAACTTGATATTATAAATATAGCAAAAAAATATAAAAAAAGAATTTTTTTATTTTTAAAAATAAATGAGACTTTGTTGATTAAGTTTTTTTTTTCCATTTACAATTAATATAAAAAACGTATATAAGACTTAAATTATTTTTACACTAATTAAGACTGAAATTTAAATATAATAACACTTTCATGAAAAATTTTAAACATTCTTTGATGCAGAACAATATAACATCTGAAGATATTTCAAAAATTATTGCATTTCTTAAAGGAAAACCAATATTAACAAATTCCAAAAAAGTAATGGAATTTGAACGTAAATGGTCAAAATGGCTAGGAGTAAACTATAGTGTTTTTGTTAACTCGGGCTCTTCTGCAAATTTTTTAACAATGAGATGTTTAAGAGAGATTTTTGGAGATGGCGAGGTAATATTACCACCATTGACTTGGATTTCAGATATTGTTGCAACAATAGACTCTGGGTTTAGGCCAGTCTTTGCTGATATTAATTTGAAAACATTAAGCCTTGATGAAAAAGAAATCTTAAAAAAAATAAACAGAAAAACAAAAGCTGTCTTCATTACTCATGCACAAGGATTTAATGGGTTATCTGATAATTTATTGAAAATTCTAAAAAAAAAAAAAAATTCATTTGATAGAGGATGTATGCGAGTCTCATGGAGCAAAACATAAAAATAAAAAATTAGGTACATTTGGCATAGCATCTAATTTTTCTTTTTACTATGCTCACCATATGACAACGATTGAAGGTGGCATGATATGTACTAACAACAAAAAAATTTATGAAATGGCTAGAATGATTAGATCTCATGGAATGATAAGAGAGGCAGGTAACAAAACTTTTGAAAATAAAATTATTAAAAAAAATAAAGATCTTTCCCCTAAATTTATTTTTTTACATAAAGGTTACAACATGAGAAGCAATGAAATTTCTGCAGTAATGGGAATAAATCAATTGAAAAGTTTAGACAAAAATAATTTAAAAAGAACCAAAAATTTCAAGTATTTTCTTAATGCTATTGATAGTGATGTTTTTTATAAAGATTTTGAGCTAAATGGCAGTTCAAATTATGCATTTCCTATTATATTGAAGAATAAGTCAATTAATTTTAGAGATAAATTTGAGACACTTTTGAAAAAATATAATATTGAATTTAGAAGAGGAAATGCAGGTGGAGGAAATCAGCTTAGGCAACCATATTTAAAAAAAATAATTGGACCAGTAAACTTTAAAAATTTTAAAAATGTGGAGCAGGTTCATAATTATGGATATTATATTGGGAACTTTCCAAATTTAGGTATAGGAAAAATTAAAAAAATTTGTAAAATAATTAATTCAATCAAAAAGGAAATGAAGTGAAAATACTTATAACTGGGGGTGCTGGATACATAGGATCTATGTTATCCACTGAACTTGTAAAACTTGGACATCAAATCACAGTAATCGACGATTTAAGATATTCTCTTAATTCACTAAATCACATAATGCATTATAAAAACTTTGAATTTATTAAAGGAGATATAAAAGATAAAAAAATACTTAAAAGAGAGGTAATAAAAAATAATATAATAATACCTCTTGCTGGATTGGTTGGTGCACCTTTGTGCGAAAAATACAAAAAAGAGGCAGTAGAAACAAATTTTAAACAAATAAAATTTATTTTAAGTGTGATAAAAAAAAGGCAGAAACTAATATATATGAATTCAAATTCAGGTTACGGCATTGGTCTAAAGAACGCTTTCTGTGATGAAAAATCTCCTTTAAATCCAATTTCTCTTTATGGAAAAACAAAAGTTGATGCTGAAAAAATAGTCTTGAAATTTAAAAATAGCATTTGTTTCAGATTGGCAACGGTTTTTGGGTATTCTTATAGAATGAGAACTGATCTTTTGGTAAATTTTATGGTAAATGAGGCCGTAAATAAAAATAAACTTGAAATATTTGAACCAAACTTTAGGAGAAATTACATAAATGTCAGAGACGTGGTTAATGGAATAATATTTGCCATAAATAATTTCAAAAAATTAAGGTCAAATGTCTACAATCTTGGCCTTTCAAATGCTAATATAACAAAAATACAACTTGCAAAAAAAATCAAGGGATATCACAAATCAACAAAAATAACTGTAATTAAAAACAGAAAGGATCCTGATAAAAGAGATTACTTTGTTAGTAACAAGAAAATTGAAAAAAAGGGTTTCAGAGCAAAAATCTCTCTAGATAATGGAATAAAGGAAATGATAAAAATATTTAAAATTTCAAAAAATCAAGGAAAAAATAATTACTAAGTAAAGAATATGAATATTAAAGATAATATTTTTATAATTGGAGAAATTGGTATTAACCACAATGGTGATATAGAAATAGCTAAAAGATTAATTCGAATGGCAAAAGAATGTGGATGTGATGCTGTAAAATTCCAAAAAAGAGATATTGAAACTGTATATACTAAAGATGAACTAGACAAAGATAGAGACAGTCCTTGGGGAAAAACACAAAGAGAGCAAAAAATAGGGTTGGAGTTTGAAAAAAAACAATACGATATAATAGATAGTTATTGTAAAGAAATAAATATCGATTGGTTTGCTTCCGCTTGGGATTTAAACAGCTTAAAATTTTTAGATAATTACAAATGTAAATATGCAAAAATTGCGTCAGCAATGATTACTCACTTAGAATTTTTACATCAAGTCGCAAAGAGAGGAGTTTATACATTTATTTCCACAGGGATGAGTAACTATTCAATAATTGATAACGCTGTTAAAATTTTTAAAAAAAATGATTGTCCATTTGAGTTAATGCATTCAGTTTCAACTTACCCATGTCCTGAGGAAAAATTAAATCTTCATCTAATAAATAAGTTAAAAGATAAATATAAATGTAATGTGGGATACAGTGGGCACGAGAATTCAGTTTCACCAAGCATAATAGCAGTATCACTAGGAGCTAATAGCCTCGAAAGACATATTACTTTGGACAGGTCTATGTATGGAAGTGATCAATCGGCATCGCTAGAGGAAAGTGGTTTAAAACAACTTATATCTGCTGTCAGAAAAGTGCCAATAGTTGTAGGTAAAGATGAAAAGCAAATATTTGATATTGAGAAAAAAGTTGCTGAAAAATTGAGATATTGGGAAAAATAATTTGAGAAATGCTGTTGTTGCCTTAATACCTGCTAGATCTGGGTCAAAAGGGATAAAAGATAAAAACATAAAAAAATTAGCAGGAATTCCTCTAATTGGATGGGCAATCAAATCTTGCAAAAAATCAAAATTAATTAGTAAAGTAATTGTAAGCACAGACTCATATAAATACTCAAAAATAGCTTATAAATTTGGAGCAGATCAAGTAATAATCAGACCAAAAAACATATCTAGAGACAACTCATCAGATTATGAATTTATTAAACATGCAATATATAAAATTAAGTTTAATTTTGATTTGATAGCACATATAAGACCAACAACTCCATTAAGAGAAAAAGGATTAATCGATAGAGCAATAAATATTTTTAATAAAGAAAAATTAGATGCATTAAGATCAGTTCATGAAATGTCGGAAACCTCTTACAAATCCTTCGAAGTTGTTGGAAAAAATATAAAACCTTTAAAGTTTATCAACTTTAGTCTTGAAAAGCTCAATAATCCCAGACAAAAATTTCCGAATACGTATGTTGGAAATGGTATTATAGATATTTACAAAAAAAAATTTATACTTAAAAATAAAAAGCTTTATGGAGAGAAAGTCAGGGCATTTATAACTCCATATGCTTTTGAAATTGACAATTGGAGTGATTTTAAAATAATAAAGAAAATTACTAATAAATGATAAATACTAAAAACAGAGTCGTAAAGACAAGAATTCCAGCTCCAGGAACTTTTAAAATTTTAAAAAGGTTATCTAAAATAGAGTCAAGATCAATGCACGGTCAGCTTCCAATAGTTTGGAAGAAAGCAAAAGATTATCACGTTTATGATATAAAAAATAATAAATTCATTGATTTTACCTCTACCATATTTGTTACAAATATTGGACACAGTAATAATAGATTAAGAGAATACCTTTCCCGTGGAATAAATAATAACCTTTTTCATTCTTACGCATATATGAGTGAAATTAGAGAAAAATATTTAAACAAATTAATCGCTTTTGCTGGAAAAAACTTTCAAAAGGCTTTCCTTCTATCAGCTGGTACTGAAGCAACTGAAGCAGCTTTTAAATTAATGAGAATTAATGGGCAAAAAATATCAAAAAGAAAAAAGGTTATACTATCTTTTGAAGGGAACTGGCATGGCAGAACTATGGGTGCTCAACTTATGAGTGGAAACAAAAGCCAAAAAAAGTGGATAGGTTATGATGATAAATATATTTATCATATACCTTTTCCTTATCCTTGGGTAATAGATAAAGATAAAATAGAAAATTTTACAAATAAAGTTTTAAAAAAATTAAGAAAAAAATATAATTTAGAAAAGGATATTTGTGGGATAATGATCGAAACTTTTCAAGGTTGGGGAGCAATATATTATCCAAAAAAATTTATTCAAAAATTATGTAAAATTTTTAGACAAAATAAAATATTAATTACTTTTGATGAAATGCAGTCTGGTTTTGCTAGGACTGGTTACAATTTTGGTTATGAATATTACAAGGTAAAACCAGATTTAATATGTGTAGGTAAAGGAATGGGTGGAGGTTATCCAATTTCAGGTGTGATTGGTAAAAAAAATGTTATGGACCTTCCTGAAATTGGAAGTATGAGTAGTACTCACTCTGCTAATCCTTTATCTTGTTTTGCGGGGATGGCTGTATTAGATGAAATCAGAAAAAGAAAGTTAACCTATCAAGCTAAAAAAAAGGGAGAAATTTTCTTTAAAGAATTATCGAATTTAAAAAATAAACATTCAGATTTTATAGATTATATTTGTGGCAGAGGACTGATAGCTGGTATTATTTTCAAAAAAAGAAAAAACGTTAATAATCTTTTAAAAAAAGTTTGTATAGAATGTATGAAAAATGGGGTATTAGTAGTGTATACTGGAAGAGAGTCGATAAAACTTGGGCCGCCAATTTCAATTAAAATTGATGCTTTAAAAGAGGGTTTAAAAGTCATAGATCAGTCTATAATTAAAATTTTCCAGTAACGTGATTAAAATTAGACATACAGGAATAGTCACAAAAGATATAAAAAAATCTTTATATTTTTGGAATAAAATATTTAAATTTAAAATAAATAAAGATTTAAATGAAAAAGGAAAAACACTTGATAAAGTTCTTAAACACAGAAATGTTAAAGTAAGAACTTTAAAGTTGAAAGATGATTTCGGCAATTTAATAGAATTACTCTATTTTAAATCTCCAAAAGCAATTGATCAAAATAAATATTTTACAAATTCAAAAGGAATAACGCATTTATCTGTAACCGTAAAAAATATAAATTACATATATAAAAAATATAAAAAAAAAATTAAATTTAATTCTAAGCCATTACTCTCAGAAGATAAAAAAGTATTGATGACATATTGCAGAACACCTGAGGGATGCTTCTTAGAATTAGTCCAGGAGTTAAAATGAATTTAGGTTTTATGCAAGGTCGATTATCACCTATGTATAATAGAAAAATTCAAAAGTTTCCTGTTAATCATTGGAAATCAGAATTTTATATTGCAAGCAGTTTAAATATTAACCTTATAGAATGGACTATAGATGAGGAAAATTTTGATAAAAATCCAATTGTAACAAAAAAAGGAAATAGTGAAATCTTAAATTTAATTACAAAAACTGGTGTTAAAATACAGTCAATTACAACAGACTGTTTTATGCAAAAACCTATTTGGTTTAAAAGAAATAATTATATGAAAAAAAAATTATCAAAATTAATTAGATGTTGTGGAAACTTAAAAATTAAATACATCATATTTCCTCTAGTTGATAATAGCTCACTTAAAAAATTTAAAAACTTAAGTGAGATTATAAAAATTTTTTTTAACTTTCAAAATTTATTAAAAAAACATAATGTTCAGATTTTATTTGAGTCTGATTTTAAACCAGAAAAATTAAAGAATTTTATTTCGAAATTTAATAATAGATTTTTTGGAATAAATTATGATAGCGGCAATAGTGCATCTTTAGGGTATGATATAAATAAAGAGTTTATGCATTATGGTTCTTTTATAAAAAATATCCATATAAAAGATAGAATAAGAAAAGGAAATACTATAAAATTAGGGATGGGTAATACAAACTTCAATAAATTATTTAAAAATATAAAGAGAATTAAATATAAAAATAACCTAATATTACAAACAGCTAGATCTGAATCTGGAGAGGATATAAAGGAATTACTTGATAATTTAAATTTTGTGAAAAAATTTAAAATTTGAAAAATGAAATGGAATTTTAATAAATTTAAAGTTTTTATTACAGGTTCTTCATCTGGCCTAGGCTTTGGTTTAGCAAAAAATTTTTTAGAGAGTAACGCTGAAGTTATTATTAATGGTAGAAACTCATCTAAACTTCATAGAGCGTCAATAAAGTTAAATAATTGTAGTTATATTAAAGGAGATGTATCAGACAAAAAAGATATTACAAAAATTAAAAAATTTTTAAGAAAAAAAAATAATTTTATTGACTTAATGATATGTAATGTGGGTGATAGTAACTATAAAAGTAACAACTTAAATTTTGAAAATGCATTTAAATCTAACTTTTTTTCAACAGTGAATAGTGTTGAAATGCTAGCGCCTCTAATTAAAAAAAATGGTAAAATAGTATGCATTTCATCAATTTGTGGAAGTGAGGTAATTGATGGAGCACCAATAGGGTACTCTATAGCTAAATCTGCAATAAATAATTACGTAAAATCAATTTCTTACGAACTAGGAAAAAAGAGTATTTCTATTAATTCTATTGCTCCAGGAAATTTATATTTTAAGAATTCTACGTGGGAAAAAAAATTAAAAAAAAATAAATTAAAAACAATTAGATATATTAAAAATAATGTTATTTTAAATAGGTTCGGAAATATTGATGATATTTTTGATTTAATAGCATATTTAAGTTCATCTAGAACAAAATTTATCACTGGTTCAACTTTTGTAATAGATGGAGGTCAAATTAAGAAATTTTAAAAATATGCTAGAAAATGATTATGTAAGTAATATTTATAATTCAAAAGATAAACCATTCACTGTTTATCCAAAACAATTAATTAAATATTTGGTTAAAAGATACAAAATTCAAGAAAATTCAAAAATTTTAGAAATTGGCTGTGGTAGAGGTGAATTCATCAACGAATTTGTTAAATTAAACTTGATAGGATATGCGACAGATGAAAGCGATATAGCAAAAAAAAATTATCCAAATTTAATATTCTCGAAAACAGATTTAACGATTGAAAAAATACCTTATAAAGAAAATTTTTTTGATGTAATTTATTCAAAGTCTGTAATTGAACATTTTTACTATCCAGAAAAAATTTTAAAAGAAGCCTATAGAGTTCTAAAACCCGGAGGAATAATTATTACCCTAACTCCTGATTGGGAATTTATTTACAAATCTTTCTATGAAGATTTTACGCACAGGACACCTTTTACCTCATTATCCCTTAGAGATATACACCTGATATGCGGTTTTAAGGAAGTTAAAGTGGAGAAGTTTAAACAACTTCCAATACTCTGGAATAGTAATAAGTTATATAATAAAATTTTTTCTTTTTTATCATTCATTACCAGAGTCTTTACACCAGAAAGATTGAGAATGAAGACTAAATGGATAAGATTTTCCAAAGAAATAATGCTACTATCATCAGCGATTAAATGAAAAAAGAATATGGATTAATAACTGGTGCTTCAGGTTTGTTGGGAGTAGAACATGCTGTGGCTCTGCTAGAAATAGGAATAAATCCTATACTTACAGATATAAATATAAAAAAACTTAAAAATCAGACTTCAATATTAAAAAAAAAATATCCAAAAAGTGAAATAATTTTTTATAAAATGAATGTAACAAACGAAAATTCAGTAAAAAAAATTAAAAATAAAATTACATCAAAAAAAAAATCAATTAAAATTTTAATTAATAATGCAGCAATTGATAATAAAATTGTGAAAAATAAAAAAACCTTAAATCATAATAGTTTAGATAAAATCAAGTTGAATAGTGTAAAAGCAGAAATTGATGTTGGATTAATTGGTGCTGTAATTTGTATAAAATACTTTGGGCCTTTAATTGCTAAAAGAAAAAATGGTGGTGTGATTATTAATATAGGCTCTGACTTATCAGTAATATCGCCTAATCAAAATCTTTATAATAAGGGACAATACAAACCAGTTACATACTCAATTATAAAACATGGTCTTATAGGTTTGACAAAATATGTTTCAACTTTTTGGTCAAAAAATAATGTTAGATGTAACACTTTATCTCCAGGCCCGATTCATCATAAACAACCAGTAAATTTTATAAAAAAATTAAAGAAAGAAATACCTTTAAATAGACTCGCAAAAAAAAATGATTATAGATCTGCAATTCAGTTTATGTGTAGTGATGCTTCAAGTTATTTAAATGGTCATAACTTAATAATTGATGGAGGTAGAAGTGTTTGGTAAAAAAAATAATATCGAAAATTCATTGCAAGATTCTATTAAAGCAAAAATTTCTTTAATAGAAATTCAAAATGAAATTAATAAATCAATTCAATTAATTTATAAAAAATTAATAAATGGTGGTAAAGTTATTTTGTGTGGAAATGGAGGTTCGGCAGCTGACGCTCAACATCTAGCAGCAGAATTCCTTGTAAGGCTTAGACCAAAAGTTAATAGACATTCGATACCAGCAATAACACTTGCAACAGACAGCTCAACGATTACCGCATGTGGAAATGATTATAGCTTTGATGATTTATTTTCTCGTAATTTAAGTTCTTTGGGAAGTAAGAAAGATGTCTTAATTGCTATTAGCACTTCTGGAAATTCAAATAATGTAATTAAAGCTTTAAAAGTTGCAAGAAATAAAAAAATTTCAACAATTGGATTTTTAGGTTGTAAGGGTGGTAAAATGAAAAAACTTTGCGACATACCATTGATAGTAAATCACGACGTTACAGCCAGGATACAAGAAGCACATATATTTTTAGGTCATCACATTTTTGAAAGTGTAGAAAATTTATTAATTACAAAAACTAAATATTTTTAAAATTACTATTTCCAATATTTTTTTTAAATAATTTTAAATATTTTTTTTTTTAAAATAACTCTTTTAAATTTTATGACATTATTAAGACTGTATAATTTAGTTTTTGGCGAAAACCATAAAGAGGACGATATGGAAAAAATACAATACTTAAAATCATCTAAAAAAAACTCAAGTGGATATTTTTTATCTAAGAAAATAATTTTACTCTTTAAATTTAAATTATTGATTAAATAACTTCCAATTTTAGATGTGGGATGTGGTTTATAATAAATATTTTTAATATTATACTTTTTTAAGAAATTACTAATTTTGTTTTGCAAATTTTTAGAAAAATTTTTAGTTATTATCCAATTGTTTTCGATTAGCAAATTTATTGTTTCATCAATTATTATTAATGAATTGTTTTTTATTCTTTTTTTATTTTTGACGAACTTTTTTATATAAAATTTCCAATTATTATCCAAAGGTGTAAAGTTGTATTTTTTATCAAGACAAGGGTATAAATCATATTGAAATTCTAAATGTCCATATAGTTTCAATTTAATCTTACAAAATAAATTAATGATAATTATTAAAATTTTTTTTTTAACATTTTTATTTTCAGAAAAATTATAGAATTTATAAAATTGATCTGATACATATATCTGTGTTTTTTCTGAACTAATTAAATTTATCAAAAAAAATCTAAATGGATCTGTGATAAATTTATAACAAAATATTCTATCAACTTTTCTTAAAAAAATTCTTAGTGGAATATAAATAATTCCAAATATAAAATTTTTTAAAAGCAAATCTTTTGTAGAATAATAAAAAACATTTTTTTTATAGATATCTACAGAGGAAAGAAACTTAAAAACTTCTATATTTGTGCATAATATAATAAATTTCTTTTTTTCATTAAATTGTTCAAATAAGTCAAAAAAATTTTTTATGCCTCCATAACTATCTACAAAATAAACATCCTTAATATTTTTTTTTTTGATATAATTTATAATTTGAAAAAAAGATATTTTCATTCGAAGGTTATATAATATATATTTAAAAATCTATATTAATTAGACTTTTTATCAAAATGTATAAAGTACGAAAATAATGTTAAAATTAAGAGCTATAGTTAAAATTACAATACAAGCAACGTTAGGTTTTATTTTTTGTACTCCAATTATTTTATATTTTAAAATCAAAAAAAAACATTTGAATAATAATAATATTGTAATAGTTGACTCAAAATACTATGACATTAAAAAAAAACTTATTTTCAACTCTGAAATTACAACATGTATTCAAGAATATATAGATGAAACAAAAACAAAACTGACAATAAAAAATTTTTATCCGGATAATAAAAATATTAATAAAATTTATTTAAATTTAATTTTTTTAAAATTTTTTTATGAAAATAAACCAAAATACATTTTTTTTAAATCAGACTATCAAGATCCAAAAACTATAGGCCTATCTCTATTTTTAATAATAACCCTAAAATTTTTTGAAAATAAAACTACATTTATATCGCATAGCGGGGATCCTAATTGGTTTAATAATCAAGTAAGAGGTTGGCTTTGCAAAAAAGTATTTGATGCTCATTCATTTGTGCCCCAAATTTATATAAAAAAAACTCAATCTATAGAACCTATGCCTGAATATGGCGTACCTCAAAATAGAATGCATAAACCTTCATTAAATAGAACCGGAGATATTTTTTACATAGGAAGGTTACCTAAATTTGATGAAAGAGAAAAGATTCTAAACTTTTTAAAAGAAAATAGAATAGATATAAAGATATTTGGCGAAAGTACTGGAAACTTTTTAACAAGTGATGAATTTTACAAAATTTATAAAAATTTTAAAATGACTATAAACTTTCCAAAACAAATAAAATTAAAAGGAGTAACTTCTGAATATGCTTTTAGAGGGCGGGTTTTAGATGCTTTGTCCCATGGTGTATTACTATTTGATCAAAAAAATCCTTTTATGGATATACTTTTTAAATCTGATGAACATTATGTAAATTATTTTGATAAAGAAGACTTATTAGAAAAAATCAAATATTATCAAAATAATTATGAAACAGCTGCAATGAAAATAATTAATAAAGCATTTTATCTGATTGATGAAAAATATGGTTCTAAAAAAATATGGTCAAATATTTTCAATAAAATATAAAATTAAATTTTAAAAAAATAAATTATTATTTAACTTTAAAAAGTTAAGCTAAATATTTTTTGAACTACTAATAGTTTCAATTATTTTCATACCTTTAATTCTAATTTACAAGTCAAATAAAAAGAAAAAAAAATTAATACTCATTGTAGAAAAAAGGATACTATGATTTAAAAAAAAAATTACTTATTCATTCAGAGATTGGAAATTCTATAAGTGAATATTTAAATATTTCAAAACAAAATTTATTAATAATGACTTACTATCCAGATAAAGAAAAGGCGAGTCTTTTGAAAACTAATTTAAATTTTTTGAAATTTTTTTATGAAATTACCCAGAATTCTTTTTTTTTAGAACAGACTGGCAAAATGCTAAAACTTCAAATATTTCTTTGCGTCTATGTATTTTATTCAAGTTTTATGAAAAAAATGTTGTTTTTTATTCTCATAGCGGTGACCCAAATTGGATCAATAATTAAGTAAGAAGTTCGGTATGCAGAAAAGTATTTGATGCACATAGCTTCTTACCACAGGTATTTATAAAAAAAAGAAATATGATAGAACCAATGCCAGAATTTGGAATACCGACATCTAATCTTTATGAGCCTTCAATTAACAGAAAACATGAAATATTTTATATAGGCACACTTCCTCAAGATGATGAGAGACATAATATATTTAACTTTCTCAAAAAAAATAAAGTTGACATAAAAATATTTGGTGAATCTACAAACAATTTTTTGAGTGACCATAATTTTGTTGAAATATACAGAAATTATAAAATCACTATTAATTTTCTTAAACAAGTGAAAGTTAGAGGCATAACGACTAGTTATGTTTTTAGGGGAAGAATTTTGGATGCATTATCTAATGGTGTATTGCTATTTGATAAAAAAAATCCGCTTATGGATTTATTTTTTAAAGAAGGCGTACATTACATAAATTATACTGATTCAAATGATCTTCTAGATAAAATTCAATATTATCAAAAAAATTATAATACTGATGGGATTAAAATAGCAAATAATGAATTTAATCTTGTTTAAACTGAATTAAATTCGCATAACATTTGGGAGGATATATTTAAAAAAATTTAATAGTAATTAAATTTTTATAATTCTAGAACCTTCTTCTGAAAAACTAAACTGAATTATAGGATATTTTTTTAACTTTCGACTTAATTTTCTTCGTTTCTCTGGAGTAATATATAAAAGTAAAAAACCTCCTGCACCAGCTCCTAAGATTTTTCCTCCTAAAGCACCCTGATTAACACAATAATTATACAAATTGTCTATTTCATTATTACTAATTTTTTTGCTTAACATTTTTTTTAATTTCCAAGTTTCATGTAAAAGTTTACCAAAATCATAGTTAGGTTTTTTTTGAATCAAAATACTCTTTGCTTCTTTCACGATGTTCAAAATTTCATACATATATTTTTTTTTTGTTGTATTTAAAGTGCTTGTATATTGATTACTAATAATACTGGCAGTTCTTTGCATGCCTGTATAAATTAACATCATATTTTTGTTGTGATAATTAATTATATTTTTATCTACATTTATTTTATTAACAGAAAAATTCTTTTTGAATATTTTTACAGAATTAAAGCCTCCATACGATGCGGCTATTTGATCTTGAGAACCCACATTTTCATTTAAAACTTTTTGCTCAAAAAAAATACTATTAGTTGCTAGATCTTTTTTTGATAATTTTTTATTTTTTAAGTAATAGATTAAATTTAAAAATCCTACTACGAAAGAGGAACTAGATCCCATACCACTTCTAGATGGAATTTCACCATTATAGTGTATCTCTAAACCATTTTTTAATTTAAAATAGTTTAATCCTTTTCTTATAACATTATGTCTAATTTCTTTTATTTTATTCACCTCCTCTACTTTGGAGTGATAAATTCGATACTTTGTGCCATAAAATGAAGGAAGTTCTCTCATTGAAATATATAAATACTTGTCAATAGTTGTTGAAATCACTTCTCCTGGATTATGATTATACCAGTCTGGATAATCTGAACCACCACCAAAAAAAGAAATTCTATAAGGAGTTTT
>MDTG01175291.1_pt1 | contig 30382 bp, 28 predicted proteins | sample 811421 | NCBI WGS metagenome assembly MDTG01 (sample SAMN05326645, study PRJNA326480) | marine metagenome | isolation source: seawater | place: Pacific Ocean: South East | collected 2011 | reverse complement strand
CCAAGATCTCCGGTTTCAAACCAACCATCCTGGGTAAAATTTTCCCGCGTTTTTTCCGGCATTCGCCAATAACCCGGAAAAAGACTAGGACCTCGAATTTGTATGTTGCCAATCTCACCACTTTTCAACAACTCATCCGAATCTCCAACGATTCGAAGATCATAAGAATCTAGAGGAAAACCTACCGTTCCCTCTAAACGATCCCCATCCAGAGGATTAGATGTAATAATTCCTGCCTCTGACATTCCATATCTCTCGAGAATTATGTGTCCGGTCCGCTTTAAAAAAGCCCGGTGGGCCTCGACTGTTAGTGGAGCTGACCCTGAGATAAATAGCCGCATTTTTTTGCACCTATCCTTGTTTAGTTTTTGTTCTCTTAGCAGTCGAGAATAATAGGTAGGAACTCCCATAAAAACGGTAACCTTGGGTAACTCTTTAACTACTTTTCCGGCTTCAAATTTGTTCTGCCATAACAGTTTGGCTCCTACGATCAACGCACAGTTAAGAGCCACGAAAAGTCCATGAATGTGAAATATGGGCAACGAATGCAAAACGACATCATTGACTGAAAACCCCCAAAGTTTCACCAGGGCTAACGCATTATCCGTCAAATTGCCATGAGTCAACATAGCTCCCTTGGAGCGACCAGTCGTACCAGAGGTATAAATCAAAACAGCAACATCTGTTGTGTTTTTTAGGGCTATTTTGCAATTGGAAGAAGTTTTTCTTTTACCACTTTTAAAATCATCGATTAGCACTAAACGTGACTCATCTATTTTAGTTGCTAAAACCTGAAGTATTTCTTGCGAACAAGTATCGCCAACAAAAATTTTAGGTTCCGAATCCTCTATAAAATAGAGAACTTCATCACTGCTATAAGCCGTATTTAAAGGGATGTAGACCACTCCTATCTGAAGGCAAGCAAGGTATAAAACTAATGCCTCAGGACTTTTACTAACCTGAACAAGAACTCTATCACCCGAATTCAAATCATAAGATAAAAGTTTTGCAGCATAAATTGACACTTTTTGGGCTAATTCTCCGTAAGTAGCTGCCATCCCATTTTCCGACTCTATGGCCATATTTGTGGGATATTGCATCATCACTTTAGAAAATAGTGTATAAAAATTATAATTTTTTTTCATGAACGCACTAATTCATCTGCCACCATGCTTGTTAAAAAATTATCAGGCCAACTTTTCATGAAAACCTTTTTATTCCCTAGGATCGCACTAACAACATCTTCAGGTAATAGAGAAATTTTTGAATCTTCTCTGGCTTTCACTATTGTTGCCGCTGAACACAATGCCACATATATACCGCCTCCAGCAAAATGATCAATGGTGACTTCTACATGTATCTTTCTCAATTTTGCATCCGCAACACATAGGCCAACATGAGACATAAAATCGGATAGAACCATTTTTTCTTCCTGTAGTGACATAGAATGACTTGGGGAGTTCAGCCTTATTGATAGCTTACTGCCATCTGGAGTTTTCAGTAAATGATCAGCTAGGGTACATGCCTCCAATGCCCCTATAGGCTTTCCTTTCCCTATCAACAAATTAGACTTTAGTTGTCCAGTTGGTTTCGGCATTTTATCTGCAAGTCTGTTACTTAATTCAGCGTGCAAACCTAACAAATTTACTTTTGTATTATCATTATTAACTACAAATTTAGTTATCTTCTCTTTATAGGCTGAAGATGTATCCTCACATAACTCATGAAATGCCCCGGCTTTAGCTCTAGCTACCCCACCAAAATAATCTCTAACCCAGTTAGGTTCAGCTAAGACCTGTTCATCAACCAACTTATTATTTTTTACGATTTTAGGCCCTGACATTCCATAGGATGAATTTTCACTGCCCACCCGATACCCACAAGATGCGGCAATCATACTGGCCCCTCCGAAACAATTTCTCAGCGCAATTGCCATCATAGGGTGACCTTCTAATCTAGTCTGTAATATTTCTCCAAACATCAGGCGAAACATGCCTAGTGCTTTGTATCCCTCAGTTAAACGAGCTCCACCAGAATCTAGTAAAAAAATTAGGGGCATATTTTTTCGTCGACACTCTTTTAGGGTCGAAGTCAATTTGATACTTTCAACAAAACCAAACGTCCCTCCATGAACCTTTCTATTTGTTAGAATAACCTGTCCGAGTCGACCGGCAATTTGGCACTTTCCAATGTATAAGGATCCCGTTAGATCGAAATTTTTTGCCTCGTTACCAAATAACAATCTGGCTTGGTCCAAATAATTAAGGTCCGTAAATACTGAATTTTCTTTTAAAGATTGCACCATTTGCAAACAGTATTTTCGTAGGCCTCCACCGCTGTTTCGATCGAGTCGAGCTCACAATACTCGTCAGTCTGGTGTGCCATCTCAGGCTTACCTGGTCCCATTATAATGGTTGGAGGGTTATTATAGGCTTTGTTCAAGGCAGCAGCGTCAGTAAAATATGTAGCGGTTTTAGCATTTGGTGTTTCACCAATTAGGGGAGACATGATGTCATAGATTTCCTGTACCCAGGGATCACTCGGTTGGGTGAACACAGGGTTGACGTCTAAGATGGTTTCCAGCGTTACATCACTATTTACTAAACCCTGTAATGATTCTTTGATTTTCTCGTGTGGCGACGACGGCACTGTACGAATATCTATACCTATCGCAGTCTCATCGGGCACAGAATTAATATTTAAACCCCCATTGACTGTGCCAACATTTAGTGTTGCCTGACCCATTAAATGGTGAGGATCATTGTCAAAATTAAATTTTTCAAGTGCCATTAAAACCCTTGCAGCCTTATAGGCTGCATTAACACCTTTTTCAGGCATTGACCCATGCGCTGTTACTCCATGTGTTTTAGCATTTATCCAATATGCCCCCTTATGCCCTAGCATGGGATAATTTGAAGTTGGTTCACCTACTAAAACCGCACCCACTTTGCCAAGCAAGCCCGGCTTAGCTACCAAACCAAAGGCACCCTGACACCCTGTTTCTTCTCCAGCCGTAAACACCAACTCTAAGCCTGCGGATCTATCTAGTTTTTTTCCAAGTCCTGATATCGCTGCTACAAAAGCCGCAATTCCCGATTTCATGTCACTAGTGCCTCGCCCAAACAACCTTCCCTGATCAGTCTCACCATCAAAGGCTGATTTTCGCCAGTTGGCAATTCCCAAAGGAACTGTATCTAAGTGCCCGGTAAAACAAAGTGGTAACTTTTTTTCGTTCCCACCTATTCTAGCTACAAGGTTAGCTCTATTAGGAGCCAACTCATGATAACTAACTGTAAAGCCCTCTTCCTCTAATATTCGCCCTAAGATTTGCGCACACGCCGTTTCCTCTCCGGGTGGATTAATAGTGTTCATCCTTACAATTGTTTTGGTAAGCTCAACTGCCCGATTGTTTTTTTTCATGCGATTTTCCTCAGGTTTTCTCTACTCTTTTTGTCCAAAGTACGCTGATTGCATCTGACTATTACTTTTTAAGAGATCGGCTGTTCCGTGTGCGACAACCCTGCCCTGGTTTAGAACGTAACCATAGTCTGCTATTTCTAAAGTTTGCCGTACATTTTGCTCCACGAGAAGCACCGTAATCCCTCGTTCTTTAATTTGTTGAATTACTTTGAAGTTTTCTTTAACAAATAGTGGCGACAACCCAAGTGAAGGCTCGTCTATGATCAATAGTTTTGGAGCCCCCATCAGTCCTCGGCCAATAGAGAGCATTGCCTGCTCACCTCCCGACATCGTCCCTGCTAATTGCTGACTTCTTTTAGCTAGTTGTGGAAAGCTATTTAAAACCCCCTCCATTCGTTGCTTCACTTTGGTCTTGTTGTTTTCTAAAATTGCCCCTATCAATAAATTCTCTTTTACCGTTAATTTAGGAAAAGTTTTTCTTCCTTCAGGAATTGTTGAAACCCCCAGTCTAACAATATCATGAGTTTCTATATTGGTTATTTCCTTTCCCTGATAAAAAATCTTACCCTTTCTGGCGAATGTTAATCCGAGCAAAACTCGGATTAAGGTTGATTTGCCCGCCCCATTTGCCCCTAGCAAGCACGTAATATTGCCAGCCTTCACCTTCAGTGATACTCCAGTAAGCACATCCGCCTCATCGTATCCGGCATAAATATCTTCTGTTTCAAGCAGGTTATCCATGCTTAGTCCTCTCCCAAATAAGCAGTCCGAACACTGTCATTTGTAGATACATCCCGGTAACTACCTTCCGCTATTTTTTTTCCATAGCTCAACACTATACATCGATCGGTTACTCTTTCTATCACATTCATTTCATGTTCTATTAAAATCACTCCCAATTTTGGTGTTTTAATTTTTATTTCTATTAGGTCATTCATAAAATCACGTGTCTCTTCGTGAGTCATCCCGGCCGAGGGTTCATCAAGCAACAAAACTCTAGGTTTACTAATCAAGGCCCTACATACTTCTATCCGTCTTCTATCTATCATGGAAAGCTTGCCTAGAGGATCGTAGAGGCTATCAATCAGTCTTGGGTTAAAAAGCGCGAGGATTTTTTTTGCTCTCTCTAGCCGATTTTCTATATCTTCTTTTAGTTTTTGGCGGCAAAATATATTAAAATATAGTGATGTATTAAGGTTTGGCGAATCACCAATCACCAAGTTGTCAAACACTGACAAGCCAATTGCCAACCTCAAGCGTTGAAAAGTTCGTGTAATTCCATGCCTACAAATATTTTGCGGAGTTGAACCTGTTATTTCTTTATTAGCAAGCAAAACCGACCCCTCATTTTTTTTATAGAGGCCAGTTATGGCATTGAAACAAGTAGTCTTGCCGGAGCCGTTGGGGCCTATAAGGCCTAACAACTCTCCTTCCTCAAGGCTAAAATCCAAGTTGGATAAAGCTGTTAAACCTCCAAACTTAACGGTTAATTGGCTTACTGTTAATAAACTAGTTTTCAAAATTTGCTATGCCCCCAAGTTCGGTAAAAACTTCTCAAGCGGCGTCTTAACAAGCCCTCTGGTCTATAGACCAATACGAGAATTACCAGGACCGAAAAAAGTAAAAACCTGTATTCCTGAATAAATTGGAGTTTTTCTGGTAACACTATTATTAAAAAAGCTGCTGGCAAGACCCCCAGTGGATTACCAATACCTCCTAAAATGACTATGGAAATTAAAATCAGAGAGTCGCTGAAGGTAAAATTTGTGGGTGCAATATGACCTAACATTTGAGCATATAAACCTCCTGCAAGGCCGATAAAAAAATTACCCAAGGTAAAGGCAATAATTTTCCATAGTGCTATATTGATTCCGAAGCATGACGCTGCTATCTCATCTAATCTAACCGCGTCTAGCTGTAAACCCACCCATGATTTTTCTATGCGGCGTATTAAGATAAATACTATTAGCAGGAGAAATAAGGATGCTAAAACATAACTTATATAGAATGAGCTTTCTATTACTTTTTCATTAAAATCCCATCCAAAAATGTCAAAGCTATCAATCTTCAAACCTTGCGGCCCGCCCAAGGCATCATTAATTTCTAAAAATGTTTTAAATAACAAAGCAAATGCTATAGTAACCAGAGCTGCATAATGACCTCTAGTTCGCAAAACCGGTAGGATAAGTAGTGAGCCTATGATTGATGCCATTACGCCACCGAGTAATATTACTAGGACATCCGGTATATTGTGGTGACCCAATACAGCCACCGTATATCCCCCAACACCCAAAAAAGCGGCCCCCGCAAAATTAGTTAGTCCCGCGTAACCCAGTTGGAGGGTAATGCCTAAGCATGCGGTAGAAAAAATTGCCACCGATGCAATCATGAATAACGCGAAATGTTCGTTCCGGCAAAACACTATTGCCATTGCAACATTAAACAAAATAATTGCATAAAAAACAAAAGGAGCGTTTCGATAAAGCTGTACTGCTTTTTGCGGTATTCTTTTTTGTTTAGCAGTGTAAAAACAAAGCAGCCCTAGGCATATAATTACCCCTAGCATAATCTCGTTTTCAACTAATAGAAAAGCTACTGCTAAAATTGAAGTTGCGGACGCTGTTATTAATATTTCTACCGAAAAGTGCGGTATTCCACGAATCTTTTTCATACTCGGTCCGAGTTTGTTTCTGATAGCAGGCCGGTAGGCCGCCAAGCCATAATTACAATAATAACTACAAAGGCAAAAACATCTTTATAAGCAGGGACCGAAAACCAGATGGCCCCCAGGGTCTGTAAAAACGCAAATAAAAAACCCCCAATTATCGCTCCAAGCAGACTTCCCAACCCCCCTACCACCGCCGCACTAAAACCTATTACCCCAAGAAACAATCCTCGATCGAAAATTATTTCGTGATAATAGAGGCCGTTCGCCACACCAGCCAAGGCAGCTAAACCAGAACCTAATGCAAAAGTTCCCAAGACGATCTTTTGGAAGTTTATTCCCATAAGGCGAGCGGTTTCCGGATCTTGGGCAACCGCCTGGATTGATAACCCCAGTCGGGTTCTTTTTATTACCAGATGTAATAACAATATCGCCGACAGTCCAGCCAAAATTATTATTACCGTATCTTGACGAATTTCCATAGATCCTATAATCCAAGAGTTGTCTGGGAGCAGCTTAGGAAAGGGCTTGGGGTTGGATCCATTGGGGTAAAATAACCTCACTGCTTCTCTGATTGCCAAACCTAGCATCAAAGTTATCAGTAGCGTATTCAACGGAGGTGCCGCTCGAAGAGGAATAACCAAAAATTTAGCTACCATCGCCCCTAAAATTGCCATTGTTGAGATGGAGAAAACTAGGCTTATAGACAAGGTGAACCATGCCGAGAACTCCCCCAGGCTACTCAGGAACAGGTAAGCTATTAAAGCTGCAAACCCACCAGCCATCAATATATCCCCATGGGAAAATTTTATAACGTTTAAGACACCAAAAAATAGAGTAAAACCAACTGCCACCATGGCATAAATAACACCGAGTACTAAACCGTTGATAATGTGTTGATCTAAAAAGCTAATATCCATGGAATTTTTCTCAATTCATGACAAAGCTTTTAACGCCGGAGTTGGCGCTGTCCGGTGTGGTACTCACTTTCTTCCCAAACAACCCACTTGCTATCTTGTACGACAAATTTGGTTATTATTGGCACCATATTTTGGCCATTTTCATCAAAACTGATTTTTCCTACAACAGAATTGTAGTCTTTTACCTTATTTAAAAACTGTGTGATTTTTTTTCTATCTGGCCCTACCGCTTCTACAGCTTTAATAATTAAGTTGGTAGCAGCAAAGGCAAAAGGTCCGTAGGCCTCGGGGGGTGAGGAATATTCTCCCTTTTCGTACTCGGCAAGAAACCTTGCCCCTCCTGGTAATCGTTCGGCCGAGTCTCCCTCTCTAAATGCTAGGGTACCCTCGGAAAGGTCGCCTGTTCCCTCTATGTAAGCATCAGAAATAATACCCGAAGTCCCTTGGAAAATGGCCGGTATATTTAGCCGGTTCATTTGCGTCCTTATCCGAACTCCTATTGGTGTTATACCACCAAAATAAAGCACCTCAGGGTTTAGCGCCTTAATTTTTGTGAGCTCAGCATTGAAGTCTTGTTGGTCAGCTGTTACCCCAAAACGACCTATAACTGAACCTCCGTGCTTTTCGACGCTCGCAGTAAAATACTTGTTGTGCCCTTTGCCATAATCGGTGGTGTCATGAATTATTGCCCAGTTTTTATAGCCTTGTTCAATCATAAACTTTGCAGCAACATCATTTTGATTAATCATAGTTCCGTTAACCCTATGAACTTCAGGATAATTATTTCCATAGGTAATTTTAGGGAGAACAGCTCCCCAAACAATCATAGGTAAGGAAAATTTGTGGAATACATCAACTGTACCGACAGCGACTGCAGAACAATAATGGGCTACAGCTCCAAAAATTTTTGAATCTGCGGCTGCTTTTGTGGCTACTTGAATTCCAATATTAGGTTTACACTCATCATCAAGAGAGACTAATTTATATTTATATTTTTTTGACTGATCTAAGTTAGAAAGTTTTACTGCTAGATCAGCCGAATTTCTACCCCCAATACCATTTGCTGATACTCCGCCCGTTAGTGGCCCTATAAAGGCTATTTCTACATGTTCAATATCACTGGAAGAACAACCTACAAGTAATACCCCCAGAAATAGCGTACACACTAAACCTCGATTCATGAGCGCCCCCCCGATCTCATTAGCTATTTTGTAAAGTTACTTGATTTTAGACTAGAGCGACTGGGGCTGAAAGTCAATGCTAGAAATTGTTTTAATTTAGAATGAAAAAGTGGTGTAAGGGTTTAACCACCTGGTGCCGGTTGGGGGGGTTACTGGTTATTTTCCCTCTCGCCTAATCATTGCTAATTGAGCTTTTAGCATGGCAAGTTCAGCCTCAACCGTAGCTATTTCCTGTTTGTTAGCAGCTTTTTTAAGCGCTTCCTCAGCTTTTTTTCTGGCTGCTATAGCTCTCTCTTCATCCAAATCCTCTGCCCTAATAGCCGTATCCGCAAGCACGGTGATTAGCGAAGGCTGCACCTCTAGTATCCCCCCAGCCACAAAAATATGATCCTCTTTGTCTACGTCTGGCATTTTGATGCGAACTGGACCAGCTTTAATGCTAGTAATAAGCGGGGTATGCCTGGGGTGAATTCCTAGATCTCCAGCCTCCCCAGGGAGGATGACAAATTCAGCCTCACCTGAAAAAATTTCCTTTTCGGCACTCACCACATCTAACTGAATTGTATTTGTCATTTTTTTTTAATTAAGCAGTCTACGTTTTAAAATAAACAGAATAGATTCTAGTAAAAAAGACTACATGTCTTTCGCCTTCTCGATTGCCTCTTCTATACCTCCAACCATATAGAAGGCTTGCTCGGGCATATCATCACACTCGCCGTTACATATCATTTTGAATCCTCTAATTGTATCTTTAAGCGATACAAATTTTCCTGGACTTCCCGTGAAGACTTCCGCAACATGAAATGGTTGAGATAAAAAGCGTTGTATTTTTCGTGCACGGGATACTGCTAACTTATCTTCGGGAGATAATTCATCCATACCCAAAATTGCTATTATGTCTCGCAATTCCTTATATTTTTGCAAATTTGCTTGTACTGCACGTGTGGTCGAATAATGCTCTTCACCCACAACATTGGGGTCAACTTGTCTGGAAGTCGAATCCAAGGGATCAACAGCCGGATAAATACCCAGTGATGCTATATCTCGACTCAATACCACTGTCGCATCAAGGTGGCCAAATGTGGTTGCTGGAGAAGGGTCAGTTAAGTCATCGGCAGGCACATAAACAGCCTGAATAGAAGTGATGGAGCCCACTTTAGTTGAAACGATTCTCTCCTGAAGTTTACCCATTTCCTCCGCAAGTGTTGGTTGGTATCCGACAGCCGAGGGCATTCTACCCAAAAGGGCAGATACCTCAGTTCCCGCCAGTGTATAACGATAAATATTATCTACAAAAAATAGAATGTCTCGCCCCTCATCCCGAAATTTCTCAGCCATGGTCAGCCCGGTTAATGCGACCCTTAAGCGATTGCCAGGTGGCTCATTCATTTGACCAAATACCATCCCCACCTTATCTAAAACATTAGATTCTTGCATTTCATGATAAAAGTCGTTCCCCTCCCTGGTTCGCTCTCCCACCCCAGCAAACACTGATAATCCAGAGTGTTGTTTGGCTATATTATTTATCAACTCCATCATATTGACAGTTTTACCAACACCTGCCCCCCCAAAAAGACCAACTTTCCCTCCCTTGGCAAAAGGACAAATTAAATCTATGACCTTTATGCCTGTCTCCAATAGCTCAACCGATGGTGACAGCTCAGCAAACTTGGGAGCTGGGGCATGAATGGGTCGAAGTTCATCAGTTTTCACCGGCCCGGCCTCATCGATTGGGCGCCCTAAAACATCCATAATTCTTCCAAGAGTTCCCTCGCCCACCGGCACAGAGATGGGAGCTCCTGTATTAACCACTCTCATTCCCCTCCTTATCCCATCAGAAGAGCCCAACGCTATACACCTAACAATTCCATCTCCGAGCTGCTGCTCTACCTCAAATGTCAAACCAGCTTCAGCTAGCGAGTCTTTTGCCTCGGCATCCTGTAGCTTCAGAGCATGATAAACCTTTGGCATGGCTTCGCGTGAAAACTCTATGTCGACAACAGCGCCGATACATTGAACGATTGTTCCAATTTCTTGTGACATGATTACCTTCTCATCAATTAAAATATCAATTTTTAATATCGACCCCTACACAGCAGCCGCACCTCCGACAATTTCCGATAATTCCTGAGTTATTGCGGCTTGCCTTGACTTATTGTAAACCAACGTTAGTTCGTCAATAAGTGTAGCTGCATTATCGGAAGCTGATTTCATCGCTACCATTCTAGCGGACTGCTCAGACGCCATGTTTTCCGCCACTGATTGAAAAATCAAGGTTTCTATATACCGCTTAAGCGCCAAATTTAATATTGCTTCAGCATCCGGCTCATAAATATAATCCCAGGACCCCTCTGGCGCACCCAAATGATCTCCTGAAAGTGGCAGTAATTGTTCCTGAAGCGGTTCCTGCTTCATTGTGTTAAGAAATCTAGTGTAAAACAAATCAACCCTGTCAAACTTATCTTCTGTGTACCCATCCAACATAACCTTAACAGCTCCTATAAGATCATCAAGTTTTGGCGAGTCCCCCAGCGGAGTGACGTGTGAGACAACATTGGCTCCTAATCTTTGCATGGCTGCCAACCCCTTGCCACCGATACAACAAACATCAATTTCCTCACCCTCGTCTTTCAATTTCTTAACATGAGCGAGCGCTGCTCTGAGCAAGTTTGAATTCATAGCTCCGCAGAGACCTTTGTCGGTGGTCACTATTATCATTCCTGCTCTTTTTACGGTGTCGCGCTCAATTAAAAATGGATGCCTATACTCTGGGTTCGCGTGAGATATATGGGCCGCCAAGGTTCGCATTTTATCTCCATAGGGTCTGGCCGCACGCATCCTTTCCTGAGCTTTACGCATTTTAGACGCCGCCACCATTTCCATAGCCTTGGTGATCTTTCGAGTGTTTTGTACACTCTTTATTTTTGTCCTTATTTCCTTTGTACCAGCCATAATTTAAAAATAACCCTGATAATTAATAAGTACCGTTTTTCTTCCAATCCCCTATTGCCTCTGACAAGTTTTTTTCGTCCTCCGAAGACAAGTTTTTTGATTCATCCATACGATTGATAAGGTCTTGGTTATGACTACTAAGATAGTCCTTCATAGATTTCTCAGCTGACAATGCTTTGTCTACCTCAATATCATCAAAAAAGTCATTGTTGACAGCAAACAAGGTCAAAGCCATCTCCCAGACCTGCATCGGTGAGTACTGAACCTGTTTCATTAACTCTGTAACAAGGCGACCTCTTTCTAACTGTTTCCTGGTGGCCTCATCAAGATCAGACGCAAATTGCGCAAATGCAGCTAATTCCCTATATTGCGCCAAGGCCAAACGAACTCCGCCCCCTGTATCCTTTCTTTTCATCACCTTAGTTTGGGCCGCGCCTCCGACTCTCGACACCGACACACCAGCATTAATCGCCGGCCGAATACCGGAATTGAAAAGATCCGTCTCCAAAAAAATTTGGCCATCAGTAATTGATATGACGTTAGTCGGCACAAAAGCAGACACATCTCCAGCCTGCGTTTCTATAATGGGCAAGGCCGTCAAAGATCCAGTTTTTCCCTTCACCTTCCCATCGGTATGTTTCTCAACCCAAGCCTCTGAAACTCTTGCCGCCCTCTCGAGTAGCCGGGAATGTAAGTAAAACACATCGCCTGGGTAAGCCTCTCTTCCTGGGGGTCGCCTCAATAGTAGCGATATCTGTCGATATGCCCATGCTTGTTTAGTCAAATCATCGTATATAATAAGAGCATCTTGTCCATTATCTCTAAAGTACTCCCCCATAGTACAACCTGAATATGCGGCTATATACTGCATGGCAGCCGACTCAGATGCCGTTGCGGCGACCACAATAGTGTATTCCATTGCGCCATGCTCTTCTAATTTGCGGACAACATTAGCAACCGTTGAAGCCTTTTGACCGATAGCCACGTAAACACAAAATAAATCTTTACCTTTTTGATTTATTATTGTGTCAATAGCTACGGCTGTTTTACCTGTTTGTCGGTCTCCTATGATTAGCTCCCTTTGGCCTCTGCCTATTGGCACCATCGAGTCAATAGCTTTGAGTCCGGTTTGTACCGGCTCAGATACTGATTTTCTCCAAATTACTCCAGGGGCAACTTTCTCTATTGGGTCCGAAGACTTACTCTGAATTGGGCCCTTACCATCAATTGGATTGCCCAAAGCATCAACCACCCGACCAACCAGTGCTGGACCAGTAGGAACCTCCAATATCCGGCCTGTGCTTTTAACAACGTCACCCTCCGTAACGTGTACGTAGTCCCCTAAAATAACAGCTCCTACGGAGTCCCTCTCTAGATTTAAGGCAAGACCGATTGTTTCATTAGGGAACTCCAACATCTCCCCTTGCATTACATCTGAAAGCCCATGGACACGACAAATCCCGTCAGTAACAGAAACTACAGTCCCTTGGGTTTTCGCATCGGTATCTTCCTCAAAGTTTTCTATTTTTTTCTTAATTAGTTCACTAATTTCCGATGGATTCAACTGCATTCCTTTTTTGCTCCTATTTTGAAAGACTAGAACTCATGTCTTTTAATTTTCCGCTAATTGACATATCCCAAACCTTGTCACCAATTTCCACCTTTACCCCCCCGACCAGGTTGCTATCTAACACGACGACAGGGTTTATTTCCTTGTTGATTTTTTTCGACAAAATGTTTACCAGCCCAACCAAATCTGCCTCCCCCAATTCATAAGCCGATTTTATGGTTACATCGACAGAACCTTTTTCAGCTGCTCGAAGGGCTTCATATAACTGCTTTATAGTTGGCAAGAGTGATAGCCGGCTATTTGTAATTAATATACGAACAAAATTACGAACCCAATCGCTAGTAATGTTGTCCAGCACCCCTAAAAAAACTGCCTCTATTTGTTGGTTCGTAGTCCCTGGTTGACTTATAAACCGCCTCATTTGGCTGTCTTCATAAATGGCGGTTAGGGTTGCCAACTCATCAGACATTGCGTCAAATTGGTTTTTGGATTTCGCCAACCCAAATAACGCCTCTGAATAGGGCCTAGCAATAGTAACAAGCTCGGCCACAGCTAACTAAACTCCTTTTCCAAATCCCGAAGTAATTTCTCATGGACAGATTTATCAACTTCTTTTCTTAAAATTTTTTCAGCCCCAGCAACGGCCAACATGGAGATTTGGGAACGAAGCTCCTCCTTGGCCCGAGTAATTTCCTGTGCAATATCTTCTTTAGCCGCCTCCACAATTCTGTCATGCTCTACCTGGGCTTTTTCTTTAGCTTGCTCTAAAACCTCCATACCCCTTTTTTCGGCTTGGCTCACTATGTCAGAAGCACTCACCTTGGCCTCTGATATTACAGTCTCTGAGTGCTTAGCAGCTTGTTCCAAGTCCTTTCGGCCCTTCTCAGCGGCAGCCAATCCTTCCGCAATTTCGTCCTGACGATCTTGCATAGCCTTTTGTAGTGGTGGCCAAATATACTTCATCGTTATCCAAATAAAAAAGCCAAACCAGATTACATGACCCAGAAGTGTTGCATTAATATCCACTTTTTTCTCCTAAAAAACCCTGTGGGCCTTACCCACCTTGAATTATTGCTACAAAAGGGTTAGCAAATAGCAAATACAAACCGATCCCCACTCCAATCATTGTCACTGCATCCAAAAGTCCAGCCACAATAAACATTTTTACTTGCAAAGTTGGAATCATTTCTGGTTGACGGGCGGCGCCCTCCAAAAAACGACCACCTAAAATTCCAAACCCAATTGCTGTTCCTAATGCACCTAAGCCGATAAGTAAAGATACAGCGATCGCACTCATGCCTAGAACTGACGAGATTTCCATTTTTTTCTCCTACTAAAGCCAATTAAAATTCATTATTAAACCAAAAAAAACCATATTAATGCTAATGGCTCTCGGCAGCCATACTCATATATACAACGGTAAGCATCATAAAAACAAATGCTTGCAAAGTAATTATCAATATATGAAACAATGCCCACGGCAAAGCCAAAGGCAACTGCCAAACTCCAAATAAAGCTATCAAAATAAAAACCATTTCTCCAGCATATAAGTTGCCAAATAGCCGCAAAGCCAGAGATATAGGTTTGGCTATATCCTCTATAATTCTAAACAAAAGGTTTACCGGGAACATCCATTTACCAAACGGAACCGTTAAAGCCTCTCTCAAAAGGCCCGACACACCCTTGTGTTTGATATTCATTCCTATCATTATTGCGAAAACTGTAAGGGATAATGCAAACGTTAAGTTAGGATCTGTTGTGGGCACCTGTTTAAAGTAGTCGACCCCAACCAAATGAAATCCCTGAGATAAAAAATCCACTGGGATCAAATCCATTGCATTCATCAAAAATACCCACACAAATATTGTGATCGCCAGAGGTGTGACTAGATCGCTTTTCGCGTGGAATGTATCCTTGACTTGATCATTGACCAGACTTACAACCATCTCCACAAAGTTTTGCATGCCCGAAGGAACCCCACTTGTTGCTTTTTGAGCTACCCGAAGCATCAAACCGAAAGCCAGCAACCCCAAAAACCCTGAAACCAGGAAAGTGTCGAGATGAAGCGCCCAGAAACCTTCCCCAACTTTGAGATTAGTTAGGTGGTGATTTATATATTCGGCCGATGTTTGATTTCCAACCTCAGGATTTGCCATTAACCCCAACCCTATCTTTAAATGTCGCCAAAGCCACCCAGTATACCAGGAGAGCGAACAGGTATGATGAAAATAATGCGATTATATTTACCTGATTAAAAAATAAGAACGTTATTGAGAACAATAAAAATGTAAGAAAATATTTACCCAACTGAGCTCGAATATGCCTTCTAAACACAAGATTTGCTATCTGTTCCGGGTTAGACACAATTTGCCAACCATAAAAACTCGTTGGCAATAGAGCTATCATCCCCCCCAGCAAAGACGAAAACCCCATCTCTTGACTACCAAAATAACCAAAAACACTAGACACACCTGCCACTAAAGCGGCCTGCAAAAAAAGCAGCTTATTGACTTCGGACCTTACTGTTGGATTTGGATCTATAGTGTGAGACGACATCTTGCTAAACCACCCAAAAAAATATCTGAGGCATTCTATTTCTGCAAACCATTGATGTCAACGACCTTCCTTAAAAAATCACCTCTTTGTTTCATTTTCTCAACTTTGATACAACATTCTCTAACTGATCAAGAGTTCCATATTGAATTATTAATTTACCGATTCCGGTTTTTTTGTGTTGTATATCCACCGTGGCACTTAACAGCGCCCCCAATTCTTCCTCTAATCTTTTAACGTCTCTTGTCTTGGTGGCTATTGGCTGACGAGTATGTCCTTTTGATTTCACACCACTATTAACTAACTGCTCTGTTTCTCTTACCGATAATCTCAGGGTAACGATTCTCCTGGCCACTTCCAGCTGGGTCGGCTTTTCTAAAGATAAAAGTGCCCTAGCATGCCCCATATCAATAGAGCGATTTTTCAGTAGTTTTTGAACTTCTTGATCCAGTAAGAGAAGTCTCAGTAAATTAGAAATGGCACTGCGAGACTTGCCGAGTGATTTGGCCACAAGCTCATGGGTCAAACCAAATTCTTTTACTAGTCGATTTATCCCTTCTGCTTCTTCAAGGGGATTTAAATCCTCCCGTTGCATATTCTCAATTAGTGCCATCGACATTGCTGATTCATCTGGCACATTCCGAACTATTACTGGCACCGTATCCAATCCAGCCATCTGGGAAGCTCGCCATCGCCTTTCCCCGGCTATGATTTCGTATTTATCTGTGCTGATCGACCGAACCAATATCGACTGTATTACGCCTTGGGATTTAATCGAAATTGACAACGATTTTATAGATTCATCATCCATAAGTGTTCGAGGCTGATGACGACCTGGCTGCAAAGAAACAACCGGCAACTCTAATGATTGATCCTCTTTTGTTGCCTTTTCTTCTTGGGCTAACAAAGCATCTAAGCCCCGCCCCAATCCTTTTATTTTCGCCATGCCTTATCCCGGTGTCTAACTATTGTGTCCCATAACCTCTCGGGCAAGGTCTAGATAAGCCAAAGCGCCTCGGGAGGTTGCATCAAAATTCACTGCTGGAAGGCCGTGACTGGGCGCCTCCGCAACTCTCACATTCCTAGGTATAACCGTCCGATATACTTTATCGCCAAAATGATCCTCAAGATCATCTGACACCTGCCGAGTTAACGAGTTTCTAGGATCATACATCGTTCGCAACAATCCTTCAATTTGGAGCGTCTCATTTAGTTTTAATCTTATGCGCTTTATAGTCTCCACAAGATCTCTCAACCCCTCAAGAGCGTAATATTCACATTGCATCGGGATCATGACCGCGTTAGCTGCCGTAAAGCCGTTAACTGTTAGTAGGCTTAGCGCCGGCGGACAATCTATTAAAATATAATCATACTGACCCTGAACATGCGATAAAGCGTTTTTTAGTCTTTTTTCCCTATCCTCCATATCCACTAACTCTACTTCGCCACCTGCTAAATGGCGGTTTGCGGGTAGTACATCATATCCCCCACTACTGCTTTTTTTCAATGCTGATGCAATACTGCTTTGCCCCAACAAAACTTGATAGATGGTTGGGCTGACTCCATGTTTATCAAGCCCGCTACCGGTAGTTGCGTTTCCCTGTGGGTCTAGGTCTATCAGCAAAACTCTTTTTCCAGCTAGAGCTAGGCTTGCCGATAAATTAATTGCAGTGGTCGTTTTTCCAACACCACCTTTCTGATTAGCAATTGCTAGAACTTTTGTCATCATCACACCCTCACTTTCTGCCGCATCGGAGTCATGAATACCAGATGCCTTTCCTCTTGAAGGAATGGGATGTCAAGGGGGACTACTCGACTCATACACTTCAACGGTAAAGATTTTATTTCGAGCCTATTGACCCGACCCTTCATAGCCACTAGAAAACCCTCCTCTTTGCAAAGATGGCTAGTCTTATCTAGGAAAGAATTAAGGCTTGAAAAAGCTCGCGACACAACACAAGAAAAAGTCTTACCTGGATTAAAATCTTCTGCCCGAATCAATACAACCTCTAAATTGGCTAAATGCAAATCTGCCACCACTTCTCTTAAGAATGCACATTTCTTTTGGGAGCTATCTAGGAGCGTAACTTGTTTATCTGGGTTTGTAATAGCCAAGACAACTCCTGGAAAACCTGCCCCTGAACCCACATCAATCAGTGAATTACCAGGCAAATGTTTTTCAATAGCCAAACAATCAAGAAAGTGATGGGTCCACCAGGTGGCGGTGTTCTTAATCCCGGTTAGATTATAAATTTTATTCCATTTTTCGAGTAAACGAAAATAGCGATTAAATAAAACCAAGTTGCTTGCTTCAACAGGCAAATCAAGGGCTACTGCCCCTTCTAAAAATTTTTGTTCCCCGTCAAAACCCAATTTTTATCCTTTCTTCTAGGAATACTCTGTGCTTTTAAAGCGCTTTATATGTACCGATAGCAAAGCCAGGGCAGCCGGGGTTATCCCAGCTATTCGAGATGCCTGACCCATTGTCGCAGGTTTTTGGAAAGTCAGGATTTGTCTAGCTTCAGTGGATAAGCCATTTACCTCTTTATAGTTTATGTTTTTTGGAAGCTCTAGACTTTCAAAACCTAACTGTCGTTTTACCTCTACCTGCTGGCGCCTGATATAGCCCTCATATTTGATCTGAACTTCTATTTGGTATTTAACATCCTCCTCCAACTCAGATTCACCGAAACTTGTTAAATTGGTTAAGTCATCAAAACCAAAGTGTGGGCGCTTTAATAATTCAGCTGCCTTATAATTAGATTGCCCATTTACCCCTTTAAGTAATTGTTTATTATGAATATTATTTGCAATGGACACGGTTGTTGCTCTGAGCTGTTTCAGGCCCTTATCTATAGAATCTCTTTTTTCACAAAACTTGGCCCACCTATCATCTTTAACTAAACCCAAATCTCGACCAACTGGAGTCAGCCTTAAATCAGCGTTGTCTTCTCTCAAACTGAGTCTATATTCCGCTCTGCTAGTGAACATTCGATAGGGCTCTATAACCCCTTTCGTAACTAAATCATCTATAAGTACCCCAATGTACGAGGTGCTACGTTGGGGCAACCAGGGTTCCAGGTTATTCGTCTGGCGTGATGCGTTTATGCCGGCGACCAAACCTTGAGCTGCAGCCTCCTCATAGCCCGTTGTACCATTAATCTGACCAGCCAAATACAGACCCGTTAGTTTCTTTGTTTCCAAAGATGCCTTTAGGGCTCTGGGGTCATAATAGTCATATTCAATTGCATAACCAGGGCGCAAAACTGAACATCTTTCTAAACCTCTAATTGACTTTAAAAACTCTAACTGCACCTCAAAGGGTAGACTTGTTGAGATCCCATTCGGATAGATTTCATTAGTTTCTAGTCCCTCAGGCTCCAAAAAAACTTGGTGATTATCCTTGTCCGAAAAGCGAGTTACTTTGTCTTCTATCGAAGGGCAATACCTTGGCCCCTTACCCTCTATAGCCCCCGAAAACATTGGAGACCTATGGATATTATTTGTTATGATCTGATGAGTATCTTTGTTAGTATAAGTAACCCAACAGCACCTCTGTGCAGGATGGCTAGACCTATTACCCAAATAGGAAAATACCGGCCGAGGGTCGTCTCCCGCTTGAACCTCTAACTTATCAAAATCTATGGTATTTCCATCTAACCTTGGTGGAGTACCGGTTTTAAGTCTTCCAACGGGCAAGGATAACTCCCTCAGGTTATCAGCGAGGGAAACTGATGCTGGGTCACCTGCACGACCAGCCATGTATGACTTATCACCGACATGGACTTGGCCAGCTAAAAAGGTGCCTGCTGTTAGGACTATTGCTTTTGATTTTATCAAAACCCCCATCTCTGTTAATACTCCATTAACACTTTCCTGATGAATTTTGATCTCCTTAACCGCTTGCTGAAGTAAGTATAAGTTTTTCTGTGTTTCTAGGGCGGTCCTAACTACCCCTTTATATAAAACACGATCTGCTTGTGCCCTGGTGGCCCGAACGGCTGGTCCTTTGCTGCGGTTAAGCATTCGAAACTGAATGCCTGACAAATCTGCAGCATGCGCCATAACGCCCCCCAGCGCATCAATTTCCTTTACTAAGTGACTTTTTCCTAACCCGCCTATGGAAGGATTACAGGACATCTGACCAAGAGCGTCAAGGTTGTGTGTAATTAACAGGGTTTTACTTCCTGCTCGCGCCGAGGCTAAGGCCGCCTCGGTTCCTGCGTGCCCGCCTCCCACCACTATTACATCAAAAGAATCTGGATAATTCATATATGCCCTGAATTTAAAGCCCCCAAGAAATTATTGTTTCACGTGAAACACCTTGTGTTGGGCTTCATTTTACTTCCCTATACAAAATTTAGCGAATATTTCACCCAATATGTCGTCAGGACAAACCTCTCCCGTCACCAAACCTAATTCGTTGGTAGCCATTCTCAACTCCTCCGCCAATAACTCCACGTGCTGAACAACCCCAAGTCCCCTCTTCAGGTGTTCTAAGGCCCCCTTGATTGCAGATACTTGGCGGCCACTTGCCATAAAAGTGGAATCTTCTATTTCTCCACTGCCTAATGCTAAAAAAATGGTTTTTTTCAGTAAGTCCATGTTTTTATCGTTTTTCGCTGATATTGATATACGCCAAACATCGCTCCCTTTCCGTGTCTTTGGCGCCTCCTTCTTTAAATCTGATTTGTTAATAATTTCTATAAGTTCTACGCCTTGTTCAAGCTCTTTACGAAGGTCGTGAGAATTGTCGGAGCTAGATTCATTTTCTTTAACATGCAAAACCATGTTAGCGGTTTTTAGTTCTTCCCTGGTTTTCTTTATGCCCAACTGTTCAATAAAATCTCTGCTTTCCCTAATGCCGGCAGTATCAATAAGTTGTATAGGAAGTCCTTCGATTTCCAGGTGGCCTATCAAGCAATCCCTGGTAGTGCCAGGAATATCAGTCACTAATGCCATTTCATTTTCCAACAATCTGTTAAAGATGGTGGATTTACCAACATTTGGTTCTCCAAAAATTACCACTTTTAACCCTTGTTGCAAAATCTGTCCATTTTCGACATTTATAACTAACCTTTCCAGATTGAAAATGGTCTGCTTCAACTCCTCCATGAAATCAGAATCTGGGATTTCGGGTATTTCTTCGTCCGAAAAATCTATTTGAACCTCTGTTTTAGCTCTTAAATTTATTAACTGGTTAGCTATCAACTTCACTTTCTTTGATGATTCTCCCTGCAGGGCCCTATTTGCACTACGAACCGCCATTTGTGTGTTGGCGTTAATTAACTGTGCTACATTCTCCGCCTGAATTAGGTCCATTTTCCCATTCAAAAATGCTCGTTTCGTAAATTCGCCGGCCTCCGCCGGCCTAGCCCCCAACTCAACACACCTATCAAGCAACAGCTTTTGAACTATAAACCCTCCGTGCCCTTGAAGCTCTAGCACGTCTTCTCCGGTATATGAGTTGGGCTTGGTGAAAAATATTGAAATCCCGGAATCAATTAGCTCCTTGCTAGCACTATAAAACCCTGAGTTGGTGGCTTCACGAGTTTGAAGGTCTTTCCCACAAATCATTTTGCTAATCTGTTTGGCTAAAGGACCGGACACCCTCAAAACCCCTATGCCTGATTTTCCTGGTGCTGTTGCTGAAGCTACAATTGTATCATTTGGATACATTTGGGCCTGTCTTACCCTCAATCGCACTAGTTATCTTCCATTGCTGAGCTATCGATAAAATATTATTTGCTAGCCAATAAAGAACTAAACCTGCGGGGAAAAAGAAGAAAAATACACTAAAAACTATTGGCATAATCTTCATGATTTTGGCTTGGACAGGATCAGGTGGTGTAGGATTTAATCGAGTTTGAATAATCATACTCAACCCCATAAGAACTGGTAGTACATATAGAGGGTCCTTCGCTGAAAGGTCGTCTATCCAAAGGATAAAAGGAGCATACCTGAGCTCCACACTGGCTAACAACACCCAATAAAGTGCTATGAAAACCGGTATTTGAACTAAAATCGGAAGGCACCCTCCCAATGGATTGATTTGCTCATTTTTGTATAGTGACATCATTTCTTTTTGCATTCACTGCTTATCATCACCGTATAGCTCTTTTAATTTCTGAAGTTTTGGTGCAACAACCCTCATCCTTGCCATAGATCTGTAACTGGCTGCAGACAATGGATAAAACAACAGCTTAATAATTATTGTTAAAACCACTATAGACCAACCCCAATTACCTACATAAGAATTAATCCATTTTAGCAATTTAAACAAAGGGGCAGCTATAATATGAAGCCAACCATAATCAACCGTTAAATTCAGTCCATTGGATAATTTGGAAAGGTTATCCTGGTCTTGAGGTCCTACGTAAAGTCGATTTTTCACCTCCCCTTTTGAGAAGGACGGAACATTAGGCACTGGGAGTATCACCCCAACGGAAAATAAGCCAGATTTAGACATTCTAGTAAAGTATTCCCTTGGTTCACCATCCATGGGCAACCAAGCGCCTAGAAAATAATGTTGAATAATTGCTATCCATCCATCATTACCTTTGTGGGGATACTTTTTAGAGCCTTTCTTTATATCCCCAAAATCCACCTTTTTATACTTAGACTCTTCAGTGAACACGGCAGCCCCTGTGTAAGTGGGCAACATTTTAGAAGTTCCAGAGGGATTACTGTCGTCCCGTAGAAACTGATAATAAGCATGCGCCTTCAACAACTCTGAGCGATTATTAATTATTTCCGTTTTTATATCAATGACATATGATTTTCTCTGAAAATGATATGTTTGATAAACCGTTACCCCGTTTTTTTCACTTTTAAACCGTACTTCCAGCCTATCTTGATCATCACGAAGAAAATACTCTTCCCGTTCCGTAGTAAAGCCATCTTTATGGTTTGGCAATCGATCTCCAATTAATCCGATTTGCGCGGTGTACAAACGTTGGTTAGTTTTTTCTAACACAACAAAATTCTCGTCCTTTTTTTCCTTCGACGGGTGCTGTAGAAGCTCGATGCGTTCAATTTCAGGGCCCACAGTATTAATGGTCACTAACAGATAATCCGTTTTAATCGAAACCTTTTTGCCATCGCTCAACCCACCAAGCGTCGGCTTGGGTGGAACATTTTCTTCCACGGTGGTTTCAGCCTCTAAAGGGACACTGACTCTAGGAATTTCATCTCCGCCTGTAGTTCCCCTGGTAGTGGCTAAACCTTGATTATCAACCGGTTCATCCCTAATGCCCTGCTCGCTCATCCAAGCCTCTACCAACAAAAATGAAGATACTGCCAATACTAGGGCAGCAAAAACTCTAACACTATCCATAGTTAAGTATACCCCTGTCTCTTTATCCTTATCCCGAAGTTTTAGGGCTTAACTTTACCCCTCATTACTTTGATGGGTATAAATTAATTCCTATAAAAATCAATAAGAAAGACAACTGCTTTTTTCCTCTTCCGCAAGTATCAAGTGGGGAAATCATTACCCCCTTTGTGCCAAGGATGACATTTCAGCAACCTTTTCAGGCCCTGCCAGCCCCCTTTTCTTGCCCCTTTTTCTCTTATACTATCTATCATGTATTGTGAGCAACTGGGGTTAAACCGGCAATGTTGTCCCAACATCGGCGAGATTGCCATTTGATAAGCCCTCAACAAAATCACAATTAATTTGCTCAAATTCAAAATACTTTTAACAATTCAGAAAGCTCTCGCGTTAACATTTTGTGGCTGGGCCTTAACACTAACCGTTTGACCCTAATTACTATATCGAGGTTTGTCCTTTCCCCCACATTGGCTCGCACTGTGTCCCGAACAATTCTCCGGATACGATTCCTGTCAACGGCTTTAGGGCAAACTCTGTTTGGTATAACTATCCCTAGTCTAAGCCCGCTATTCCCAAGCTGGTTTGGTCGCCCTAGAACCAAAAGGTCACCACTGCCTACTGAGACGGTAAATCGTCCCCGGTAATTAACTGCTCCTGTTAAACTAAGTGGCCTCATAGCCTACTCTAACTACTCTAGAGGCTAACCCTTGCTCTACCCTTCGCTCTTCTAGCATTTATAATCAAGCGCCCACTCTTCGTTTTCATTCGAGCCCTAAATCCATGTGTCCTAGCCCTTCGCACCTTTGACGGCTGATAAGTCCTTTTCATTTTTCTATATCTTCTCTATATTACAAAATCGCATAATGGTACACCTCCTCAGTGGGGGTTTGTCAATTTCAATCTTTTTTTTTTATTTAACCATCTGCTGTGGATAACTTTCCGCCTGCCTGTTAAACTCATTTCCACAGTTTATCTTCTATCGGTCCAACCTAACATACCAACCTGAGGAGCAGTAATGAACAATTTTTGGGGGCAATGTCTAATTCGGCTTGCAAAAGCTGTTCCCCAAGAACAATACCAAACCTGGATCGCTCCCTTAGAGGTGGTCCTCAACGATAACCAATTAGAGATAATAGCACCAAATAGGTTTGCCCTAGACCTAGTAAAAGATAAATATCTAAACGAAATCCATCGACTTGGCCAGGAACTATTGGAAAAGGACCTACAAATAAAGATGGCTTTATCCAAACCTGTCTCACCACCAGTGCCCCCCCCCACAACTCCAACCAAGTCCAAAACCCTTATCAAGTCCAGCAAAACGACTACCCGCATTAACCCCTCCTTCACCTTTGATAGCTTCGTAACAGGGAAGGCAAATCAACTCGCCCGAGCAGCTGGCTTACAAGTAGGTGACAACCCAGGGGGGGCCTATAACCCGCTGTTCATTTATGGTGGGGTAGGCCTTGGCAAGACCCATTTGCTACACGCGGTAGGCAACATGGTACTCAAGGAGTTTCCAAAAGCTAAGGTCCGCTATACGCACGCGGAACAATACGTTTCTGATGTAGTAAAAGCTTATCAGCATAAGGCTTTCGACACCTTTAAGCGTTTTTACCACTCGTTGGACCTATTATTAATAGATGATGTCCAATTCTTTGGAAATAAAACCAGGACCCAAGAAGAGTTTTTCTATGCCTACAACGCTTTAATCGAAGAACATAAGCAGGTCGTCATTACATGCGATTCTTACCCCAAGGAGATCACGGGAATAGAAGACCGATTAATATCGCGCTTCGGTTGGGGCCTAACAGTGGCCATAGAACCGCCTGAACTGGAAATGCGGGTCGCCATCCTTTTAAAAAAGGCTTCCGCTGAAGGAATGACTCTAGGAGAGGATGTAGCATTCTTCGTCGCCAATCTCATTCAGTCGAACGTTAGGGAGCTAGAAGGAGCCCTAAAGCGCATAGTCGCCTTCTCCAAATTTTCTAAACAACCCGTCTCTGTCTCCGTAGCTAGGGAAGCTCTTAAGGACCTTCTTGCGGTCCAAACCAGGCAAACATCCATAGAAAACATTCAAAAACTGGTCGCTGACTACTTCAAAATTAAAGTTTCCGACATGGGTTCCAAAAAACGATCCCGTGCTGTTGCCCGCCCTCGACAAATCGCTATGGCCCTTGCCAAAGAGCTAACCACTAAAAGCCTGCCCGATATTGGTGATGCCTTTGGCGGCCGAGACCACACAACTGTACTACACGCCTGCAGAAAAATAACCGACCTTCGTACCCACGACCTTGACATCGCCCGAGCCTATGATGAATTACTACTATCACTCAGAGGTTAACAAACCAGTGGATAACCAGCGAACAGTCTTGTTAACAAATCTCCCTTTTCAGCTTTATTACAAATTATCCACATTCTGCCAACAGCGACTATTGCTTTTTTCCCCACGTTTTAAGTTACACTAACCTCAAGAACTAAAACATGAAACCACTGTTATACAGTTTTTTTTCCACCCCTAATTACTATTATTAATATATATATATAAATTATGTTAACTATAAACGCTACCAAACTTCTTAAACCCTTACAGTCAGTATCCGGTATAGTGGAAAGGCGACATACCCTACCCATACTCTCAAATGTACTATGGGAAATCACGTCGTCCCACCTCAAAATGACAGCAACGGATCTGGAAATCCAAATTCAAGCAACTGTAGACCTTTCCGATAATAAAACCGTTAAACCACAATCAACGGAAACGACACTACCAGCCCGCAAAATGCTTGACATTCTAAGGACGTTACCAGATGGCATAGATATGAAATTCACAAAAAGTGATGGTGTAATAAAAATATTATCGGGTAAAACAAAATTCAACTTACAGACATTGCCACCTAGCGATTTCCCCATGCTCTCAGACAAAAAGGACAACGATCCCTTATCAATAGTCATGCCTCAGCATGAGCTAAAGAAAAAACTGCTACAGGTCCAATACTCTATGGCAGCCCAAGACATTCGTTACTATCTGAATGGATTACTAATCCAAGTTCAACATGGAAACATAGAAATGGTCGCAACCGATGGACACCGATTAGCATACACCGATTGTGCAATAAACAATGATAGTCCACCAAATCAATTTATAATACCGAGAAAAGCCATAACAGAATTAATAAAATTACTCGATGACACTGCTGGCGAGATAAAAATAGAAAAAACCGAAAACCAAGCTTCCTTCGATCTCGGAGAAATTAAATTAATAACAAAGTTAGTGGAGGGAACCTTTCCGGACTACCAACGAGTAATACCGAAAGATTATGAAAAGGTCTTTACAATACCCCGCCAACAACTATTGAATGCGTTACAAAGGGCAGCAATCTTGGCAAACGAGAAGTTCAGAGGCGTTAGATGGGTGTTAGGGGATAGCCTGCTCAGGCTAGCCTGTACCAATGCGGAGCAGGAAGAAGCAGAAGAAGAAATGGAAATAGACTACACCTATGACGCCATGGATATAGGCTTTAATATCACTTATCTATTAGATGTCCTAAACAATACTAAAGTGGAATCGATTAACTGTGCCCTAGGGGATGAAAATAGCAGTATGTTAATAACCATACCTGACGACGCAGCCTTTAAATATGTCGTGATGCCAATGAAAATATAAATGAGGAAACCATGACTGAAACACAGAACGAATACAACTCTAGCAGTATTAAGGTACTAAAAGGTCTAGAGGCTGTTAGAAAACGGCCCGGCATGTACATCGGTGATACCAGCGATGGAACGGGCCTTCACCACATGGTTTTTGAGGTGTTGGACAATGCTATAGATGAAGCTTTGGCTGGTTACTGTGATGACATACAAGTTGTAATAGACACAGATGGCTCCGTCCTAGTGACCGATAATGGTCGAGGAATCCCCACGGGAAAACATCCGGATGATGAAGAAGGCAGATCAACCCCCGAAATAGTAATGACCGTTCTGCATGCTGGTGGAAAATTTGATGATGATTCCTATAAAATATCCGGAGGCTTACATGGGGTAGGTGTTTCAGTAGTAAACGCCTTATCGTCGTGGTTGGAACTTACTATTAATAGAGATGGGATAGTTCATAAAATAGCTTTCCAAGACGGGATACCTCAAGGAAAATTAGAAGCCACCGGAAAAACCACTAAAACCGGAACTGCCGTTAAGTTCAAACCAAATCCTGAGGTCTTCGGAGATGATCCTATACATCAAGAGGTACTAGCGAAAAGGCTTAGGGAATTATCTTTCCTAAATAACGGGGTTGGTATTAATCTGGAAGATAAAAGGTCCGGGAAAACTGAAAACTTTTCCCTAGCGGGTGGAATTAAGGGTTTCGTCCAATACCTTAATCGAGGTAAAAATGTTTTACATGAACACATCTATCACACCGAGGCCGAGATACAAGGCATGAGTGTAGAGGTCGCCATGCAGTGGAATAGTTCTTATAAAGAGAATGTTTTGTGTTATACCAACACGATTCCCCAAAAAGATGGAGGAACCCATCTAACAGCGCTTCGTAACTCACTTACTAGAACTCTCAATCAATATATAGACGCCAATGACTATGCGAAAAAAAACAAGGTAGAAACCGTTGGTGAAGATATACGAGAAGGTTTGACATCAGTTATTTGTGTAAAATTACCGGACCCTAAGTTTTCCTCACAAACAAAAGATAAATTGGTTTCTTCCGAAATAAGACCCCTGGTGGAAGATACCATTTCGGAATCTTTAGAGGCGTGGCTACTGGAAAACCCCCATGAAGCAAAAGCAATCGTAAACAAAATTGTAGAAGCCGCCAGAGCAAGAGAAGCTGCTCGCAAAGCCCGGGAAATGACCCGCAGAAAAGGGGTGCTGGATGGACTAGGGCTGCCCGGTAAACTGGCGGATTGCCAAGAAAAAGACCCATCTAAAAGCGAACTATATATCGTGGAGGGAGACTCGGCGGGGGGCTCTGCCAAGCAAGGCCGAGATAGGACCTTTCAAGCTATACTTCCACTGAAAGGGAAAATACTCAATGTTGAAAAAGCCCGATTTGAGAAAGTATTGTCTTCACAAGAGATAACGGCCTTAATAACTGCCCTTGGAGCGGGTATAGGACAAGATTTTGATATAAACAAGGTTAGGTATCACCGTATTATAATCATGACCGATGCTGATGTGGACGGATCACATATCCGCACGCTCTTATTGACTTTCTTCTACAGACAGATGCCCCAGTTAATAGCTGAAGGATATGTGTATATTGCACAACCCCCGTTATTTAAAGTTAAATCAGGAAAAAAAGAAACCTATTTGAAAGACGAACAAATGTTAAAACATTATCTGCTGGATATAGGTCTAAAAGGAGCTAGCTTGGTTTTGTCACAGAACAAATCTCTTGATGAAGGAGCATTCGTTAAGTTAGTCAAACAATATGCGGTAGTTAATGAGGTAATAGACCGACTGTCTAAAAACATTGAAAAAGAAATTTTGATAGGTTTGATTCAAAATGCAACATTAGAGTTCGACAACTTACAAAACACACAAAAAGCCTTAAACAATCTTAATGAAACTCTAAAGCCGAAGGGCTTTAATCTAAGTGTAACACCTGATGCAGATGGGGATTGGTCTTGCATTGAAATAGTGGGCAAATCACACGGTAATTTAATCAAAAGTCGGATTGAAAAAGAGTTTTTCTCCGGTGGAGATTATAGTCAGTTAAAGCAAGCAGCGAATACTTTTGAGGGCGTTATGAATGAAAATAGTACGTTACACCGGGACGGCAAATCTATTAAGGTAGCCGACTTTAGCGAAGTTCTTGAATGGCTTATGAAAGAGGCTAAGCGGATAGCCAACGTTCAGCGCTATAAAGGTTTAGGTGAGATGAACCCCGAACAACTTTGGGACACAACAATGGATCCTGAGAACAGGTTGCTATTACAAACAGAAATATGGGATGAAGAATCAGCTGAAGTCACTTTTAGCACGCTAATGGGCGATGTGGTTGATGTCAGGCGATCGTTTATAGAAACTAACGCATTAAATGCGCAGAACATAGATATTTAATGTTATTTAAATATGGATCTGTTATTTCTTTTTGGCGCCGCTTTTAGTTTTTCTATTAGTTTTTGTTTTTTTTGTTGACTGCTTAGAGGCTTTATCACGCAAAATGTCTAAAGCTATTTCTAATGTCACTTCCGCCGGATCGTAGCTTTTGGGGACGGTAGCATTTATTTTGCCGTGTTTTATATACGGTCCAAATCTTCCTTTGTGCAGAGATACTACTTTTTGATCATCAGGGTGTTTCCCTAAGTTTGTGCCGCCCCGTCCTCCGGTAGAAGGCTGAGACAACAACTCAACAGCTCTATTTAAAGTAATATCATAAGGGCTTTCATCTTTTGGAATTGACTTAAAAGATCCATCGTGTTTTATGTAGGGTCCAAATTGACCAATTGCGGCTAATACTGCTGACTTTGTCTCAGGGTGTAGGCCCAAATCCCGAGGTAGTGATAGTAATTTGATAGCTAAATTTAAAGCCTCTTCATCTCCAGCTTCGGGAATACTTTTCTCTTTGGGCCAAGATGCTCTTTTAGGTTTTTTCTTGGATTTTGCATCGACTATGCCTAGTTGTACATAGGGCCCGTAAGGTCCGCCCATTAGTTTTATTTCCACCTTAAGTTCTGGGTGTTCTCCGAGGGTAATGGGGTCTTTGAGGATGGGTCCAGACCCAAAAGGATCGGTAAACTTACATTCAGGATAATTGCTGCAACCGACAAACAGTCCCCGTGTACTATTTTGTAATAGTAGTTTACCTTTGCACTTGGGGCATTTTTCGGTTTCTTTTAATTCTAAATCTTCGTTAGCTGCTTTGGAATAGTTTTCCCAATCTCTAACACTTTCGGAAGACGCAGGAATAGGAATTCCCCGCTTGACAAGGTCCTTGTCCTTCAAGTCGAGTGAAAATTTCTCCCAGAAGTTGGACATTACCTTGGTCCATATCTGTTTGCCGTTTGATATTTCGTCTAAATCTTCTTCCAGTTTGGTGGTAAAGTCATATTCGAGATAATTTTCAAAATGAGAAACTAAAAACCCGTTTACAAGTCGGCCCACATCGGTTGGTAAAAACCTCTTTTTTTCAAGATTGGTATAACCTCTATCTTGAAGAGTAGTAATTATAGTTGCATAGGTTGAAGGTCTTCCAATACCAAACTCTTCTAACGTTTTAACTAAACTGGCTTCACCAAACCTTGGAGGTGGCTGTGTAAAATGTTGATCCCCGAAAAACTCTTTAACCTTAACTATTTGATCTACCACAAAGTTAGGTAGAGAAACGTCCTCTTCGTTATCTTTGTCTTCGGCATAAACCGCTGTGAAGCCATCAAAAACAAGTGTTTGACCAGTTGTACGAAATAAATTTTGAGTATCGGGCGCCCCAAATTCCACGCTAGTGGTGTCATATTTAGCTGAAGCCATCTGACAGGCTACAGTCCGCTTCCATATCAGGTCGTACAAGGCATATTGTCTGGGCTCAAGATGGTTTTTTAGGGATTCAGGTGATCGGGATATAAGGGTTGGCCGAACAGCCTCATGAGCCTCTTGAGCATTTTTAGATTTGCTTTTGTAAATTAAGGTCTCATTTGGCAAATATTCCGAGGAAAATTTAGTTTCAATATGTTGGCGAATATCCTGAATAGCATCATGGGACAAATTAACAGAATCTGTTCTCATATAAGTTATCAGTCCAATGGATTCGTTTTCAATTTCAATGCCTTCATAGAGCTG
>MDTG01096764.1_pt1 | contig 30383 bp, 27 predicted proteins | sample 811421 | NCBI WGS metagenome assembly MDTG01 (sample SAMN05326645, study PRJNA326480) | marine metagenome | isolation source: seawater | place: Pacific Ocean: South East | collected 2011 | reverse complement strand
GGAAGCCCGGCGAGGATCGGAAGCGCGAGCACCAGGGCCACGAGGGGCGCGATGAAGAGCAACGCCCACGCGATCCCGGGTTCGGGTTGAAGAAGCGTCGCCCCGACCGCGGCACCCATCACCCCGACCACCGCGATCGCGACGACGACGATCCAGCCCGTCACGAAGAGGATCGAGAATCCATCCACGCGGACGTGATACAGGTATCGGCTCATCACTCCGAGCCGGACGGGAGCGTAGTTGAACAGCGCGGCGGTGAGGTTCACGCCCTGCAGTACCAGGAACCCCTCGCGATGCACGGGGCGGATGGTGGCGTAGAAGATGGCGCCGTTCGCGATCAGGCTCGCGATCGAGCATCCGAGCATCCCGGCGATCAGTCCCGGGTCGGCCTCCTTCATCCGGATCCAGCCATCCTCGCCACCGTCGAATGCGCCCTTGACGCACCAGCCGACGAGGGCGACGCCCACCGCGAATCCCACGAGTTGGAGGACCAGTCGGAAACCGCGGGGCAGTCCCGCCCGAGTCTCCTCACTGAGTCTCATCGCGGGTCCGCCTTCGACCCGCGCCGACTGCGACGCCATTCACGGAACATCGCGGCCAGCGCCTCGACGCCGTCCCGGAGCCCGATCTTCTTTCCGTCGGCGAAACTCCGGGGGTCGTAGGACACGCCGACTTCCGCCACCCGCGCGTCGTACCGGGCCAGGGCGGCGGCGAGCTGCGGTTCGACGCCGAAGTGATCCTCGTCGAGATCCGGCAGTATCCGGTGAAGCATCGGAACGCGGATCACCTTGTAGCAGCACTCCATGTCGTGGATGCGGAGTCCGGTCAGGAGATTCGAGGCCAGGGTCAGCAGTCCGTTGGCGAATCTGTGGGCACGGCGGACGACGTTCGGCTGCACCTCGAGCCAGCGGTTGCCCACCACCGCATCGGTGTCGGGCGTGCGATCGAACGTCTGCACGAACCGGACGAGATCCGCAGGGTCGTATTCGAGGTCGGCATCCTGGATGCCCACCAGGTCGTCGTCCCCGGCGGTGTCGAGGATGTGCTTGAAACCCGTCCGGACCGCGGCGCCCTTGCCCCGATTCGAGGCGTGGGAGAGGCGTTCGACGCCGACGTGGCGTTGCTCCAGCGAGGTCGCCACGTCCCGTGCGGTCGCTGCGGATCCGTCATCGACCAGGATCATGCGGGCATGCCATCCCTCCGGCCACTCCACTCGTCCGACCCTCGAGACGACCTCCTCGAGGGTCGCCTCCTCGTCGAGGAACGGAATGACCAGGTGGAGGACCGGCATGCGGGCACCCTTCGCGGTGTCAGGCGTTCGGCGTCCGGACCGGGCCGTGGGTCAGCCTTCCGAGCTCTCGTCACCGTCCGCGACGGTGTTCCGCATCGCCGTGTCGGCGACCACGTTCTGCATCCGGTAGTGGTCCATGATTCCCAGATTGCCGTCGCGGAACGCCTGCGACATCGCCTTGGGGACCTCCGCCTCGGCGAGGATCACCAGGGCGCGGTTCTTGGCCGCCTCGGCGTTGTGCTCGGCCTCGTGGGCGATCGCGAGGGCGCGTCGTTGTTCCGCCTCGGCCTGGTAGCGCTTGGTGTCGGCCTCGGCCTGGTCGGTCTGCAGCTGGGCGCCGATGTTGGTTCCCACGTCGACGTCCGCGATGTCGATGGAGAGGATCTCGAACGCGGTGCCCGAGTCGAGGCCCTTGGAGAGGACCGTCTTGGAGATCTGGTCGGGATTCTCCAGCACTCGCTTGTGGCTTTCCGCGGAGCCGATGGTCGAGATGATGCCTTCGCCCACCCGGGCGACGATCGTCTCCTCGGTCGCGCCGCCGACGAGCTGGGCGATGTTCGTGCGCACCGTCACGCGCGCCCGCGCCCGCAGCTGGATGCCGTCGCCCGCGACGGCGTCGATGGTGGGCCGACTTCCCTGCGTGCTCGGACAGTCGATCACCTTCGGGTCGACCGAGGTCCGGACGGCTTCGAGAATGTCGCGGCCCGCGAGGTCGATCGCGGTGGCCCGATCCCAGGGGAGATCGATCTTGGCCTTGTCCGCGGCGATCATCGCCCGGACGACGCGTTCGACGGTGCCACCGGCGAGATAGTGGGCCTCGAGCTGCGCAGCCGAAAGATCGAGGCCGGCCTTCTTGGCCGTGATGCGGTTGCTGACGACCACGCCCGGAGAGACCTTCCGAAGCCGCATCATGAACAGGTCGAGCAGACCGACGGGGGCGCCCGACACGATCGACTGGACCCAGAGGCCCGCGAAGCGGCCGAAGATCGCGAGCACGACGAGCGCGAAGAGGCCGGCGATGGCCAGCGCGACGATTTCCCAAGTTGCCATTCGAATTCCTCTCGAAGTTGCGCTTCAGTCTACTCGTTCTGGGGCCCGCGTCGTCTCACCGGGCGGCGGGATCCTTCGGACGCACCTTGATCTGGTTGTCGATGATCTCGACGATCTCGACCTCGGTGTCCTGGTCGATGATGCCGGATTCCGCGAGGGCGTCCATCCGGCGACCGCCGAGGCGGATCACCCCGACCGGTCGCAACGGGGTGACCGCGATCGCGATCATGCCGAGGAGGGCGTCGGCCGCTTCGCGGTCGGCTTCTCGATGCTTCGCAAGCTCGTCCGCCACCTCCTCCTCGTCGAGACCCCGGGTCGCGACCGTCTCGGTGCCACCGAGGATGAGCCGCCGTCCGATGGGGCTTCCCGACCAGAGTTTCACGCCGTAGACCAGGATGAACGGGCTTGCCACGATGTAGGTGACGATGGCGAAGACGCCCGCGCTGGTCGAGTGGTAGAAGAAGCTGATGATCGAGGCGATGACCACGGCGCCGCAGAGGATGCCGAGCATTCCCGCGGTCGGGATGAAGATCTCGATTGCGAAGATCGCGAGGGCCAGGACGCCGAGGCCGAAGCCGATGACCAGCCACGAGCTGTCCGGAGGCAGATCGGCGGGGGCCTGGGCGAGGGTCGCGAGGGTGTCGGTCATGTCGATCATGGTTCGATGCGCTCCACCTTCACGCCGAATTCGTCCGTGGAGACGACGCGAACCCGCGTGCCTCGATCGATGTAGGCCCCGACGCTCTGGGCGTCGATCAGCCGATCACCGAAACGGACCCGTCCGGAGGTCCGCAGGGGAGCGACGACGACGCCTTCGGTCCCTTCCGGCACGATGGTACCGATCGCGGGGGCCGGGGCCGGCACCGGGCGGCCGGTGGAGTCGTCCAGGCCCACGCCGACCGCGTCACTGAGGACGATCCGGCTCGAGAAGGACAGTCGGGGGATGTTCCGGAGCAGCAGCCAGATCCCGACGCCGCCACCGATGAAACCGATCGTCGTCGCAAGCAGGCCGTGCACCAGGCCGTCCCGCACGCCGTCGTCGAACGGCCGGCCGCCCACGAAGGTGCCCACCAGGCCGACGAAGATGCAGATTCCCCCCGCGACCCCGGCGACGCCGAAACCGGGGAGGAGGAACAGCTCGAAGGCGGCGAGCATCAACCCCAGCAGGACCGCGGCGACGGTCCACCACTCCGACATGCCCGCCAGCAGGGGGGCTCCGAGCAGCAGGCCGAGCGAGACGATCGACACGAGACCGAAGGCGCCGTAACCGGGCGCGGCGGTCTCGATGAAGAAGCCGACCAGCATCACGGCGATGAGCACGGCACGAACCGGCCAGAGGGTCAGGAACCGCACCAGCCCCTCCGACCAGGTGGTTTCGTATCGGGTCGAGGAACTCGCGCCGAAGAACGCCAGCAGTTCACGATCGTCGGCGACCTCCGCGCTGGTGAATCCGTACGCGGCCGCCTCGTCGGCGCGAAGTACGAGCAGTTCGTCGCGGGTGACCACCTGCCCCAGCGACACCCAGTCCCCGGCGTCCTCGGGGCCCAGCGTCGGACGGCGCGAGGGAAGGTCCTGCATGAATTCGATCGTCGCGTCCCGCTCGTCCGCGGTGGGGACCGGCTCGTCGGGATCCGCGGTGTCGAGGAGGCCGGTCAACGGATCCCGGGACGGCACTGCGGGCAGGCGGGCGAGTCCGGTCGAGGTCGGTGCCTCTCCGAAGATCCGCTCGTATTCCGGGGCGTCGACGAACAGTCGTTCGCCGGTCCGCCGGTTTCGAATGAGCCAGAGTTCCACGTCGACCGCGACGAAGGACTGGACCAGCTTCTCGTCCCATCCCTGGCGTCGGGCGTCGTAGACGACTTCGGAGAGGAGTGGTGCCTCGATCTTGGCCCGTTCGGCCGCCGGAAGCTGCCGCAGCCCGACCACGGGCAGGCCCTGGATCGGCGCCGCGTCGCCGAAGACGCCGGAGGGCGTGGTGATGATCTCGCGGGTGGAGAGGGCGATGATCGTGCCGGCGCTGAACGCCTTGGGCCGGATCCAGGCGACGGTGTTCGCCGGCGCCTGGTTCCGTACGAGCTCGAGGATGTCGTAGGTCGCCAGGAGGTCACCGCCCGGCGTGTCCAGTTCGAGGACCACGGCGTCGCAGCCGTCGGCCTTCGCCTCCGCCAGCCGTCGCTCCAGGGAACGGGTGGTCACGCCGTCGATCGGCCCGTGGATCGGGAGCACCGCCACGGACTCGGCCTTCCGTCCGGCGGGGATCGCGACGGGGGTGAGCGAGGCCGACTGCGGTCCGATCGTCGCCGCCTCGGCGACGAATCCCGCCAGCAGGAGGACGGACGCGAGGATGGTCCATGCTCGGCCGCGGCCGACGACGCGGTGATGGGGTTGGCGATTCGGCTGCATCATCCGTCATCATAGGACGCGGGATTCGCGACGGTGGCGCATGAAGAAACCGCCCGTGGAGCGATCCACGGGCGGCTTCGTTTTCGATGTCCGGCCGGGGCCGGTTCGAGGTCGGATCAGTCCCAGCTGACCGCGGCCTCCCATGCGAAGGTCTGGCAGTCGCCACCGGTCGCGGAACCGGTGTCCGTGACGCACAGGAAGACGTCGGAGCCTTCACCGTCCTGGTCGATGTCCTCGGCGAAGAGGGTGTCTTCCACGACGGTCCCGCCCTCGTCGAGCTGCGCAAGCGTAGTCGGCGCGAAGGTGCGGGTCAGTTCGACATGGTTGTCGTTGTAGCAGATGTTTCCGACCCACTCCTTGCGGGTGCCGTGGATCTGCAGGGTCTTGGATCCGAGGTAGGTGTCCTCGTCGTAGCTCGAATCCTCGACGCCGCGGTTGCCGAGCACCGCGAACTTGGAATCGAGCGACTTGCGCCACTGGCGGGCCTTGCGATCACCGAAGAGAAGGCAGGTTCCGTAGCTCGTGTTGCAGGTCTGGTTGAGGTCGGCCTTGAACCTCGAGAAGTTGTTGGTGTCCCAGAACTTGTCGAGGGGCGGGCTGTAGGACTCGAGATCGTAGGTCGAGGCGATGGCGACGTTCGCCGACGCCTCGCTCGGGCTGACCAGCAGCTGCGGAGTGGCGTACTCCGCGGAGATGGTCGCGGCGTAGAGGTTGGCGTGACTGTTCACGCTCTGGTCCTCGGGGCCCTTGCCGGGCGTGTTGCCGCAGCGGTTGACCAGGCCGGGGGTGGGGAAGATGTCGTTGTAGTCGGTCGACATGATCATCCAGCCCTTGTGGGTCTGGTTGAGCTGGGTCGCGTCCTTGACCTGGCGGGCTCCGGCACGCGCCTTGGCGAGTGCAGGCAGCAGGAGGCCGAGCAGGAGTGCGATGATCGCCATCACCACGAGCAGCTCGATGAGCGTGAAGCCGTTTCGCTTTCGCATGATTGTTAACTCCAATGTTCTGAAGTGAGCGGGGTCGGTGCCGCTCGGAAGAGTCTTGTACGGAATGGGTCAGATCAGTTCGGACGCTTGGCGTCGTAGATCGCGGTGCACTTGGGTTCGCCGGGAGCGCCTTCGATGACGATCTCGTTCATCGCGAGCCAGGTGTCGCCCGCTTCCCAGGTGTTGCAGTCCTCGAACTCGTCGTCGAAGATGTTGTCCTTCGCGAGTTCGCGATCGCCACATTCGTAGGCGACGTTGCTCGGGAAGAAGTTCTTGCTGTACTCGACGTGGTTGTCGTTGAAGACGACGTTGCCCTGCCACTCGGTGTCGGGGCCCATGAAGAGGAGCGTCCAGCTCTTCCGGTACTCGTCGGTCGACGTGTCGCCGTTCTTGGTTCCACGGGTCGAGAAGACGGGCTTCGAGCTGTCCTGGTTGTTGCGCCAGGTGTTGGTCTTGCGGTCACCGCAGAGCATGAGGTGGGCGAAGGAGCAGTGCGCCCGGCCGTACGGAGCGGCTCGGTTGATCTTCGAGAGGAAGATCTGGTTCGCGGCGCCCTGGGGGCTGGTTCCGCTGCTGACGGTGACCGGATCGGCCGTGTCGCCCATCCAGTAGATGTCGGTCGCGGGGTCGATGACCGTGTAGTCGTAGCTGGTCGGATCGTCCGCGGCGTTGTCGCCGTACTTGGCCACGACGGGGTTGGCCTCGACCGGGCTCACGACGATGTCGTCGTTGAAGTAGCCCTGTCCGATCATGCCGGAGTAGAGGTGACCGGTCGAGTTCTTCTTCCAGTTCTCGGGGCCGAAGCCGGGCTGACGGCCGATGCGGGGATCGGTGAAGCGGTTGATCCGGCCGGGCGAGGGCAGGTAGCCGTTGGGGTCGTCGTTCGACCAGATGAGACAGGCCTTGTGGATCTGGGCCTGCTGGTTCGAATCCTTCACGACCCGGGCGGCCTGCTGGGCACGGGAGAGTGCGGGAAGGAGAAGTCCGATGAGCAGCGCGATGATCGCGATGACCACCAGCAGCTCGACGAGGGTGAAACCGTTGCGCTTTCGCATGTGTGGGGTCTCCAAGAAGCGAGGAGCCTGAAAAGGGGATTCGGCGATCTGACGAACGCCGCGATGAACACGAGGAAGCGGGACTTCCCCCCGATCCGCCCAACGAGAGGAGGATCAAGGTTCCAACGGCCGTCAACGGCCGGCGGAACGGAAGGCCCGGATGAGCCTGAAGGACATGGCTGGTGGGATCACCCCCTCCGGGAATCGCTCTCTCGCCCGAAGGGCCGAGTGCTGATTCTCGAGATCACCAGGGTCTCCCCGGAGGATCCGGCCGGAATCATGTCGATCCCGACCATCGAACCAAGGGTGTGCTGGTGATCCAGCCGCTTGCGAGCCCGACCCTGTGGCCTGTCGTGCGGGGCTTCGGGGCCGTTCCCGGCATCGTGCACGGGGGCGGAGGAAGCGAGGTCATCAACAGGACAGCCGCGACCTTTTCGACAGGTCGCTCGGTCGGTATGTCTCGGGCGGCGGCGAATGATTGCCGAAGTGATTCGGCGGATGAGGGCGGGTGAGCTTGACGACCGGCGATGAATGAGTGCCGGAAATCCGGAGAATCCTCCGGAGGCTCGAATATGGAAGACCTGCCGCGGCCCGTGTTGAAGTGCCTGGAAACCCAGACGCCACAAGGATATTCCGTTCGAGCGACCTGTCAAGTTCCCCCAATCGAGGGATTCAGGTGGGAAATGGGGTCGGAATGGGCGTTTAGAGACGTTCGGAGGGGTGATTTTCGCCTCGGATTTCAACGGAACGACGAATCGGCGATGGAGCGCCGTCCAGATGGATCCCACCGCGGGGCGTGGTCTCGAGGCGGCCGGGGAGTCGATGGGCGCCGGTGAGGGGCGGTCGCGGGCGGTCGATGGAAGGTGACGAGGTCCGTCGAGCCCCTGCTATCGTCCCGTGCCCGATGTGGGGGCGAGGAGCGTTTTCGCGAAGTCGAAGAGAACCTGCTCTTGGAAGGGGACGGTGGCGCCCCTTCGACCGAACGCCCGTGAACCGAGAGACCGAGAGGATGAAGCGTGAATTCGATCGAATCGAGACTGAAGGACCTGGGCATCGTGCTGCCGGACGCCCCCAAGCCCGTGGCGTCCTACGTTCCGGCGGTGAAGACGGGGAACCTGCTCGTGGTGAGCGGCCAGCTGGCGTTCGAGGACGGTGTTCTCGCCAGCACCGGTTCCGTCCCGGCGTCGACCTCCGTCGAAGCGGCGATCACGGCCGCCAGAAGGTGTGCGATCAACGGACTCGCGGTGGCGAGATCGTCGCTCGGGGGTGACCTGGGTCGGGTCCGGCGTGTGGTCCGACTCGGCGTCTTCGTCCAGTGCGAGGCGGGCTTCGACGCCCAGCCGCTCGTGGCGAACGGCGCCAGCGACCTCATGGTCGAGGTCTTCGGGGAGATCGGCCGTCATGCGCGAGCGGCGGTCGGCGTGAGCGCCCTGCCGCTCGATGCGCCGGTCGAGATCGACTTCACGTTCGAAGTGGATTGAGGTCGCCGTCTCAGGCTCGGGAGACGACCCAGGCCACGAGGATCAGGTTCGCGAGGATGCTGAGGATCAGTCCGGCGATCAGGGCGAGGTTCAGGGCCTGGGAGTCGCCTCCCCGGGCCACCGGCTGGGGAGCCGCCGGCGTCTCCTCGTCGGCCGCGATCGAGGAAACCACCGTCGCGATGTCCATCACGCTCCGCGCGTGCTTGGGCATGCCCCCGGACTCGACCTCGTCGAGGTCCTCCAGGAGTTCCTCGGCGTTGCGGTACCGATCGGCGGGATCCTTCGCCATCATCAGTTCGATGATCTGGGCGAGGCCGCTGGAGATCGCCGGGTTCAGCTGGTCCGGCGGGACGATCTCGTCCTTCAGGTGCCGATGCATCACCTCCGAAGGGTTCTTCCCGTTGAAGGGGACGCGGCCCGTGACCATGTGGTAGAGCGTCGCGCCGAGGCCGTAGATGTCGGCCTGGGGACCGATGTCCACCTTGCCGCGGATCTGCTCGGGGGAGATGTAGAACGGGGTTCCGTACGCCTTTCCGGCCTCCGCCTCCGCGGATTCCTTGTCGCTCAGTGCGCGGGCGAGGCCGAGGTCGGCGAGCTTCACCACCCCGGAATCCGTCAGCATGATGTTCTTCGGCTTGATGTCCCGGTGGATGAAACCGCGGGCGTGGGCGTGCATCAGCGCGGAGGCCATCTGCCGGGTGACCTGGATCGCCTCGGCCTCGTCGAACCGCTTGTTCGCGCTGATCCGGTCGAAGACCGTCTCGCCGTCCACGTACTCCATCACGAAGTAGTGGTGCTCGCCCGACTGCGCGACGTCGTAGGCCGCGACGATGTTGGGGTCGTTGAGCTTCGCCGCGGCCCGCCCTTCCTTGTAGAAACGGGCGATGAAGTCGGCGTTGTCGTTGTAGCGACGCGGCAGGACCTTGATCGCGACGAAGCGATCGAGGGAGAGCTGCTTGCCGAGGAACACCGTCGCCATCGCGCCCGCGCCGAGCTTGCGGATGATCTTGTAACCCGGAATCGCCCGGGTGCTCTTCTCCGACTCGATCTCCGTCCGGAGGCGGTCCACCTGGCTCGAGGTCATGAAGCCCGATTCGAGGAGGACGTCCGCGAGGCTCGCGTCGGGATCCTGCTCCCGCGCATTGCGAACCACCTCGAGTTCGTCGGGGCTGACGAGGCCGCGTTCGACCACCACCCGACCGAGGAGGGTCTCGAATCCGGCGCCGGCCCGGCTGCCGCTGTCACCACCACTCGCGGTCGCGTCGCTGCGATCCGGGCTCGGTTCGGCTTTCTTCGCGGGCTTGGGGGTCGGGTCGGACACTGTGGTGGTCTTCCAGGCGGGGTCGGGGGGGCGAGGGACGCGGATCCGGCTCTTCGGCGGGCTGACGAGTGATGGAGCGGCCGGCCAACGGCCCCGGAACGGATCGGTGACTATTCTCGCATCCCCGTGACCTGTCAAGCGACCCAGAACCCGACGTGACCGAGCCACCACGAATCCTCCTCATCCGTCCGAGCGCCCTGGGAGATGTGTTCCGCTCCGTTCCGCTGGCGGCGTCCCTTTCCCGGGCGTTCCCTGAAACCCCCGTCGACTGGGTGGTACAGGAGGAGTTCTCGGATGCGATTCGCGCCCATCCGTCGGTCTCCCGGGTCATCGGCTTCCCACGCCGGCGACTTCAGCACTGGTGGAGATCCCCGGCCGCGATGGCCGCCGCCTGGCGGTTCTTTCGAGGCTTGCGAGGTGATTACGCGCTGGCGGTCGATGCCCAGGGGCTCGCTCGAAGCGGATTGATGGCGTTCGCGAGCGGCGCCCGCCGACGCATCGGATTCGCGAACGCCGCGGAAGGCGCCTGGCTGGGATACAACGCGAGGATCACCGTCTCGCCCGAAGCGTCGGCCGTCGACCGGATGCTCGGGCTGCTCGAGGGTGCCGGAATCGAGCCGATCGCGGACTGCAGACTCCGCGTTCCCGAGGATGCGGAATCCGGATGGTCCGCGTGGCGGCAGGCGTCGATCGGTCCGGACGGACACATCGCGATCGCGCCGACCAGCCGCTGGACCAGCAAGGAATGGCCTGCGGACCACTGGCGTCGACTCCTGGCCGGCCTGCTCGACGAGCGACTCGCGACGCGGATCGTCCTGCTCGGGGCGGCTTCGGAGACCGCGCGGCTTCGCGACATCGCGGGGGATCGCCCGGAGGTCGTCGTGATGGCGGGGGCCGGACCGCTCGCGATGTCGATGGCCGCCGTCCGCGACGCGGACCTCCTCGTCGCCAACGATTCGGCGATGCTTCATGCCGCCGTCGGGTTCGACGTCCCGCTGGTCGGTCTCTTCGGTCCGACGGATCCGGTGATCTCCGGGCCGTACGGGAGGGCTTCGGACTGCATCGTTTCGCCGCTCGCCGATGCCGCGATCCACTATCGCGACCGAGGAATCGGCGATCGTCTCATGCGGGCGATCCCGGTCGATACGGTCCTCGCCGCCTGCCGCGAGCGTCTCGCGAACCCGGCCGTGGAGGTCGCGGGATGACCAAGTCCGTGCTTCTCGGCAGTGCGAGTCCCCGGCGTCGCCGCCTGCTCGAATCCGCGGGCTGGACGGTCGAACAGGTCGCGCCCGCGATCGACGACGGCGTGATCCGCCTCGCTCCCTCGTCGCCCGCCCGCACGGTGGAGGCGCTCGCGTGGTTCAAGTCGGCGCAGATCCTCGGTCTCGCTCCGGCCCACGTCGCGAGCGTCGCCGCGGACACCGTCTGCGTGGTGGACGGCGCGATCGTCGGCAAGCCGGGTGATCGAACCGAAGCCGCTGGAATGATCACCCGTATGCTCGGCCGCAGGCATCGCACCATCACCGGGGTGTGCGTTCGGAATCGCGCGGGACGGCGGTTCTTCCTCAACGACGTCGCGGAGGTCCGGATGGGCGAGATCGAACCCGATCGACTCGAGGCCTACCTCGACTCCGGCGACTGGGCGGGGAAGGCGGGGGGATACAACCTCGAGGACCGCATCGCCGGTGGATGGCCGATCGACTGCGACGGCGATCCGGCGACCGTGATGGGGCTTCCGATCCGTCGACTGGTTCCACTCCTCGAGGACCTCGCGAAGGCGGAGGAACGCACGTGAATCCACTGCCCGGGATCCACGGCCTCCCGCTCCTCGGTCAGACGCATCTGCCCGCGTGGACGACGTGCGTCGTGCTCGCGGCGGCGGCCGTCGCCGGTGGCTGGTACTGGCGTCGCCTTCGCCGGGGATCGGTGCCGAGGATTCGCCGCCGACTTCGTCGCGCCAGCCTCGTGACCGGCGGTGGCGTGCTCGCGGCGGCGGCCGCCGCGGCCGGCTTCATCGATCCCGACCTCCACCAGCTCCCGTACGTCCTGACCTGGGCGGTCGTGGTCCTCGGGCTCCTGGTGCTCGTCGTTCTCGCCCTGATCGACGCCTTCGTCTCGATTCGCCTCCATCAGCGAAGTCTCGATCGGCGGCTGGTCCGTGACACCCTTCGCATCCGGGAGGCCATGGATCGGGAGGGAGTCGATCCCGACCGCGGGCGGGCGGTGGATGATGCATGAGCCGCCACGGTGGGCCGCCGTCGCGCTCGCGCCCGCGACGCTCGTCTACGCGACGGTGGTCGCGTGGCGACGGCGTCGCTTCGACGCCGGAATCGGCGTGGTGCGCCTGGACCCGCCGGTGATCTCGGTGGGAAACCTCGTCGCCGGTGGCACGGGGAAGTCGCCGATCTGTCGAACCATCGCGACCCACCTGCTTCGTCGCGGGCTCCGACCCGCGATCGCGATGCGTGGATACCGGGCCGCGGCGACGGGCTTCTCCGACGAGGCCGCCGAATACGCTTCACGCATGCCGGAGGTGCCGATCGCAATCGGCGCCGATCGGGTGTCGGCGGTCGCGGCGTTGCCGGAACCACCCGGAGCGGTCGTGCTCGACGACGGCTTCCAGCATCGACGCGTGCACCGGGATCTCGACGTCGTGCTGGTCGACGCCGTCCACTCCGGTCTCGACCGGGGGATGCTGCCGTCCGGACCGAGGCGGGAGCCGAGAAGCGCCCTGCGTCGCGCCGATGCGGTCGTGGTGACCCGCGCCGCCGGGGTCGACCCCGCGCTGAGCGCCCGGATCGAACGGCACCATGGTCGACCGCCGCTGGCGTGGACCCGGCATGCATGGACCGGACTGACATCGCATCTCGGAGGCGTCGAGTCGACCGAGCCGGTGTCGGCCCTCGACGGACGTCGCGTCGCGACGGTTCTCGGGGTGGGCAATCCGGCTTCCATTCGACGATCGATCGAGGCGGCCGGGGGAATCGTGGCTCACGACGTCGCGGTGCGGGATCATGCCGCCTACGACGCCGCTCGGATCGCGGCGATCGTCGAGGCGGCGCGGACCGCTCGCGCGGAGGCGATCGTCACCACGCTCAAGGACTGGGTGAAGATCCGTCCGGAGGCGGCGCGTTTCGGTGACCTGCCCGTGCTCGTGCCCACCCTGGAGATCGAGTTTCTCTCGGGCGAGGCGGCCTTCTTCGCGGCCATCGACGCCACCGTCGAAGGGGCGGCTCCGGCCTCGGGGTGATAGGCTCCGCCCCATCGTGAACGACACCTCCCACACCACGGCGGCAGGACCGGGGATCGACTTCGTCGAAGCGGTCGCCCGGCTGTCGGGCGGTCGGGTCCTCCTGGTCGGCGACCTGATGCTCGACGAGACGATTCGCGGCGCGGCCGAACGGCTGAGCCCGGACGCACCGGTTCCGGTGCTGGCGATCGACGGCGAGGAGGCGATCGACCGTCGGCCCGGCGGCACCGGAAACGTGGCCGCCTGCCTTCGCGGCCTCGAGATGGAGGTCTCGGTGGTGGGGCTCGTCGGCGATGACGAAGCGGGCCGGCATCTGATCGCCGAACTCGGTGCGAACGGCTGCGAAGTCGACGGGATCGTCGTCGACGCGTCGCGGCCCACGACGGTCAAGCGAAGCCTCGTGGGTCTCGCCCAGCATCGTCATCCCCAGAAGATGTTCCGACTCGACGTCGAGTCGCGACGTCCCGCCGACGTCGCGATCGTCGGCCGGCTGCTCGAGGCGATCGACGCCCGGCTCGAGGGCGTCGACTGCGTCTGTCTCGAGGACTATGACAAGGGGGCGTGCACGGAGGCCCTGTGTCGGGCCCTCGCGCAGCGATGTCGGGAACGAGGTCTCCCGCTGCTGGTCGACCCGGCATCGATCAACGACTACGCCCGCTATGCGGGGGCCACGCTCGTCACGCCGAATCGAACCGAGGCGGAACGGGCGATGGATCGTCCCGGTGGTCTTCGCACCGATCTCGGCATGGCGGTCGAGATCGCGACCGGGCTCCGCGCCCGACATGGATTCGACGCCGTGGTCCTCACGCTCGACCGTGACGGTGCGATGCTGGCGACCGGGGATGGCTGCGTCCATCTGCCGACGGAGGCCAAGTCCGTCTATGACGTGACGGGCGCCGGGGACATGGTGCTCGCGGCCCTCGCGGCGGCGTGGTCGCACGGACTGCGGGACGTCGAGGGCGTCCGGCTCGCGAATCTCGCGGCGGGGATCGAGGTGGAACTGACCGGGGCGCAGCCGGTCCCGCTCGCGGAACTCCGGCGAGCGGCGCTGCACGCGAGCGCCGCGGGGATCGGCAAGACCCGCAGGCTCGCCCACCTCCTGCTCGAACTGGAGGTGCTTCGGAGCGACGGTCGTCGAATCGTCCTGACCAACGGGTGCTTCGACGTGATCCATGCCGGGCACGTCGCCTATCTCCGGGAGGCGAAACAGCAGGGGGACGTCCTGGTGGTCGGGATCAACGCGGACCGGAGCGTCCGGGCGCTCAAGGGTCCCGAGCGGCCGATCTTCAACGAGGCGGAGCGACTGGAGGTGCTCGCCGAACTGGAGTCGATCGACTACCTGGTGGTGTTCGAGGAGGAGACCGCGGCCGATCTCATCGAGGCGGTCCGTCCCGACGTGTACGTGAAGGGCGGCGACTACCGTCCCGAGTCGATCACCGAACATCCGCTGCTCGAGCGGCTCGGAATCGAGACCCGGATCCTCGCGCACCGGCCCGGACTGGGTTCGACGGCGATCATCGACCGCCTCCGCACGACTTGAGCGAATCGCGTCCGAGAAGCAGCCGCGGTCCGGCGGAATCGTCGGTTGATCCGTTCTTGGATGGAATCGCCGCCGTTCCGTTGAATACTCGGACATCATGAGCCGCCCCAGACTCGATGTCCGTCTCCAGCTCCTCGCGGTGTTCGCCCTGTGCGGCTGTGCCGCGTCCGGGCCGAATCCGACCATGCCGCCGCCTAGGCCCGCGGCGTCGAGCGTGCTCGTGCTCCCGTCCCCCGCGCAGGCGTCCCTCGCGTCGGGGCCCGATTCGGTCGACGTCGGTTCGATACGATCGCGGAACCAGGCCCGGCTCGGGGGTCCCCCCGTTCCCGGGGCCGGACCCACGTTCGTCGTCCGGGACAATCGCGACGATCAGCGGATCGTGAACGGGCGAAACCAGTCGACGATTCTGCTGCGGGTGCGATCCGGTTCCTCGCGGAATCGATGATCGCGACGCCGTCCGCGATGACACCTAAGTTTATGTTTTATCGAGGCTTGTCGGCTTCCTCTTGACATTGAAGGCGGTCACTTCGATACTCGGAGTGGCGGGCCGTCGACTCCGGGGAGTGGTGTCGGTTTCCCCGCTTTGAGTTCCAAATCCAGCCGGAGCGCGAGAGAATGTCTATCCCGACCCCCAACGCCCTGGGCAAGACGACCACGAAGAAGGAAATCGTGGATCGGATCGCCGCCGAGATGAATCAGCCGCGGGCGGAGGTCAAGCGGACGATCCAGGCGTTCCTCGACGAGGTGATCGAGGAGCTCGGGAGAGGCAACCGGCTCGAGTTCCGCGACTTCGGAGTCTTCGAGATCCGCGAGCGTGCCGCCCGCCGGGCGCAGAATCCCAAGACGCTCGAGCAGGTCGAGGTTCCCGCCCGGAAGACCGTGAAGTTCAAGACCGGACGACTGATGAAGGTCCGGGTCGACGGCGTGGAATCAGACGAGGATTGATTCCCGTCGGCCGGATGGAAGTCGTCCACATCGGGATGTGGACGAATCGTCAGGATCGGGAGTGACTCGACGAGCGTCGCGGTTCGCGGCGAGAATGACGCCATGCCCGAGCCCGACGGAAGAAGCCGTGCGAGAGACCGAGAGGAGCGTCCCACGCTTCGAGCCGAGGAGCTGACGCGACTCGCGGAGGCGGTCCCGCCGCACGCCCTCGACGCCGAGGTATCGCTTCTCGGTTCGATGATCCTCGACCCCCGCGTGATCGCGGACGTGCTGGGGATCGTGAAGTCCGGCATCGACTTCCACCGACCCGCGCACACGATCCTCTTCGACCTCATGATCGACTGCTACGACCGGACCGCGTCGCTCGACGTCGTCCAGTTGAACCAGCTTCTGATCGACCGGTCGCTGCTCGAGGAGGTCGGCGGCCTCGACTACCTCGTGCACCTCGCGGAAAGCGTTCCGACCGCGACCAACGCCACCCGCTACGCGCGGATGGTTCGTGAGAAGGCGACGCTTCGCGAGTTGATCGCGGCGGCCGGCGAGACGCTCCAGGATGCGCATCGCGCGGATCTCGAGGTCTCGATGGTGCTCGAGTCCGCGGAGAAGCGGATCTTCAAGATCGCCGAACAGCGCGAGCAACAGAGTGCCACCTCGCTCAACGTGCTGCTCGACGAGGTGATGAAGTCCATCGAGGAGGCGGATGGCTCGCGGATCGGCGGCGTCCCGTCGGGATTCGGCGAGCTCGACGAGATGTTGAACGGCTTCCAGCGAGGCGAGATGCTGATCCTCGCGGCGCGGCCCTCGATGGGCAAGACCGCGTTCGCCCTCAACATCGCGGAACAGATGGCGGTGGCCGACCATCCCGTCGCGATCTTCAGCCTGGAGATGGGCAAGCAGCAGCTGGTCCAGCGAATGCTCTGCGCCCGCGGCCGGATCGACTCGCAACGGATGCGGCGAAGCACGCTTCGCGAAGAGGACTTCAAGCGACTGATGACCGCGTGCAACGACCTCTCCGATGCGCCGATCTTCATCGACGACACCCCGGGTCTGAACCTGCTGCAGCTGCGTTCGAAGGCCCGGCGCATGAAGGACAAGCACGACATCGGTGCGATCGTCATCGACTACCTGCAGTTGATGAGCGCCGGAGGCCGCGTCGAGAGTCGTCAGCTCGAGGTCTCCGAGATCAGTCGCGGCGTGAAGGCGATGGCTCGCGAGATCGACGTCCCCGTGCTCTGCCTGAGCCAGCTCAACCGTGCCGCCGAACAGCGGGAGGGCCATCGTCCCCGGATGAGCGATCTTCGCGAGTCGGGTTCGATCGAGCAGGACGCCGACGTCGTCATGATGCTCCACCGCGAGGAGTACTACCACAAGGCGGAACCGGAATGGGCCGAGCAGAATCCCGACAAGGCCGGCCTCGCCGAGGTGATCATCGCCAAGCAGCGAAACGGCCCGACCGGCGTGGTGACCCTCGGGTGGAACGCGCAGAGCACCCGGTTCCAGGATCTCTCCTACGCGCCCCCGCCGCCGGACCTGCCGGCGGGAGGTGGCGAATGGAGCGAATCCGGCGGCATTCCGATCTGATCCGGCGTCGACCGGAGGCATGGGTTCGGCGTCGTCACCCGAGCGGGCGGCGAATGGAGGGAATCCGTCGGGATTCCAATCCCACCCTGCATCATCGAGGGTCGGTGCGCCGTTCCGATCAGGTACGCGTTCGGGGCTTCTCATCGCATCCGAGTCGATTCGGTGCGGTAGAGTCCAATCAGGAAGCCGGACGTCATGGGGTCGTCCGCCGCGACTCCGTCACGCCGCCTCCATGATCGACCATCGATGGACGAGATCACCCCAGACCAGCTCGCGGTGGTCGTCCGCTCGGCGGGCGGCGGCGACGAAGCAGCGTGGCGAACGCTGGTGGAGACCTTCTCGCCGCGGGTCTTCGCCCTGCTGCGGGCCCAATGCCGTGATGAGGAGCTCGCGGAGGAGATCACGCAGTCCACGTTCTGCACGATCGCCTCGAAACTCGCCGGTTACGACGAGGTGGGTCGTTTCGAGGCCTGGATGATGCGAATCGCGATGAATCGCCTCCGGGACGAGATGCGTCGACGAAAACGCCATGCTCGTCCGGCATCGGAGTCGACCTTGATCGGTCTCGCGGGTGGGATCGAAGCACCCGATCCGACGGATGCTCGCGGCCTCCCGGAAGGTGATCTGAAGGCGGCGATCGAACGCCTGCCCGACGCGGACCGGGAGATCCTGTACCTGCGTCACGTGGGTGGATTGAGCTTCAAGCAGCTCTCCGAGGCGCTGGAGACACCGATTGGGACGTTGCTGGCAAGGCACCATCGCGCCCTCAAGAAGGTCCGTTCACTGCTCGAAGGGATGCGATCGGAGCCCCGTGATGACGAGTGAACGAATCGGATATCGGACGTGGCGGGGCCATCGACGGGAATCGCCCTTGTTTCCGGTTCAGGACTCGATTGAGTGCAATCCGGGGCCCGGATCACCGTTCCACAGTCTGAAGCTCCTTCTGGACTCGATCTCATGAATGAGAAAGACAATCCCTTCGACCGATCGGGCCCGGATTCCGATCCCGCCCATGCCGCCGGATCGATCCCGCCGGAGCTCGTCGGTCTCGATTCGAGGATCGAGGAAGCCCTGCGAGCGGATCGAAGGGTCGATCCCGACCGGATCGGCACGCTGGCATCATCGGTGTTCATCGCCTCGGTGGATTCGCTGCCGGCGCCGGTCTCCCCGGTCGCGACCTATCCGATCAACGCCTGGCGCCGACGGCTTTCCGTCGGTGTCGGACTGGCGGTCGCCGCCTCGCTGACGCTCGTCGCCTGGCTGCAGTTCCAGACCGTCCCCGGCTCGCCACCGCCGACCGAGACGCCCCGGATCGCCACCATGGGCTCCGAGCCCGCGATGCAGGCTCCAATCGATCCCGGTTTCGACGACTTCGCGGTCGGCGACGGCTTCCTCGTCTCCATCGAATCCCCGACGGGGTCGGAGGCGCTGCTCGCCGCGGTCATCGGAGGCGACGCGGAATGGTTCGACGACACCTCGTCGTCGACGCTCGCCGTGCAGAACGTTCGTCCGGTCCTCGATTCGTGGTCCATCGACGTGATCGACGTGGAGGCGGAAATCCAGTCGATTCTCGCGGGGCCGACGTCCTGACGCGGCGAAGGGGGTATCTTCCAATCGTGACCAGCCCCATCCTCAGGTTCATGATCGTGGTTCTCGTGGTGCTCTCCGGCACCACGACGGTCCTCGCGCAGGACGCCGCGGATTCGACCGCGGATTCGACCAGGGAACGTCCTCGTCGGGTGCGACAAGGCGTCGGGGACGCCGACCAGAACCGACGGCCCGGCGGCCGGCTCGACGGCCGCCGCGGTGGCATGGCGGATCGCCTGCTCGGGAAGGGTGACGGCGGCGAGACACGCGGGCGCGGCATGCCCCGGACGGTCTCCGAAGAGGACTTCAAGCGGATCATCGAGATCGGAAAGAAGATCTCTCCGGACATGGCCACCGCCCTCGAGAAGGAGTGGATCGAGAATCGCGAGAACGCCATGAGATCGCTCGCTCGAAACGGCCGGCGGCTCTACGGAATGCTCATGCTCGAACGAAGGAATCCCGAGCTCTTCGAGGCGAAGGTCGAGGAGCTGAAGGCCCAATTCGATCTCCGCAAGGCCGCGATGGCGTTCCGGGCCGCGGTGGACGCGGGCGACGAATCCGCCCAGCGGTCCACGCGGGCGGCGATCGAGACGCTGGCGGCGAAGACCGTCGACATCGGACTCAAGGTGCAGGCCATGGAACTGGCGGCACTCGACCTCGCGGTGCTCGAAATGCGAGCCAAGCTCCAGGAGGAGGTCGCGACCTCGAGCGCCCGCGTGGGGGCCATGATCGAGCGTCTCCTCGCCCCGCGCGAGGAACGAGTTCGTCCGCAGGATGGAGAGGGCGAAGAGGCGCGAGACCGGGCCGCCGATGTGGCGGGGTGAATGAATTCAAGAATGCCTGACGTCGTCACCGTGCCATCCGCCGCTTCCGGACGACCGAAGGTGGTCGCGTCGCGAACCCGAGGCTGGGCGGGCCCGATCGGCATCGTGGTGCTGCTTTTCGTCGGGGTCGGTTGTTTCGCGACCCTTCCGTGGACGCTCGGGAGCGTCGAGTTCGCCGGCGTCGTGGAGCGTCGATACGAGGCGGGCGACCTCGATCTCAACCTGTTGCCACCGTCGCTGGCGGGTTTCGACGTGGCGGAACGGGACCGGCTCGATGAAGTGATCGAAGCGGGGGGGTTCGTCCCCGTACTCACGTTCGGCACCGATCAACTGGGCCGTGGAGTGCTCGCGAGGGTGATGCTCGGCGGCGCGGTCAGTCTGGGGATCGGTCTCGCCTCCGCGCTGATCGCCGTGACCATCGGAACGTTTCTGGGCGGCATCGCGGGTTTCGTGGGCGGCCGCGTCGACGCCACGATCATGCGATTCGTCGACATCCTCTACGGTCTCCCCTACATCCTGCTGGTCGTCCTGATCTCGGTGGCCGCCGACGGCGTCATCGCCCGGCTCGGACTCGATCCATCCTCCGCCGCCCGGCAGTTCGTGAACGTCGCGACCCTGCTCGTGGCGATCGGGGGCGTGGGCTGGCTGACCACCGCCCGCGTGATTCGAGGCCAGGTCCTCAGTCTCCGGTCGCAGCCCTTCATGGAGGCTTGTCGGGCTCAGGGCATGGGGGCGGGTCGCCAGTTCTTCCGGCATCTGCTCCCCAATCTCGTCGGGCCGATCGTGGTCTACGGGACCCTCGCCGTCCCCGCGGCGATCCTTTCGGAGAGTTTTCTGAGTTTCCTCGGAATCGGGGTCGAGGAGCCGCTCCCGAGCTGGGGAAACCTCGCGAGCACGGGCCTCTCGGAACTCAACACCGTCCGGAGTCGATGGTGGTTGCTGGCCTGGCCCTGCATCTTCATCGCGATCACCCTCGTCAGCCTCAACCTGATCGGCGATCGGCTCAAGGCGAGGTTTGATCCAACTCACGGCTCCCCGTAGCCTGTATCGCCCGGGCTCGATGCCCGACCCCGTTCCAGGACGCCCCTCGAGGCCGTCGCGATCCCCCGGAAGCCCTTCAGATGCAGAACCGATTCACCTTCAAGGACTCGATGCTCTTCCTCCTCGTCGGCATGGTGGGCCTCCTCGCCTTTCTCTCGATGCAGGCGGGTGACCGACTCTGGCGCGAGATGCAGAAGCTCGAGAGCAAGATGAGCGACATCGAGCGGTCCTCCGACGGCGGCGGCGGCGCGGGACTCGACGAACTGCGTCGGGAGCTCGCCGAACTGAAGACGGCCATCGCCTCGCGCCCCATCAACATCCAGGTCTCCGGCGTCGCCATGTCGGGAGCCGCCGCACCGGTGGCCTCGACCGGTCCGATGTCCGAGGAAGTCGTCTCCGACGGCGGCGAGGGGACCGACGCCCGCGACACCGGCTGGGCGAGGCCCGGCGTGGAGATCGCGTGGCAGGACACGCCCGGATTCACCACGGCCCCCGAGGAAGTGCCCGGGTACGAGGTCGGTGGTGAGTTCACCGAGATCTTCTCGGCGCAGCTCCCACGCATCACGCCCTACCTCTCCGGCGACGTCTACAGCCGCCGGATTCTCGACCACGTGGTCGAGTCGCTCGGGGCCTACGATCCGGAGACGCTCGCCATTCGCGGCGTGCTCGCGGACGCGTGGCAGTTCGATCCCGACGGACTCTGGCTGCGGGTCCATATCAATCCCCGCGCCAGCTTCAGCGACGGCATGCCGGTGACCTCCGAGGACGTCCGCTGGACGGTCGAGGACTTCATCAAGAACACCCGGATCGAGGCCGAGCGGTCGCGTTCCACGCTCGACATGATCGAGCGGGTCGAGGTCGTCGACGACCGGACGGTGGAGTTCGTCTTCAACAAGGCGGTCTTCACCAACCTGGACTACACCCTCGGAATCGCGGTGCTTCCCAAGCACGTGTACGGGGCCCTCGAGGAGTCCGAGATCAACCAGTCCACGGGCCTGCTCATGGGATCGGGCCCCTTCCGACTCGAGGTGATGGACGTCGAGAACCAGTGGTCGCCGGGCGAGGACGTCGTCATCGTCCGGAACGAGCGCTACTGGGGCGACGAGAAGCCTCCCCTCGCCAGCATGCGGTTCAAGGTCATCACCGAACCGACCGCGGCGCTGGTCGGATTCCGCAACGGGGACGGCGACATGCTGACGCCCTCGTCCTCGCAGTACGCGGAACTCCGGAAGGACAGCGACTTCCTCCGCGAGAACGCGATCTACAAGTGGGTCAACATGCGTTCCGGCTACTCGTTCATCGGATGGCAGTGCGGTCGCCGAGGCGGACCCCCGGACGGCGACTGGACGCCCTTCCACGACAAGCGGGTCCGGCGGGCGATGACCATGCTGCTCGATCGGGAGGAGATGATCCGGAACATCTACGCGGGCGTGGGCGTGGTCTCGACCGGTCCGAACAGTCCGAGCTCCCCGAGTTCGAATCCCGGCATCGAGCCGTGGCCCTACGACCTCGATCAGTCGTGGGCGCTGCTCAAGGAGGCCGGATGGGAGGACCTCGACGGAGACGGCATCCTCGAGTACCAGAACGACGACGAGTACTTCTCGAAGGGAACGCCCTTCAAGTTCGAATTCACCATCACGAACTCGGGCGAGACCTCGGACCGGATCATCAGCTATCTCGTATCCCAGTGCTCCGAGATCGGCATCACCTGCGAACCCCGGGTCGTCGACTGGTCGTTCTACTCCGACATGCTCAAGCGGCGTGACTTCGACGCGATGATCATGGGCTGGAGCGCGAACGCCCCGGAGTCGGATCCCCGCCAGATCTGGCACAACTCGTCGATCCTCGACCAGGGCGACAACTTCATCCAGTGGGACAGCCAGGACGCCAGTGATCTCATCGACCAGGGACGAGGCACCATGGATCGCGACAGCCGGATGCTGGTGTGGCACGACTTCCACTCCGTGGTCCACGACGAGCAGCCCTACACGTTCATCCGCGTGTCGCCTTGGATCCGCTTCATCAACCGCGACGTCGGCAACGTCCAGACCTACCCCATCGGTCTCGAACCCGGCGAGTTCTTCCGCGTCGCCGAGTGATCGGCACCCTTCGTCCAGGCAGGAGGCCACTCCGGTGATCACGACAGAAGGAACCCGCTGACCGATGCTCGGCTACATAGTGCGCCGCCTGTTCCTGATGATTCCCACTTTGCTTGGGATCACCTTTCTCGTGTTCATGCTCCTCGCGCTCGCGCCGGGCGGGATCGGCGCGGCGCTGCGGGCCGCCGGTGGGAACGTGGACGCGGACAGCAAGGCGAGCCTGCAGCTCCTCTACATCGAGGACCGGTACGGACTCGATGATCACCCGATCGTGCAGTACGGTCGCTGGCTGGCTCGGATCTCCCCGATCAAGTTCGGTCGTCGTTCGATGCGGAACTACGCCGGCGACCTTGAGCCGCCGCCGCGGAGCGTGAAGGAGATCCCGATCGGTCCGGCGTGGTTCGGCGACGCGCTCGATCTGCCCGCGGATCTGGTGGAGAAGGCGGAAGCGAGGAACCGGACCGTCGCGGACGATGCCGGCGAGGCCCGCGTGGCGGCGATCGTCCAGTCCGAGGCGGCGGCGGATCTCCGTCGATTGGAGGGACTCGCCGTCGGTCGCGATCCCGCGGCGATCCCGGAGTACAAGGACGCCAACAAGGTGTACCTGCGTGCGAGGGCCGAGTACCTCATGTCCTCCAGATCGCTCGCCAGCGCGATCGCGGGCTACGCCGCGGCCGACTCCGATCGGGCGATCGGCCTCGAGCGCGATCGCCTGGTGGACGAGGGGATCGACCCCAAGGTTGCGGCGCGGATCGCCACCGATTCGGTGCGATCGAAGTTCAACGACGTCGTCGGCGACGGCAACGTGATCGACTACGATCGGCTGGAGGACATGACGCCGGAGACCTCGGTTCCCGAGTGGCTCGGGATGGTCGCGGCCTACCGTGACACCGTCGAGAAGCGTGCGGAGGCCGTCGCATCGCTCGCCCGCGTCAACGCGGCGTACGAACGAGGCCCCTATCCCAAGGCCGGCATCGGTGCGGGCGACGTCGTGTCCCTCGACTGGCCGGATTTCGGCAAGAGTTTCACGCTCGGACGGCCGGTGCTCGACCTGATCGCCGAGGCGCTGCCGGTCACCCTCCTCCTGAACATCGCGGCGATCCCGATCATCTATCTCGTCGCCGTGCCGTTCGGCATGCAGGCGGCCGCCCGGCACAACCGCCTGTTCGACAAGGTCTCGGGCAGCATCTTCGTGATCTTCTGGTCGATCCCCGTGGTGTGGGCGGGCGTGCTCGCGATCGGTTTTCTCGCCGACGACCAGTACCTCGGGCTCTTCCCGGTTTCGGGCCTGCATTCGAACGGCGCCGACGACATGATGTTCCTCCCGGGGTGGAACGGCACGAAGTTCGAGATCGGCTACATGCTCGACACCGCATGGCACATGGTGCTGCCGGTGATCTGCCTGGTCTACGGAGGCTGGGCGGTGCTCGCGAAGCAGACCCGTGCGGCGATGCTCGACACCTACACCATGGACTTCGTCCGCACCGCCCGGGCCAAGGGCGTCTCCGACCAGGACGTGAAGTGGTACCACGTCTTCCGGAACAGCCTGCTTCCGATCATCACGATCTTCGTGCTGGTGTTTCCCGCGATGCTCGCGGGTTCGGTGGTGGTCGAGCGGATCTTCAGCATCCCCGGCATGGGTTCGCTGATCCTCGGTGCGATCTTCAACCTCGACCGCGACGTCATCCTCGCCAACGTGTTCATGATCGCGGTGCTCAACCTGCTGGCCCTCCTGCTCGCCGACATCCTCTACGCGGCGGCGGATCCCCGCGTCACCTTCGATTGATCCGGAAACGCCCTCCACGATGACCTCCCCGAAGCAAGAATCCGACCAGACGATCAGCGGCATCGACGTGATGCGCGGCGTCGGTGCGTCGAAGGCGAAGCCCTTCTGGGCCGACGCGTGGAGTCGCGTCGTGGATCGACGCGGCGCCCAGCTCGGCCTCCTCTGGATCGGGATCATCGGCTTCTTCGCGATCTTCGCGCCGGTCCTCGCCAACGGTCTCCCGATCTGGACGATCCAGCGGACCGACACCGGTGAGATCATCCGGTCATGGTCCCCGATGCTGGACTCGCTCACCTCGACCGACATCCTCCTCCTGATCGGTGGCGTCTTCGCACCCATCCTGTTGCTGCTTCCGCTTCGGGCCACCCGGCAGTGGCGGCTCGGTCTGGTGTGCGCCTTCGCGACGCTGGCGGGTTCGGTGGTGGTGCTGATCGCCTTCGTCCAGTACCTCATGTCCGGCAGCGACCCGGAGGTGCTCTCCTCGCCGTGGCTCCCGTGGATGGTCTCGTTCTCGGTCTCGGCGGCGGTCCTGGTCTGCCTCTTCTGGCTCGTACCCGTCCGCGGAATGCCGTCGAAGTTCTCGATCTCGGCGATCCTGCTGCTGCTCACCGGCGTCATCTGCGCGGATCGCTGGGTCCAGCCCGTGGTCACGCCCGATCGGTTCGTGCGCGGCGAGCGGGACGGGGAGATGGAGAACGTCTACACGCTCATCCCGTGGTCGCCGACCCAGTCCGAGGCGGTCTTCTACTCGCGTCGTCCCACCACCACCGTCTCCAACGCCTACCAGATGGTCGCGGACGAGCAGCTCGACGACGGCATCGCCTTCTTCATCCGGACCGTGGTTTTCAACATCTCCCCGCGGCTCGAGGGCCTGCGGATCGACAACGATGCGAGGTCGAATCTCGTCGAGTTCGTTGCATCGGGCAACGAGGCGATGTCCACCGGTCTCGTCGAATCGGGGATGTCGGACGCCTATGTCGCCCGGTTCCTCGAACTCTCGGTCGAACTCCAGGCCTATCGGAAGGGCGTCGAGGCCGGCGACGCCGCCGGGGCGACCGCGGCCGCGGAGGCGGCCGTGGCGATCGTCGGGGGCATCGATGCGGCGAGCCGGAACTCGAGGATCATGATCACGGACGCGAGCGACGAACTCCTTGACAAGGTGGAGGAGCGGATCGGATTCGTCGAGGACGCGAAGGCTCGGTTCGACGACTCGTACGGACGCCGCGACTTCTATCTCGGAACGGATCCGATCGGACGCGACGTCCTGACCCAGATGCTCCACGCCTGTCGTCTCTCGATCTCGATCGGCCTGGTCTCCACCGGAATCTCGGTGGTCATCGGCATCGTCATCGGCTCTCTGATGGGTTACTTCGGCGGCTGGGTCGACCTCGTGCTCTCGCGGGTGGTCGAGATCTTCATGGCGATTCCGGTGCTGTTCCTCCTGATCGTCGCGGCTTCGGCGCTTCCACGAAACACCTACGTGATGATGGCGATCATCGGCTGCGTCACCTGGACCGGATCGGCCCGATTCATCCGTGCCGAGTTCCTCAAGCTCCGGAACCAGGACTTCGTGCAGAGTTGCCGGGCCGTCGGCCTGCCGCTCCACTCGACGCTCTTCCGGCACATGCTGCCCAACGGGATCACGCCGGTGCTCGTCCAGGCGTCGTTCGGCATCGCGGCCGCGATCATCGCCGAGGCCACCCTCAGCTATCTCGGCCTCGGACCGTACGGGCAGTCCTCGTGGGGCAAGCTGCTTTCGCTCACCACCGGCGAGACCGGGGTCTTCCTGTGGTGGATGGCGGTGTTCCCGGGGGTCGCGATCTTCCTGACCGTGCTGGCGTACAACGTGCTCGGGGAGAACTTCCGCGACGCGATCGACCCGAAGATGCGGAAGGCGGCCCACTGATGTCCGAGAAGCCCAAGGCCGGAACGCCGTTGCTGGAGGTCCGTGATCTCGCGGTGAGCTTCCAGAACAGTTCGGACCCGGCCGGTCCGAGGATCCAGGCCGTCGCCGGCGTGAGCATGACCATCCACCCTCGCCAGACCCTGGCGGTGGTGGGGGAGTCGGGTTGCGGCAAGAGCGTGACCGCGATGAGCAGCATGCAGCTCATTCCGAGGCCGCCCGGCCGCTTCGACCGGGGCAGCATCCGGTACAAGGGCGTCGACGTCCTCCAGTTCGACGAGAAGAGGATGCTGGGGATCCGCGGCAAGGACATCGCGATGATCTTCCAGGAGCCGATGACCAGCCTGAATCCGGTGTACACCATCGGTGACCAGATCATGGAGGCGGTGCTCCTGCATCAGAAGGTCGAACGGTCGGAGGCCTCCGAGATCGCGGTCAAGGCGATGGACGACGTCGGCATTCCCAATCCCCAGGCCCGGCTCAACGACTATCCCCACCAGTTCTCCGGAGGGATGAGGCAGCGAGTGATGATCGCGATGGCCCTCGCGTGCGATCCGACGCTGTTGCTGGCCGACGAGCCGACCACCGCGCTCGACGTGACGATCCAGGCCCAGATCCTCGAACTGCTCCGGAACCTGCAGCGGACCAAGCAGATGGGGATCATGCTGATCACCCACAATCTCGGGGTCGTGGCCGAGAACGCCGACGTGGTCTGCGTCATGTACGCGGGGCGGGTGGTCGAGTACGCGAAGGTCTACGACCTCTTCGACCGTCCCCTTCATCCCTACACGCGCGGCCTCTTCAATTCGATACCCCGGCTCGGCGAGGCCAAGGATCGTCTGACCACCGTCGAGGAGGTCGTGGAGGACGCGGAGCAGTTCCGGGGACTCCCGGGGTTCGAGAAGGGGATCGTCCCGTGGTGGCCCAATCCTCCCGAGGGGGTCACCCCCGAGCTCGTCGCGGGTCGCGACGAGTACGTCCTGTACGAGATCGAACCGGATCGCTGGGTCGGTTGTTTCCGATCCGCGCATCTGGAGGATCACGTCTGTCGGCCACCCGATCTCGAATATCGCAAGGACGATCTCGCCTGAGTCGCTGATCACGCCGATCCTCAGGACCATCGATCACCAAACCCACCCGGAGGCCCGAGCCATGCCCCTCATCGAAGTCGGAAAGAAAGCGCCGGCCTTCACCCTGCCGGATCAGGACGGCGAGAAGCACGCGCTGAAGGATCTCGCCGGCCGACCCGTGGTCCTGTACTTCTACCCGAAGGACGACACGTCGGGTTGCACCAAGGAGGCCTGCCAGTTCCGCGACCAGCTCCCCGACTTCAAGAAGACGAAGGCGGTCGTCTTCGGCGTCAGCCCCGACTCGGTCGAAAGTCATCGGAAGTTCGTCGACAAGCACGAGTTGAACTTCACCCTGCTCGCGGATGCGGCCCGGGATGCCGACGAGAACCCGAAGATCTGCCTGAAGTACGGGGTCTGGCAGGAGAAGTCGATGTACGGGCGGAAGTACATGGGCGTGGTCCGCACCACCTATCTCATCGGCCCCGACGGCAAGGTCGCGGAACGCTGGGACAAGGTGAAGGTTCCGGGGCACGCCGACGCGGTGCTCGAGGCGATCCGAGGGCTCTGAGCGGCGTCCGCCGGATTCACGGCCCGCTCACCGCAGGCCGCCGAAGACGAACGCGAGGGCGGTGATCATCAGGAAGATCCCGACCAGCAGCCAGGCCGAACCGAGGATGAATTGAAGAATTCGACCCGGCGAGAACCAGTCCCGTCTTCGAGGTCGTTGAAACCGTGGCATCGCCGCGTTGGGGAGTCCGCATTCGGGGCAGGTCGCGTTCCATGGGAGATTCGCGAGCAGGTGGCCGCACCCTCGGCAGCTCGGTCGGTCCGGATCGACCGCCCGGCCCGGGCCGGTGAGTCCCACCGCGGCGCCGCATTCGGGACAAGCGGTGCAGCTGCGGAGTCGGCGAAGGTCGTATCCACAATGCCGGCATGAAGTCGTCGTCATCCGAGGCGAATGTCGTCGTCGGATCACGCCGACGATCACCGGCACGGCGATGAAGAAGGCCACCAGGAGCAGCATCACCAGCATCGACATGTCGTGTCGATTGAACACGCGGCGTCTCCGGTCCTGCCCCTCGTGTCGCTTCGACGGATCGCGACCGCCGGAGCCTAGCACGGAATCATGGGCGTGCCGATCTCGCGGGTCGATCGGCCCTCCGCACGCCGGACATCGACCACTCGAGACGGGATTTCACCTTCCGCGGCGCCGAGTGACGGCTTCGCGAGTTCCCGTCGGGCGGCCTGCCGCGGTGCGGCCCTCGCGGTCCTCGGGGCATCGTGGTGGGACCGGGACGAGAAGTCGTCGTCACCGCGACCTTGCGACGCCCGCACCCGGGACGGTCGTGGCCCCAACCGACCTCCGCGAAATCGAGGTCGCACCCTCGATCACGCCGCGGGCCCGTGGGGCCGTCCGCGGTGACGATATCCTGTGGACATGTCCCAGCCGTTGCTCCGATTCAAGCGACTCGATCCCCGAGCGGTCATCCCCGCCTACCAATCGGCGCAGGCGGCCGGTCTCGACCTGTGTGCCGTGCTCGACGCACCCGTGGAGATCTCCACCGGCGCGATCCTGATGGTTCCCTGTGGTTTCGCGATGGCGATTCCCGCCGGCTGGGAGGCTCAGGTCCGGCCCCGGAGCGGCCTCGCGAGCAGGCATGGAATCTCCATGCCCAATTCCCCCGGAACCATCGACGCGGACTATCGCGGGGAGGTGAAGGTCCCGCTGATCAATCTCGGAAAAGCCGGCTTCACCATCGAATCGGGGATGAGAATCGCCCAGATGGTGATCGCACCGGTCGCCCGGGTCGTGGTCGAGGAGGTCGACGAGCTCGACGACACGGACCGGGGTGCCGGTGGCTTCGGCTCGACCGGTCGGTAGTCCAAGCCGATCTCTTCTAGAATCCCGGGATGACCTCAGCCACCAAAGTCGCCGTTCCGCTGCTCGACCTGAAGGCTCAGTACGCGACCATCCGATCGGAGATCGAACCCGCGGTCCGGGAGGTCCTGGAGAGCCAGATGTTCATCGGTGGACCGAAGGTCGCCGAGTTCGAATGCCGTTGCGCAGGCTATCTGGATGTCCCCTTCACGGTCGGGAACTCCAGTGGTTCGGACGCCCTGATCCTCGCGCTCGACGCCCTCGGGGTCGGGCCGGGTGACGAAGTGATCGTGCCGACCTACACCTTCTTCTCGACCGCGGGAAGCGTCTCCCGAGTGGGCGCCACGCCGGTCTTCGTCGACATCGATCCGACCACCTACCAGATCGATCCGGCGTCGATCCGCCGAGTCCTCGAAGGCCGAAGGCCGGGTGCGGTCAAGGCCCTGATACCGGTGCATCTCTTCGGGCAGGCGGCCGATCTCGACGCGGTGACGGCGATCGCGGAGGAGTTCGACCTTCGAGTGATCGAGGACGCGGCCCAGGCGTTCGGAACGGAGGACGTCCACGGACGACGGGTCGGATCGGTGGGCGACATCGGGACCTTCAGCTTCTTCCCCAGCAAGAATCTCGGTGGCTTCGGCGACGGTGGTCTCTGCACCACCCGGCACGAGGATCTCGCCGAACGGATGATCCGCTTCCGCAATCACGGCATGAAGCCGAAGTACTTCCACCACGAAGTCGGCCTGAACGCCCGGCTCGACGCGCTCCAGGCCGCGATCCTCCTCGTGAAGATCGAGCATCTCGATGCATGGTCCGAGGGTCGGCAGGCGAACGCGACCTGGTACGACGAGGCCTTCGCGGCCGCCGGAGCCGCGACCAGCGCCGTCTCGCTCGACGAGGGCGGGCTCCAGCTCCGGACCCCCGAGCCGGCGCCGAAGGGGGCGCGTCACATCTACAACCAGTACGTCGTGCGGGTGCCCGGTTCGCACCGCGACGCGATCCGAGGGACGCTCAAGGACGCCGGGATCGGGAACGAGGTCTACTACCCGAGGTGCCTGCACGAGCAGGACTGCTACCGGGCCATCGGGCACCGGTCGGGTGACTTCCCGAACGCGGAGCGGGCGAGCCGGGAGACGATCGCGATACCGATCTTCCCGGAACTCACCGAGACGCAGCGGCAGCACGTGGTCGACACCCTGCTCGACGCGGTTCGCGCGATCTGAGCCGGTCGCTCGCGATCAGATCATCCCGTCGAAGGATGCGAGGCCGATCGGCTCGATCACGCGGAAGGCCT
>MDTG01386920.1_pt1 | contig 30386 bp, 26 predicted proteins | sample 811421 | NCBI WGS metagenome assembly MDTG01 (sample SAMN05326645, study PRJNA326480) | marine metagenome | isolation source: seawater | place: Pacific Ocean: South East | collected 2011 | reverse complement strand
CTCATCGCGATCGACGCGCTGGGCAGGCTCAAAGCGGGCGGCGACACGCCCCCCGATCCGCTCCGGATCGCGCTCGTCGCATTCGCGAGCGTCGCGGGCGTCGCGGGCCTGCTCGTCGCGAGCCGGATCGTGCTCCCCAGGCTGCTCCGCCAGGCCTCGATCGTCGGGTCCGACGAGGTCATGCTCGCGCTCGGGGTCGCGACCGCGATCGGCGCCGCCCTCGCGACCAACGCGCTGGGCTTCTCCTACGAACTCGGCGCCTTCCTCTCGGGCCTGATCCTCGGCGCCACCCCCTTCCGACACCAGGTCGGCGCGCTCATCGGTCCGGCGCGAGATTTCTTCCTCGCCGTGTTCTTCACCACCCTCGGGATGGCGATCGACCCCGCGCCCCTCGCCGAGCTCTGGCCCGCCGTCCTCATCGGGGGCACCCTCATGATCGTCATCAAGACGATCGCGATCGGCGGCGCCGCCTGGGCGACTTGGGGAACGGGCCTCGTCGCCGCGACCGCCGGGCTCACGCTCGCCCAGGCGGGCGAGTTCAGCCTCATCCTCCTCGAAGCGGGGCACGACAACGGGCTGATCGGCGAGCGCACGCAGACCGCTGCTGTCGCGATCGTCGTGCTCTCCCTGATCCTCACCCCCGTCCCCATCGCGGTGGGTCGCTGGCTCAATCCCCTGCTCAGCCGCCTCCCGGAGGCGCCGTGGCGCCGGGCCGGCGCCGACGAGAACGCCCACGATGAGGCGCACGACGGCGCCCGATGCATCATCGGCGGGTTCGGACCCATCGGACGCGTCGCCGCCGAGCACCTCGAGCGGGTCGGTGTCCGTACCACCATCATCGAGCTCAACGAGAAGACCGTGCGCACGAATACGGCGCTCGGTCGCAAAATGGTCTACGGCGACCTCTCCCGACCCGAAGTGCTCGAGTCCGCGGGCGTGCGAGCCGCACAGGCCCTGATCCTCACCTCGCCCGACGAGAACGCCAACCTCCGCGCGTGCCAGATCGGGCGCTCGATGAACCCCACGATGTGCATCGTCACGCGGATGAACCACCTGGGCAAGGGTCTGCAGGCCAAGAGCCTCGGCGCCGACGCGATCGTCGTCGAAGAGGTCGCCGCCGCCGAGGCGATGGAACGCATCGTCGCCGAGCGGTTCGGCGTGGACCCCGAGAAGCTCCGGGACGACTCTTTCACGGAGTCGTGACGGATTCGGGACGCTCGCGCAGCGGGATCGTTGGGTCCCACTCCAGCCACTTGTCTTCGGGAGCCGCCTCGAGTTCGAAGGCGTGCCCAGCCGCGACCCGCTCGCCCGGGCGGTCGGGCGTCGCGAACGCAATCGCGCCCTCGATGAGCGCCCCCAGCGAGTCGGCGCGCACGCTCAGCCCGCTGAACAGGCCCCAGTCGACCCCGACGCCCGAGGCGAGCCAGAAGCGCGAGTTCGCGCGCACCAAGACCGCATAGGCCGGGTCGATCGCGATCGAGACCTCCACCCCCGACGCGTCCTCCGCGAGGCGCACGCCCCGCACCACGCCCACCGGCAGGTCCCGGAACAGCACCGGCGCCCCGGCCCCGATCGAGCCCACCCGCGGCGCCGTCAGCACGAGGGATAGCGAACCGTCCGCCGTGCCCGCGTCGACCCGGGGCGGGCTGGGCAGGCCCTCGAACGCGTACGCCCGCGCGCCGCCCGCCGGTCCGGGGCGCACCCCGATGTACCGCGGCCCCAGGATCGTCTCCAACCCCGCGACCCGGCTCAGGCTCACCTCTGGGCGCACGATCCAGAACGACGACCCCTCGACCGAGAGATCCGCCGCCCACGGCGCGAGCTCGGCCCTCACCGACACCGCGTCCATCCCCGGGGCGAGTTCGACCGTGCGCACAACACCGACCGTGACCCCCCGGTGGCGGATCTCCGCGCCGGGCTCCAGCCCGTCCGCGCTCGCGAAGGTGATCGCGATCGCGGGCCCCCGCTCGCGCGTCGCGGCGTGCCAAGCGTACCCGCCCACGCCCAGAAGCGCAAGCAGCGGCACGATCCAGACGAAACTGAACCGACGCGGGCGCACCGCCGCGACCGGCGGCTCGCTCGCCCTCTTTCCCGAATCCTTCGGCGTGATCTCGGCTGGTGAATCGGTCACGCGTCCTCCGAATGCCAGATCTGGTGGGGGTCGAACGCGGCGCTCGCGAGCATGCTCAGCACGACCACGCCCGCGAAGGCCGCGACGCCCAGTCCCGGGGTGACCTCGACCAGGTCGCCCAGTTTCACGATCGCGACGAGCACCGCGACGAGCAGCACATCGACCATCCCCCAGCGCCCCACCCATTCGACGAAGCGATAGGTCGCGGCGCGGTGGTGCGCGCGCATCGAGACGCCCGTGGTGAGCAGGAAGATCGCGACGAGTTTCGCGACCGGCGCGAGAATGGAAAAGCAGAGGATCGCCAGCCCCACCGCGAGGTGCCCCTCCGCGAGCAGCTTCACGGTCCCGTGCCAGATCGAGGCCTCCGCGTGGTGCCCCAGGCGCTCGATGGACATGACGGGGGTGAACAGCGCGACGGGATAAAGGACCAGCGCCGTGAGCGCCAGCGCGCTGGCGCGCGCCCCGGCGCGCGGGTGCGGTTCGGTGGGGATCACCGAATCACACCGGGTGCACACCGCCGCCGAACGGCGGGGCAGCGCCGGGATGCGGTGCACCAGGCCGCAGCAGTGGCAGGCGGCGAGCGGATCCATCGCCCCCATGGTACGGGATCGCGGCGCCCTTCTTGCACCCGTCGTCCGCGCACCGGACCGGCTAGGCTCGGGGCATGCGCTATGTCATCGTCATCGCGGACGGCTCGGCGATCACCCACGACGACAATCCCGACCTCTACGCGGCGCTCGACGGGGCCCAGACGCCGGCGTTGGACGCGATGGGGCGGCTCGGGAAGATCGGCGCCGCGGCAACGGCGGCGGGGGGCGCCGCCTCCTTTTCGCGGGGCGCGCTCGCGTTGCTGGGCCTGGATGACGGTGCACGGACGGTCTCGAACGCCGTGGTCGAGGCCCGCGCTCTCGGCGTCGCGCTGTCCTCGGATGACACCGTGCTTCGGATCGGGCTTCTCCGCGTCTCGCCCGACGATCGGGAGGGGCTGGCGCTGGGCGGGTGCGACGCGGGCCCCGAAGAGGCGGGCGCGCTTCTCGATGACCTCGCGGACCACTGGCGCAATCGGGGGCTGCTGGATGGTGTCGAGATCATCGGGAACGGCTTTGAGCGCCTGCTCGTCGTGAGCCGCGGAGACGCGGACCTTCTCAGTGTGGAGATGGTCGACCCGGCGAGTTTTACGGGCGAGCGCTGGGTCGAGCATCTCCCGGACGGCGGACCCCCGCACGCGTCGGAGTGGGCGTGCGCGCTGATCAGCGAGAGCCGACATTTTCTCGCGATGCACCCCGTGAACGCCGCCCGCACCGAACAGGGTCTCGATCCGGTGAACCTGGCGTGGGTGTGGGACGCCGGGCGGGGCCCGGAGATGCCGACAGATCAGCCACTGGGCGCCGATGCCGCGTGGTTGGTCGACGAGGGCTTTGGGGCGGGTGAGGGAGTCTGCCGCCTGCTCGGGGCGGAGCCAACGATCGCGCCGGAAGCCGAGATCGCGCGGCTCGCGTCTGCCGAGGCTGCCCCGGTGGTGGTGCTGCTCGTGCGCCGGTGCGCCGAGGAGTTGGACCGGTCCGTCGCGGGCCCCCTGCTCGAGACGCTCGCCGGATCGACGCTCCCGACGATCCACGATCTCGACGACGCGGACTGGCGGCTGCTCGTCGCGATCAGCCACGATCCGAAAGGGCTCGCGGGCGGCGGCGGCGGGCTCACGCCATTCGCGCTCGCGGGTGGACGCGTCCGCAGCGTGGTCGATCGACGGCTGAGCGGCGCCGTGGGCAGCGACCTGCGCGTCGATCCCGCGAACGAACTGCTCGAGTATGTCCTCCGGTCAGGCCTGCGCGGCATCGTCTGAACCGGTCAGACCGATGGCGCTCGGGCTATATTGCCCGCGATGCCCGTCTCTATCTTCATCCAGACGCTCAACGAGGAGGCCAACCTCCCCGGTCTGCTCGAATCGGTCTCGTTCGCCGACGACATCGTCGTCCTCGATTCGCTGAGCACCGACGGCACGCGCGCCGTCGCGGAAGCCGCGGGGGCGCGGTGGTATGAGCGCCCCTTCGATGGGCGCGGTCCGCACCAGAACTGGGCGATGGAGAACATCGACTTCAAGCACCGCTGGGTGTTCTATCTCGACGCCGACGAGCGGATGACACCCGAACTGCGGTCGGAGATCGAGGCGATCGCGGACGCGTGGGAATCGGGCGAGAAGTCGCGGGAGAAGGCCGACCCGGTCGCGTACTACTGCGGGCGGAAGAACTACTTCCGGGGCACCTGGCTCAAGCACGCGATGCCCCCCGGCAACATCATGCGGTTCTTCCAGCCCCCGCACATCCGGTTCGCCCGTCTCGCCAACCCCGCCCCCACGGTGGACGGCGAGATCGGCTACCTCCGCGAGCACTTCATCCACTACAACTTCAGCAAGGGCCTCCGCGAGTGGATCGAGCGGCACAACCGCTACTCGACCTACGAGGCGCAAGAGACGATCAAAGCCCTCGCGGACAACCCGGTGAAGCTCGGCAACCTGTTCAGCGCCGACCGCAATACCCGCAGGCTGGAGCTCAAGAACATCTCGTTCCGCATGCCCTTCCGCCCCTCGCTCAAGTTCATCTACATGTACCTGCTGGGGCGGGGCTTCCTCGACGGGCGCGCGGGCTTCACCTACTGCCGCCTCCAGGCGATGTACGAGTACATGATCGTGCTGAAGGTCACCGAGATGCAGCGCGAGGCGAAGGGGCTGCAGGGGAGCTGAGGGGGATGGGGAAGTGACCAATGAACATGAAAGAGCGAAACGGAGGCTCGCTCTCGCCCAGCATGTGCGTCCGGTCGCCGGACGCCAAGAGCCCGGAGCGTGAGCGACGGGGTGGTCGTGCGCCATTGCCGAAAAACGCTCCGTCCGCCGGTCGGCCCGGCGCTCACGCTCTGGGCTCTTTCGTTGCTGATTACTGATGACCGGTCACTCTGCCCCACGCGTGCCGGATCGCGGCTTCGAGCCCGTCGACCATTACGGGGACATTGAATCGCTCGAGCACCGTCGCGCGGGCCGCGGCGCTCATCGCGCTTTGACGGTCCGGGTCACCCACGACCGCCGCGATCGCGTCCGCGAGGGCATCAGCGGTGAGTTCCTCGAGGAGCATCGCGTTCTCGCCGTGTGCGAGCGCCTCGAACTCGGGCCCGTGGGCGGTGGGGTCGGCGCTCGTCACGATCGGCAGGCCGTACCCCAGCGCGTGGATTGCGCTGAGACCCATATTGACGGGATAGGCGAAGACATCGGCGCAGAGGAACCAGGGCGCGATCGCGGGCTCACCGTAGATCGCGCCGACCATGCGGACGCGTTCCGACATGTCGAGCTGCCGGACCGTCCGCTCGAGGCTCTCGGCATGGGGTCCCTTGCCGATGATGACGGTGGTCAGGGGCACCCCGCGCTCGTTCAGCTTCGCGGTTGCCTCGATGAGCAGCTCGGCGCGGTTCTGCGCGAGCAGCCTGCTGACGAACACCGCGACCGGGCGATCGGCAGCCAGGCCCTGCTCGGCGCGGAACGCGGCGAGGTCATCGGGTCGGCCGAGCCAATCGTCGCGGGCCCTCTGGATCTCCGTCTGGTCCAGGCTGTTGATCGCGACAAAGACGCCCCCGCCCTCGTCGAGAGAGGCGGGCTGGCGCGCACGGAAGGCGTCGGCGCCGCCGTGGTTGTAGAACACGACCGCATCGGCCTTGCACGCGATCGCGTCCCGCATCGCGAGCCGCTTGGGGCTCTCCTGCTTGCTGTAGCCGTGCCCCCAGACAACGGTCCCGACGCCGCGCTTGCGGGCGCGGGCGAGCGTCGGGCGCAGCAGCAGGGACCGAGTGTTCCAGGGCGCGAGCAGGACATCGCACCGCCGCGGATCCGCGAGCGAGAGCAGCTCGGGGACGACGATGATCGACTGCCCCGCGATGCGCAGGGTCGTCTGCCTGATGGGCTCGGCGCGGAACCCCACGGGCGCCGCGTTCGCGAGGTCGGGCTGCGTCGCGTATCGGAGCGTGAGGTCGATGCCGTCGCGGGCCGAGAGCTCTCGGAACACCGGCACCCGGTACGCCGGCAGCGCGGGCTGCACCAGCGTGACGCGGATCGGGTCGGACCCGGACTCGGAGGTGGTCTCGGCCTGTGGCATCGAGAAGCAATGTAGGGCGCACCGCGTGCGCACGGGGATCGGGTAGGATCGCGAACGATGCGGATCCTGCATGTCTCCGAGACCCTCGACCCGGCGCACGGCGGGACGCCCGCGGTGCCCAAGTTGCTGGGCGCCGCGCAGGCAGCGCTGGGGCACGAGGTCACGATTCTGACACGCGACGAGCCCTCGCGAGCGGAGGCGATCCGGGAATCGCTCGACGCGATCCCCGGCGCGTCGGCGCTGCGGATCGAGACCGTTGCGCCGGAAGGCGGGCTCGGATCGATCCTGAATCGGGGGGCGCGGCGCTGGGTCGCGGAGCGATCGAGCGGTTTCGATTTCGCGCACCTGCACTCGATGTGGTCGCCCGTCCCGCACGGCGCGGCCCGGGGGCTCGCGCGCGCACGGATCCCGTATTGCCTCTGCCCCCACGGCATGCTCGATGCATGGTCGATGGCGCAGAGCGCGGCGCGCAAACGCGTTCATCTCGCGCTCGTCGGGAGGCGGACGATGGCGCGGGCCGCGTTCGTTCACGCGCTCAACCCCCACGAGGCGGAGTGCGTGCGCCGGTTCGGGTTCGGGTCCCCGATCGAGGTTCTGGGCAACGGGATCAACCCGGAGTTGGTCGGGTCGCTGCCCGAGCCGGGCTCGTTCCGATCGCAGCACCCGGTGCTGGGGGATGACCCGTTCGTGTTGTTCCTCAGCAGGCTGCACCACAAGAAGGGGTTGGACCTTCTCGCGCCCGCGTTCGTGCGCCTGGCGCAGGCGGATCCGCGGGTGCGGCTCGTGGTCGTGGGGCCGGACGGCGGCGCCCGGGCCGCGTTCGAACAGGCGATCAACAGCGCCGGCGTCGCGGGTCGTGTCGTGCTGACCGGTCCGCTCTATGGGCGCGACAAGCTCGGGGCGCTCGCGGACGCGTCGGTGTTCTGCCTCCCGAGCCGGCAGGAGGGGTTCAGCGTCGCGATCTGCGAGGCGATGGCCGCGGGCCTCCCCGTGGTGATCAGCGAGGCGTGCCACTTCCCCGAAGCGATCGAGGCGGGTGCCGGACACCTGTGTGCGCTCGAGGCGGGGTCGATCGCGGAGGCCCTGCTCGCGGTGCTCGGCGCCGAGGATCGGGGGCGATCGATGGGCGCCGCGGGGCGGCGGTTGGTGCTCGACCGGTACACTTGGCCTGCGATCGCGGCTCGGAGCGCAGCGTTGTACGACGCGCACCGCGGAACTCCCGGATCGGGGTGATGCCGGGGTGGCGCGGGCGACGATACAGCAGCGGGCCCTGGACCGGGCCCGCCTCGAGTATCCGGGTCCGATAGTGCGCGAGGCGGTCGGATCGGAGCGGTTGGAGATTGCATTGGCGAAGGGTGGCACACAACGCGGATCGGGTGGGCGCGGCAAGCGGGTGGTCATCGTCTACCACTACTTCGCGCACTACCGCGAGGCGGTGCTCCGCGAACTGCTCGAGCACGGCCGGCACACCTACGACTTCGCGGGCGACACGAAAGACGACGGCAAGGGCATCCGCCTGACGGACGCGATCCCGGAGGATCGGTTCGTGCGCGCGCCGTGCCGGTATCTGGGCCCGCTGATGCTGCAGCCGCGCGCGCTGGGGCTCGCGCTCTCGGGCACCTACGACGCGTTGATCCTGCTGGGCAACGCGATGTGGCCCACGATGTGGCTCGCGGCGATCCTCGGGCGTCTGCGCGGGAAGCGGGTCTACTTCTGGACGCACGGCTGGCAGCAGCACGAGCGCGGGCTCAAGGCGCTGGTCCGCAACACCTTCTACCGCCTCGCGCACGGCCTGCTTCTCTACGGGCATTACGCGAAGATGATCGGGCTGTCGCACGGGTTCGACCCGGACCGGATGCATGTGATCTACAACTCGCTGGATTACGACCGGCAGCGAGCGGTGCGGGGGTCGCTCGACGCGGACGCGATCGCGGCGCGCCGGGAGGCGTGCTACGGATCGGGTGATCTCCCGGGGGTCATCGCGATCACGCGGCTGCAGCGCGCCAAGAAGCTGCACATGCTGATCGAGGCGGCGGCGCTGTGCGCCGAAAGAGGTTCGCCCATCGCGTTGCTGTTCGTTGGGGACGGGCCCGAGCGGGCGGCGCTCGAGGCGAAGGCGGAGGCGATGGGCGTGCGCGCGCACTTCTTCGGCGCGTGCTACGACGAGCACGCGATCTCGGAGATGTTCGCGGCCTCGCACCTGTGCTGCATCCCGGGCCCGGCGGGGCTGACGGTCATGCACAGCATGGCGAACCGGACGCCCTTCGTGACCAATGACGATGTCTCGACGCAGGGTCCCGAGTACGAGGCGGTGGTGCCCGGTGAGACGGGGGCGGTGTTCCGGGACGGGGATGCCGCGGACCTCGCGGAGAAGATCCTCGCGTGCGTCGGGAACGCGGAACTGATGAGCGGTGGGGGGCGGGTGTGCCCCGTCTCGATCATCGAGCGGTTCTTCAACCCGGTGACGCAGCGGGTGCTGATCGACCGGGCGATGGACGGCGATTCGGCGGACGACCTGTACGCCGCGTTCAACGGGCCGCTCTATACCACGGCGCGCGCGGGGAGCTCTTCGGAAAGTCCGGCGGTCGCGTCGGCGGATTAGCAGGGGACGGGCATGCTCGGGACCATCAAGCGGACGCTGCGCTCCAACAAGGCGATCTACCTGTTCGCGCGGAACGCGCGGATGGCGTACCGGCGCCGCAGGCTCGGGCTCCGCGAGGTGGACCCGACCTTCTATTGCGCCGCGGATGTGCGCATCGCGCCGGGGTTCGAGGCGGGGGCGTACAGCTTCGTCTCCCGCGGCGCGATCATCGGGCCCAGGGTGAAGCTGGGGCGGTATGTCATGTTCGGCCCGCGCGTGATGATCGTGGGGGATGACCATGTGTTCGACAAGGCGGGGGTGCCCACGATCTTCGCGGGTCGCCCCGAGCTGCGCCCCACCGTGATCGGGGACGACGCGTGGGTCGGCGCGGGGTGCGTGATCATGGCGGGCGTGACCATCGGCACCGGCGCGATCGTCGCGGCGGGAGCGGTGGTCACCAAGGACATCCCGCCCTACGAGATCCACGGCGGGGTCCCCGCGAAAAAGATCCGCGATCGGTTCGCGAGCGAAGACGAGCGGGCGGCACACGAAGCGATGCTCGCGGAACCCGCGCGCGAGTTCGGCGCATTTTGCACGCCGATGGGCTGAGGGGGGCGGCGCCGTCGTCCGTCTGTGTCGTGCTGTGTCGTGTCGGCGCCCGACGCACACATCAGGCGGTCGGCATGGGGCGCGCCGCCCATTGCGCCGCCAGCCCTTCGTCGAGCGGGGTGGTTGCCGCGTAGCCGAGCTCGTCGCGCGCCCGGCTCACATCCGCCCAGGTCCGGTCGACATCGCCCGGCTGCATGCCCTCATGCCTGATCACGGGTTGCTTGCCCGCGACCCGGGCGATCGCGTCGATGAGCTCGTCGAGGCGGACCGGGCGGTCGCTGCCCAGGTTCCAGACGCGGCATCCGAAGTCCGGCGTCCGCTCGTAGGCGGCCAGCACGCCCCGGATGATGTCGTCGATGTAGGTGTAGTCGCGGCTGGTCGAGCCGTCGCCGAACATCGTGATGGGTTCGCCCGCGTCGATGAGGCGCATGAACTTGGCGATCGCCAGGTCGGGGCGTTGGCGCGGGCCGAAGACGGTGAAGAACCGGAGGCAGGAGACAGGCTGCCCGGTCAGGTGGTGGTGGGTGTGGGCGAGGAGTTCACAGGCGCGCTTGGTCGCGGCGTAGGGGCTGATGGGCTCGATCGCGGTGTCATTCTCAGAGAAGGGAACCGTGGAGGCGTTCCCGTAGACGGAACTCGACGAGGCGAGCACGACACGCGCGCACCCGAGCGCGTGGGCGGCGGTGAGGACCTCGCTGGTCGCGACGACATTCGCGCGCGCATAGCCCGCGGGATCCTCGATGCTGGGGCGCACGCCCGCCTTCGCGGCGAGGTGGATCACCCCTGTCGGACGGAAACGCTCCGCGGCGATCGCGAACGCGTCGGGTTCGGAGAGATCGGCCTCGGTGAAGGTGTAGGAGCCGGGCGCGTTGTCCGCGGCACGCCGGGTCGCGTCCTGATTCGCGCGCTTGATCGCGGGGTCATAGAACGGGTCGAGGTTGTCGAGCCCCAGGACATCGGCACCGCGGGCGACGAGCGCCTGGGCGAGGTGGGACCCGATGAACCCGGCCGACCCGGTGACGACGATGCGTTCCTGTTCCAAGGCTCGGTCCACCACTGACTCCACGATGGGGCTTCGACCTGACGAGGGGCGAGGGTACGCGCGGCGCGGGGGGCGCGATCGCGGGGCGACCAGTGTTTAGTCTTTGAAAGGGTCTCGGAAGGGGCAAAAAAAAGCGAGGCGCCATGCTTGACAGCGCCCCGCTGGAGGAGAGAGAGATCTTGAGTAATATACGGATTACCGGGCCCCTGAACTCAAGAAATCTTCATAATTTGGCTGAAAATTGCCCAATTTAACATGGAGTTTGCCACGGATACCCGTTTGAATTCCAAACACAAGCGGTTGATTTGCCCTGAATCGGGTGTCTTGGGAGCTTGGTTGTTCGGGTGGCGCGCGCGTGTCCGCCCTGGGGTCGAGCGGGGAGCGCAGAGGATCTAGCATCGGGTCGCGATGCGTGCCACGGGCGGACCGGGTGCGGTGCTGATGCTGTGAGAGCTTCGGAGGTGTGCGGTGAGTCTCACGAAGGAACTGGTCACTCGGGCCTTGACGACGGTGGACGATGACGCCGGACAGGATCTGGTGACGGGCGGGGCGCTGCAGTGGGTCAGCGCGTGCGATTCGTACGCGACGGTGAAGATCAATCTCGCCGCGGACGCTGACCAGACGACGATGGTGCATGTTGCGGGCGAGGCGGACCGCGCGGTCCGCCGGGCGGCGTCGCGCGAGGGCATCGCGGTGACCCGTCTCGAGTTCCAGTTCGTCGATCAGCAGGGCGAGGTGGTCTTCCGCGTGGGGGGCGAGCAGGCGGGCGGTTCGACCGGACAGGCCGGGGAGCCTTCGAAGGCGGCGGCTGGCGCACCGAACGCGCCGGGGGGCGGCACGCAGGGGGAGGGCCCCGACGCGGGGGCCGGGGGCAACGCGCTCCCGCAGGTCAAGCATGTCATCGCGGTGGGCGCGGGCAAGGGCGGCGTGGGCAAGTCCACGGTCGCGGTGAACCTCGCGGTCGGGCTCGCGCGGGCCGGGCACAGCGTGGGCATCCTCGACGGCGACATCTACGGGCCCTCGCTGCCGACCCTGCTGGGGCTGGACGCGATGGAGCAGGTGGTGCACGAGGGGCAGTTGCAGCCGCACCAGGTGCACGGCGTGCGGGCGATCACGCTCGGGAAGATGGTGGAGGCGGACAAGCCTTTGATCTGGCGCGGCCCGATGGCGCACGGCGCGTTCAACCAGTTGGTGACGCGGACGCGTTGGGGCGAGCTGGATTACCTGATCATCGACCTGCCTCCGGGGACGGGGGATGTGCCGCTGACGATGGCGCAGACGCTGAAGCTCTCGGGCGCGGTGATCGTGTGCACACCTCAGAAGGTCGCGCAGGACGACGCGGTGCGCGCGGTGCGGATGTTCCAGCAGCTGAATGTCGAGGTGCTGGGCGTGGTCGAGAACATGTCGTTCTTCATCGGGGACGACGGGAAGAGCTACGACATTTTCGGTCGAGGCGGCGCCGAGCAGATGGCGCAGCGCCTCGGGTTGCCCTTTCTCGGCGCGGTTCCGATCAACATGGCGCTGCGCGCAAACGGGGATGCCGGGACACCGACCAAGAACTTCGAGGCATCGTCAGCGGGTGGGGAGGCGCTCCCGCGTTCGCTCGAGAAGCTGGTCGGGAATCTGGAATCTCAGGTGACGCTCGCGTCGCTGAAGCAGGGGAAGACCGGTCCGACGCTGACGATCTCCTGAGGCGCTAGTCGGCCGGCAGCCGGAGCGCGTCGAGGCGCCTCGGGTTGCGGAGCATGTCGAGCAGTTCCGCAATCGCGGCGTGCTGGCCGGGCCAGAGGAACCGCTGGCGGGTGTCGCGTGCAGAGACCCACAGGGCCGCGTCGTGCTCGTTGTTGAGGATCGGTTCCCACCCCGGCGGAACCTCGACCGCGAACCGGGGGCTCATCACGATCTCGTCGCGCTCCGCGAGGAAGAAGGGGTGGACCTGCTCGAGGGCCCACGCGCCCACCGCGTCTGCGCGCGCGAGGTCCGTCTCCTCGGCGAGTTCGCGCCACATGCAGTCGACGGCGGTCTCCCCCCGCTCGATGTGCCCCATCACGGGCTGCCAGGTCCCGGCGAGGGGCTCGCCTGCGCGGCGGAGCAGCAGCAATTCGGGGTGTGCGTTGCCCTCCACGCGGCGGAAGAGATACGCGTCCACGAGATTGGTGCGGATCGTTGGCATGGATTTCCAGAATACCGCTTCTTGAAATGATTGGATTCTGATAGGATTCGTCCATCGCAATGGCGCGAGGAACGAAAGGGAGCGGAGCATGCTGACGATGGCGAACCCGATCGCGAAGATCGCCCAAGAGGTTGTGGACCATGTCAACAGCGGCGCGGCGAGCGATTTCCCGCTGTGGGACAAGCACTGGCACGATGATTTCGTCTCGATCGAGGGCGACGGGATGAAGTTCGAGGGCCGCAAGGCGGTCGAGGAGAAGCACAAGCAGTGGTCGGAAAGCGTGACGCTGCACTCGTGCACGGCGCACGGGCCGTACGCGACGCCCAACGGATTCTGCGTCCGGTATGAACTGGATTGTGAGAGCAAGGACGGCTCGTGGCCGCGCATGCAGATGGACGAGATCGGGGTCTACACCGTCGAGGACGGGAAGGTCGTGAAGGAAGAGTTCTTTGGGCGCCCAATGCCCGAGGGGATGGGCTGCGAGGGCTGAACGACTGCTGCGCGCGATTGGATTAACGAGCCGCGGGCCCGGATGTGCCGGGCCCGCGGATTACTTCCCCTTGTCGCTCGGCGAGTGCTGGTCAGGCGAGCGCGTCGCTGAGCGTCTGCTGATCGCGGATCCCGACGAAGGTGTCGGTGACCTGTCCGTCTTTCACGACGATGATGGTCGGGATGGACTGGACCCCGAACTTCGCGGCGATCGCGGGGTGGTCGTCGATGTTGACCTTGCCGACCTTCGCCTTGCCGGCGTGCTCGTCGGCGACGGCGTCAACGGTGGGCCCGACGGCGCGGCAGGGCGCGCACCACGGCGCCCAGAAATCCACCAGCACGGGCTGATCGCTGTTCATCACCTCGGCGTCGAAGTTCGCCTCGGTGAACTCGAGAGTGTTGCTGCCTGCCATGAGATCTGTCCTTCCTGTGCGTGGCGCCCGCGCGACGGGGCCGATGTGCAAGCATATTCCGTCATGGACGGCGTGCCGACCCCTGAGGGGGAGCGTCGGTCGGCACGCCGCCCGGTGTATTGCTGGGGAGCGCCTCAGGCGTTCACGGTCTCGACGAGGTCGACCTTCGGGAAATCGACCTCGGTCCCGATCACATGGTTGAGGTAGTTGGTCAGCAGGTTGAGCGTGACGACCGCAACGGTCTCGAGGATTTCGGTCTGCGTGACGCCCGCGTCGGTCGCGGCCTTGAACTGCTCATCGGTGATCCAGCCGCGGTTCTCGTTGATCTGGAGCGCGAGCGTGACGATCGCCTGCGTCTTGGGGTCGTCCGCCTCTCCGCGTTGGGCGGCCTTCGCCTGATCCTCGGTGAGGCCCGCGCCCTTGCCGATCACGGTGTGGGCGGCGGCGCAATACGCGCACTTGTTGGTGTTCGCGATCGCGAGGGCGATCTGCTCGCGGGTCGCGGCGGGCAGGCTCGCGTCGCCCAGAGCGCCGCTGAAGTCGAGATAGCTCTTCAGGACCGCGGGGCTGTGCGCCATCGTCGTCAGCAGATTCGGGGTGCCGCCCAGCTTGCTCTTGACGACTTCGAGCAACTCCTTCGCCTGGCCGGTCGCTTGATCGGGATTCACGGGGGTGATGCGGGGCATGGTGCGTTCCTTTCGGGTGTGGTGCCGAGGCGTCGCCTCGACGGGGAGGTGGTGCCCATGAGGGGCCTGCCGGGAAGAGAATAGACAGATCAGTATATTTATTTCCGCATCGGTAAGAAAATTTGCGGCCAGCCGCGCATTGGAGGCATAAAGAAATAGACAGAACGGTATATTCTGACATGCCCTCGAAGGCGGACCAACTGATCGAGGCGGCGATCGAGCTCTTCGACCAACGCGGCTATCACGCGACGGGGATCGACGCGATCCTCGCGCGGGCGGGCGTCGCGAAGATGACGCTCTACAAGCACTTCGCGACGAAGGACGCGCTGATCCTCGCGGCGCTGCGCGAGGCGGACGAGCGGAGCCGATCGCGGATGATCGCCGAGATCGAGTCCCGTGCGACGGATCCACGGGAACGCCTGCTGGCACTGTTCGATTTCGCGAGCGACTGGGTCACGCGGGAGGAATTCCGCGGATGTCTGTTCATCCGCGCGTCGGGGGAATTCCCGGCTGAAGACGATCCGGTGCGGGCAGCGTGCGCCGAACATGCGGCGATGATCACCCGGTACCTGACGGGTCTCGCGGTCCAGGCGGGGGCGCGGGAGCCCGACGCCCTCGCGCGATCGCTCGTCCTGCTGTTCACGGGAGTGCTCGCGGCGGGGCAGACCGGCACCGGAAGCAACATGGCGCCGACCGCCCGCGAAGCGGCGCGGACGCTCATCGATGCGCATCTGCTCACGGATGCCTGACCCGTCCCGATGTCGCACCGCGGGTCCCTATCGTCTGCCATGCGATACCACCAGATCGGCGACACGGACATCAAGATCAGCGAAATCGGTTTCGGCTGCTGGACCATGGGCGGGCCGAACTACTCGGTCGACAACGGCGCTCCCATCGGCTGGGCGGATGTGAACCCCGAGGAAGTGATCGAGGGCATCAAGGCGGGCCTCGACGCGGGGGTGACCCACTTCGACAACGCGGATATCTACGGGAACGGCCGCGCCGAGCGCATGCTCAACGAGTGTTTCCACCGTTTGGGAGTGAGCCCGACCGATGTCGTGATCGCGAGCAAAGTGGGGCACATGAAGGGGACCGCGGCGCACGCGTACGAGCCGCACCATATCCGGCACCAGTGTGAGCAGAGCCTGCGGAACCTGGGGGTCGACACGATCGACCTCTACTACCTCCACCACGATATCTTCGCGCCCGATGACCAGCCCGGGAACATCCACGAGGCGGCGGCGACGATGCAGGCGCTCAAGCAGGAAGGGAAGATCCGCGCGATCGGGCAGAGCGCCTATTCGGAGGCGGGGTTTGTGCGCTCAGCGGAGGTTCTCAAGCCCAGCGTCTTCCAGTCGTGGGCGAACCTGATCGAGGACAACTTCATCCGCCCCGGTGCGCCCGTTCAGAAACTGATGGACGACGGCGCGATCTCGTTCGTCGCGTTCGGGCCGCTGGGCAAGGGCGTGCTGCTCGACAAGTTCGACCCCGAGAACCCGCCCGTGTTCGAGGACGGGGATGTGCGCGCCAACCGCAGCGAGTTCAAGGGCGAGTACCTCAAGAAACTCAAGCCCATCCTCGAGCAGGTCAAGGCGAAGCACGGCGAGACGACCGAGGACCTCTCGAGCGTGTGCTGCCGGTTCGTCGCGGGGCATCCCCATGTCGCGGGTGTCATCCCGGGGTTCCGCAACGAGCGTCAGGCGCACTGCAATGTGCGAGGCGGCGCGGACGATCCGCTGACGGACGCGGAGATCAGTGAACTGCGGGAGTGGTTCGCGGGGGTGCAGCTGCCGCACTGAGTCCGTCATCGGCGCGGTCCGCGAGGCGGCGGAGCCAGCGCCAGTGCCCCGCGAAGATCCCGATGCAGGCGATCGTGACCAGCCCGCTGGCGGTCAGGGCGCGCAGGGATTGGAGCCGGACGGTGCGAACGATCGCGTCGCGGGCCGCCGCGTACATCGCGTCGAGCGCGGTTTCGTCGGGGACGGCCTGTCCCTCGGGGATCCGGGCGATGGTCTCGACTCGGAAGTTGTCGAGCGACGAGAGCGTCCGCGTTTCGTACGCATCCCCGCGCGCATGGAGCGGATCGGAGAGGTCAAAGGACGCGGAGATGATCGTGTCGAGGCAGGCGAGCGTGGTGATCAGGGCGATCAGGCAGGCGAGGTAGCCGTAGACGCGGGAGATGGTCAGCCTTCCCCCCATACCAAAATCGTACCCCGGAATCTCGGGGATGCCAGCGGATTCGGGGGTCAGGGCGACGCGGGGTCTGCGTCGCGGCAGAGCCTGGAAAGGACCCCGGCCTTCCCGACCGTCTCGTCCCACTCGGCATCGGGGTCCGAGTCCGCGACGATGCCCGCGCCGGCGTGGTAGGTGAGCAAGCCACCCAGTTGTGGGTCCTGCTGGATTGTCGCGGTGCGGATCGCGACATTGAGCGACAGGGCGCCCGAGTCGTCGAGCCAGCCCAGCGAGCCGCAGTAGAACCCTCGGGGGGCGGGTTCGAGCTCGTCGATGATCTGCATGGCGCGGATCTTTGGGGCGCCGGTGATCGAGCCCGGTGGGAAGGTCGCGCCGAGCAGGTCGGCCGCGGTCACTCCCTCGCGGAGCGTGCCGGCGATCGTGCTCGTTGCCTGCCAGACGCTGTTGCCGTGGGCCTCGATCGAGCGCGCGCGTTCGACTCGCACCGACCCGAAGGCGCAGACGCGGCCCAGGTCGTTGCGCATCAGATCGGTGATCATGTTCAGTTCGGCGCGGTCCTTCTCGGCGGTGCGCAGCTCGTCGGGGTCGCCGGCGATGGGCCGGGTGCCCTTCATCGGGCTTGTGCGCACGGCTCGTGTGGCCGGGTCGACCGAGAGGAACAGTTCGGGGCTTGCGCTGCAGATCGCGGTCGTGCGCGCGCCGTGCGCCGGGAGCTCGGCGTAGAACGCGCAGGCCGGGTCCGCGGTGTCGAGCAACGCGCTCATCAGTGCGCGGGGGCTGCCCGAGAACGGCGCCGAGAGCCGGTGCGCGAGGTTCACCTGGTAGACATCGCCCGCGCGGATGTAGTCGAGGGCTTTGCGCACGGCTCGGGTGTACGCGTCGCGACCCGATTCGCTCCTGAGTTGCCCGATCGTGAAGGCCGACGCATCGGCACGCGGGCAGTCGGGATCGGGAAGGGGGGGCTCGGGATGCCCGACGCGCGACCAGGCGCCGGTACGATGGTCGAACGCGAGCGCGCCGGGGCAATCGAGCACGAATCCCAGGGGCTGGCCGCGCTTGCGGGGGGATGCCGTGGGCTCGAGGGCCGCGCCGAGTTCGTACGAGAGCACGAGCAGGCGCCCCGCGGAGAATGGCGGGGCGGCCGGTCCGGGGGATGCCGCGGACGGCGCACGCGGCGCGAGCAGGTTGGGAAGCTCTGCCGGATCGTGGATCGGGGTCGCGCGCACCGGGGCGGTCAGGATCGTCCAGCGGGGGGCGGTCCCGGCGTCCGGGGCGGGATCTGCGGCCCGGACGAGGGCGAGCCGTGTCTCCGCGGGCCAGGCCGCGATGGCGCCCGAGAGCGCGGCGGCGTGCTGTGTCACCACAGAATCTGATGGGATCGCGGCGTGCATGCGGTCGAGATGCTACGGCCGCGGTCGTTTCTGGGCGGGATGGGCTCTAAACTCCCTTCCCCGGTCGATCCGCACGCACACGGGCCGGGGTGCCCACGAGCCGACGCCTTCATGCCGCGGGAGGTTGGCGAGGCGCGGGTGGGTGTCCGGGTTCCGAAACCCCCCTGTTCGAAGGGAATCTCCAGATGGCGAAGAAGACCACGAAGAAGTCGTCCGTGCGTTCGCACGCGGCGGGCTCGCGCAGCAAGAAGAAGACGGTCCGCAAGGCGGCGTCGAAGAAGACGGCAAAGAAGCCTGCGAAGAAGACCGCGAAGAAGGCGACGAAGAAAGCCGCGTCGAAGAAGACCGCGAAGAAGTCGACGAAGAAGACGGCGAAGCGGGTGAGCAAGCGTGCCGGCTCGAAGAAGATCAAGCCGGGCAAGATGGTCTACTCGTTCGGTGCGATCACGACCGAGGGCGACGCGACGATGCGCGAGCTGCTGGGCGGCAAGGGCGCGAACCTCGCGGACATGACCTCGATCGGTCTCCCGGTGCCCCCCGGGTTCACGATCACGACGGAGACCTGCCAGAAGTACAACCAGGGCGGCAAGCGGCTCCCGCACAACATGATGAACGAGGTGCACCGGCACATGGCGCTGGTGCAGAAGGAGACCAAGAAGGTCTTCGGGGACGCGGAGAACCCGCTGCTGGTCTCGGTCCGCTCGGGCGCGAAGGTCTCGATGCCCGGCATGATGGACACGGTGCTCAACCTGGGCCTCAACGACGAGGCGGTCGAGGGCCTCGCGCGGCAGACGGGCAACAAGCGGTTCGCCTACGACGCGTACCGGCGCCTGATCAACATGTTCGGCGATGTGGTGATGGGCGTGGACCATCACCGGTTCGAGCACGCGTTCGACCGGATCAAGAACAAGTACGGCGCGAGCGTGGACACGGAGGTTCCCGAGGAGGGGATGGTCGAGCTGGTGGAGGCCTACAAGGAGGTCTACCGCTCGAGCGTCGCGGACCCGTTCCCGCAGAACCCGTTCAAGCAGCTCGAGCTCGCGATCGAGGCGGTGTTCAAGAGCTGGGACTCGGAGCGCGCGGTGATCTACCGTCGCCTCAACGGCATCACGGGGCTGATCGGCACCGCGGTGAATGTCCAGGCGATGGTCTACGGGAACATGGGGGACGACTCGGGCACGGGCGTCGCCTTCACCCGCAACCCCTCGACGGGCGAGAACAAGTTCTACGGCGAGTTCCTGATCAACGCGCAGGGTGAGGATGTCGTCGCGGGCATCCGCACGCCCAAGCCCGCGAGCGAGATGTCGGCGTGGGACAAGAAGTCCTACTCGCAGCTCATGAAGATCAAGACCACGCTCGAGAAGCACTACAAGGACATGCAGGACATCGAGTTCACCATCGAGCGGGGCAAGCTCTGGATGCTCCAGACCCGGACCGGCAAGCGGACCGGCGCCGCGGCGGTGAAGATCGCCTGCGACATGGTCAAGGAGAAGCTGATCACCGAGCAGGAGGCGCTGCTGCGCATCCCCGCGGGCGACCTGACCCAGATGCTGCTCCCGAGCTTCGACCCCGCGAAGAAGGAGATCAGTCGGGTGCTGTGCAAGGGCCTGCCCGCATCGCCCGGTGCGGCGGTGGGGCGTCCCGCGTTCACCGCGGACGAGGCGGTCGAGCGGACCCGCGCCGGGGAGAAGGTCATCCTGGTGCGTCGCGAGACGAGCCCCGAGGATGTGGAGGGCATGCACTCCGCGGTGGGCATCCTGACGAGCACGGGCGGGATGACGAGCCACGCGGCGGTCGTCGCGCGCGGCTGGGGCAAGTGCTGCGTCGCGGGCGCGGGCGATATCCAGATCAACGCGGAGGAGGGCTCGTTCACGGTGAGCGGGCGGATCTTCCACCGCGAGGACACGATCTCGATCGACGGGTCTACGGGCGAGGTGATGCAGGGCGCGACGCCCACCATCGAGCCCAAGCTCAGCGGCGATTTCGCGAAGGTCATGCGCTGGGCGGACAAGTACCGCTCGCTGGGCGTGCGCACGAACGCGGACGCGCCGGCGGACGCGCGGCGCGCCCGTGAGTTCGGTGCCCAGGGCATCGGGCTGTGCCGGACCGAGCACATGTTCTTCGAGGGCGACCGGATCGTGTCGATGCGGGAGATGATCCTCGCGGAGACGACGAGCCAGCGTGAGGCGGCGCTCGAGAAGCTGCTGCCCTACCAGCGCGACGACTTCATCGGCATCTTCGAGGCGATGAAGGGCCTGCCGGTCACGATCCGCCTGCTGGACCCGCCCCTGCACGAGTTCCTCCCGCACGACGCGGACGCGCAGCTCCAGGTCGCGCGCCAGCTCAACATCCCGGTTGAGAAGGTCAAGGCGCGCGTCGAGCGGCTGCACGAGATGAACCCGATGCTGGGGCACCGCGGGTGCCGCCTCGCGGTGACCTACCCCGAGATCCTCAAGATGCAGGTCCGCGCGATCACCGAGGCCGCGATCGAGTGCACCAAGCGGAAGGTCCGGGCGATCCCCGAGATCATGATCCCGCTCGTGGGCGTCAAGAAGGAGCTCGAGCTGCTCCGCGAGCTGTGCGAGGAGACCATCCGCGAGACGCGGCAGGCACTCGAGTTCACCGGTCGCGTCGAGATCAAGATCGGCACGATGATTGAGATCCCGCGGGCCGCGGTGACCGCCGACGAGATCGCGGAGGTCGCGGACTTCTTCAGCTTCGGCACCAACGACCTGACGCAGCTCACCTTCGGCTACTCCCGCGACGACTCGGGCGTGTTCCTGCCCGAGTACATCGCCCAGGAGATCCTCGTGGTCGATCCCTTCCAGAGCCTCGACCAGACGGGCGTCGGCGCCCTTGTCGAGATGGGCGTCGAGCGGGGACGCAAGACCAACGACAGCCTCAAGCTCGGCATCTGCGGCGAGCACGGCGGCGATCCGTCGTCGGTCCACTTCTGCCACAAGGCGGGACTCGACTATGTCTCCTGCTCGCCCTTCCGTGTGCCCATCGCGCGGCTCGCGGCGGCGCAGGCCGCGATCATGCACGGCTGATCGCGGGATCTCAGTCTGATTCAACAGAGCCCCCGGCGCGAGCCGGGGGTTTTTCGTGCGCGCAAAGAAAACCCCGGGACGGCACGCCCCGGGGCTGGGTTGCTGAAGGGGCGGCGGATCAGTTCATCGAGGCGAGCGCGTCGCGGATCGTCTTCTCGACCTGCGCCATCGTCTCAGCGGGCTCCACGCCTGCCTCGGGGAACTTGACCGAGAGGATCGTGCTGTCGGGCCCGATGACATAGACCGTGGGATAGCGGCGGACCTTGTACGCGCGAGCGGTCTCGTCGCAACCGATGGGCTTGCCGGACGGGTTGAGCAGCAGGGTGTGGTCGTACTTGCTCATCGCATCGCGGACAGCCTGTTCGTCGCGCTCACGGACCGGGAGGCCGAACACTTCGACGGGCTGACCCTCGAAGGTGGTGACGAGGTCGCTGACGAGGGGGCTGAAGTTGCGGCAGGGGACGCACCAGGTTCCCCAGAAGTAGAGGACCGCGACCTTGCCCTTGAGCGAATCGAGCGAGACCTCGTTCCCGTCGCCGTCGACGAGTTCGAACCCGTGCGCGGGGATGCTCGTGCTGACCGGGTTGGGCGCGACGCTGGGGGTCTCGGGCTTCGCGTCGGTCGCGGGGGTCGGGATCATCGCGCCGGGGGTGCGCGCCGTCGTGACCGTGCGGCTGTACCCCTCGGGGGTCTCGATCGCGAGCGACGCGGGGCTGAGCCCGGTGTTCGTCTCGAGCTCGTTGATGTCGAGGATGATCGTGAAGTTGATCATCCCCTCGTCGGTGATGCGCTCGACCCGGCGGGGGAGTCGGTCGTCCACGCCCAGGTACCACTTCGCCGCGGGGGTGCGGATGATGCTGGGGTTGCGGCTCCCGCCCTCGGGCTCTGACATGTCGTAGCGGACCTGGACGACATCGCACTGGACCCCGTTGACCTCTTCCCGGCCCAGGCTCTCGTACCCGCTCGCGTGGTTCAATTCGCGGTCGAACGCGACCTCGCTGGTGAGCTCGGGGATCGCGAGCAGGTCGAGCGCGGAGAGGGCGATCGTGCCGCTCCGGCCCGTGCGGGGGCGCTCCTGGACCGCTTTCTTCTCGTGATCGACATAGATGAACAGGTCGGGGGTCCGCAGGGCCTTGATGTCCTGCTGCTCGGCGGTCGAGGTGTGCTTGTAGGACGCGTCGACGCGTTCGTGCCAGGCGGGGCCCGACGCGATGTCGGGGTTCCGCGCGAGCTGGACGGTGCCCTTCGCGGTCGGGACCACGCTCGCGAAGCCGCCCGCCCCGGAGAGGTTGACCTTCGCGGAAAGCGACTTGAGCGAACGCATCGCGGACGCGGACTCCCGGAAGATCGCGGCGGCCTCCGCGTTCGCGGGCGCCGCGGCTTGTGCCTCTCCCTGGGCGCGCGCCTCGGGGGCGATCCCCGCGGTCAGACCCGCGGCGAGGAGAGCGGCGAGAGCGAGCGGAACGGCTGGGCGGCTGATGATGCGCATGGTGAGCGATCTCCGTTGGGGTCGTGGAGTCCTGCGGGTCGGCGCGGAATGGTCAGGATCGACGCGCCGGCGGGCAAACTGTAGCCGGGCGACCTTCTCAACCGGTTCGCGACAGAAAGGTTGCGGTCCCGCGTTGCCCGGGATCCGAACTCCTTTCGAACAAACGCGGGCGTCGTCAGGATGCGAGCAGGGTGCGGAGCGCCGCGCCGGGGTCCGCCTGCCGCATCAGGTGCTCGCCCACGAGGACGATGCCCACGCCCGCTTCGCGGAGCTTGGCGAGGTCTTCGGGGGTCTTGATGCCCGATTCGCTGACCAGGACGCTGGTGTCCTCGACCATGTCCGCGAGCCGGAGCGTGTGCTGCAGGTCGGTGGTCATGGTGGTGAGATCCCGGTTGTTGATCCCCAGGAGGCAGTAGGAGGGGTGGGGGAAGCCCACATGGGGACGGACCCGCAGCAGGTTGTCCATGCTGTGGACCTCGAGCAGGACGGTCATCCCCAGCCGCTGCGCGAGGATGAGCAGATCGACCATCATCGATTCGTTGAGCGCCTCGGCGATGAGCAGGACCGCGTCGGCGCCCGCCGCCCGGCTCTCCCAGAGTTGCCAGGGGTGGATGATGAAGTCCTTGCGGATGACCGGGAGCCCAACGGATTCTTTGATCCGCTGAATGAAGGACAAATGTCCCCCGAAGTACCGCTCGTCGGTGAGGCAACTGATCGCCTTGGCGCCCGCGTCGGCGTAGGCTCGCGCGATCGCCTCGGGGGCGAACCCGTCCCCGTCGTACTCGGGACGGATCAGCCCCGCGGAGGGGCTCTTGCGTTTCACCTCCGCGATCACGGCTGTTTCGTTCGAGTTTTTGCGCGTCACGGCCCGAAAGAAGTTTCTGGGTGGGTCCGCCTGGGCCACCATCGCCTCGAGTTCCGCGAACGGGAGTTCGGACTTGCGTCGCTCGACCTCATCACGCTTGGCAGCGAGGATCTCGTCGAGCACGGGTGGTGTGTCTCCGTCCGTCATTGCGGGCATTGTTGCGGGGTTGTCGCTCTGCGTCTGCGCCGCCCCCGCGCTGGCGGGCGACGGGATGGAGAACATGACCGTCGCGGACATGGCGCGGTGGGCGAAAGACCACACCGCGGTGATCGTCTCGGTGCTGGGGCTCGTCTCCGTCCTGATCCTCTGGAGGCTCCGCTGCCTGGGCCCGGGCGGGCTGAACGCGGGCGAACGCGATGTGAAGCCCATCCCCGTCGCGATGTGGCTGTTCTGCGGCATCGCGACCCTGCTCGGGTTCTATCTGGGTGGGCAGGTCGGCTACGAGATCGTGGGCCCGATCGAGGGGGAGGGCACCCCGCGCGATCAGGCGATCATGACCATTCTCGCGGCCGGTGTCGGCTCGCTGCTCGGCGCGGGGCTGCTCTGGTTCGTGCACAGGCAGGCGCCCGAAAGCGGGACGAAGCCCGACTGGGTGGATATCCCCCTCGCGCTGGGGCTGTTCGTGGTGATCTACCCGCTGCTGGCGCTCTCGGGGATCGTGGGGCACTGGATCGCGCGGGGATTGGACACCGTCCCGCAGGACCGGATCGCCCACAGCACCCTCCGCCTGATCGCGGAGAACATGGGCGACGAGTGGAACTGGGCGCTGATCGCGGCGATCGTGGTCCTCGTGCCGATCGTCGAGGAACTGATCTACCGGGTCTTCATCCAGTCGGCGTTCCTGCGGATCGTGCGCAGCCGATGGATCGCGGTCTTCCTCACCAGCTTTGTCTTCGTGCTCGCGCACTGGGGCGTGCTCCCCGAGGGGGGCAAGCACGCCCTTGCGCCCCTGTTCGTGCTCTCCGTCGCCCTCGGGGCGGCCTACGAGCGCACGGGCCGGCTCGGGGTGCCGATGGTGATGCACGCGGCCTTCAACACCCTGAACATCGTCCTCGCGTTCGTGATCGACCCCCTGGCGGAGTGAGGCCGCGGGTCTGTCTATCCCCCTGCGCCCAGTGATCTTGGGGCATCCGAGCGGCGCGGCGTCGGGTCGCATACAACTCTCGGATGCCCATCTCGAGCGAATTCATTAACCGTGACCTGTCCTGGCTCACCTTCAACGAGCGCGTGCTGGCGCAGGCGGAGGACGGGGGCGTCCCCCTGCTCGAGCGGGTGAAGTTCCTCGCGATCTTCTCGAGCAACCTCGACGAGTTCTTCATGAAGCGGGTCGGGTTGCTCAAGCTCCGCATGGCTGGGCGGGGCGGCGCCGAGAAGACCACCCACGAGGGCATCACCCTGGGCGGGCTGCGGCACGAGATCCGCGAGCGCGTCGAGGGCCTGCAGGCGAGGCAGGCCTCGGTCTGGCGCGACGCTCTGATCCCCGCGCTCGCGGAGGCCGGGATCCGCATCCGCAAGCACAACGACCTGACGGAATCCCAGCGTTCGGACATCGACGCGTGGTTCGACGCGAATGTGTTCCCGATCCTCACCCCTCTCGCGGTGGACCCCTCGCACCGCTTCCCGTTCATCTCGAACCTCTCGGAGAACTTCGGGTTGCTCGTCGCCAGCCCGGGGTCGTCCCGCCGGGCGTTCGCGCGGGTGAAGATCCCCAGCGTGGTGCCGCGGTTCGTGCCGCTTGTGAATGACGAGGAGGAGGCGCACGAGTTCCTCGCGCTCGACGACCTGATCGAGCACAACCTCTCGAGGCTCTTCCCGGGCCTGGAGATCCAGGCGATCGCGCCGTTCCGCGTCACGCGCTCCGCGGCGCTCGACGACGAGGAGGACGACGACGACGATGTGATGGAGCGGGTGGAGGACGAGCTGCGCCGGCGCCGGTTCGCGGACGCCGTGCGGATCGAGGCGTCCCCCCGCGCATCCGACGATGTGCTGCAGTTCGTGGTCACGCAGCTGGGCCTCGACGACATCGATGTGTACACCCGCGCCGGACCCCTCGAATATCAGGACCTGCACGCGATCGCGTCGCTGCCCCGTCCCGACCTCCGGGAGACGCCCTGGCGACCCGTCGTGCCGGTCGATCTGCGGAATCTCGCGACGGTCGAGGAGATGCGCCGCGCGGCGGACGGGGGCCTGCCCAGGGGCGATTCGGACACGCCCACCTCGACGATCTTCGACGCGATCCGCGAGGGCGACATCCTCCTGCACCATCCTTACGAGAGCTTCGAGGCGTCGGTCGAGCGGTTCGTCTCCGAGGCCGCGGACGACCCGGATGTGGTCGCGATCAAGCAGACGATCTATCGCACCAGCCCCGACTCGCCCTTCGTGCGATCGCTGATCCGCGCCGCGGAGAACGGGAAGAATGTCGCGTGCCTTGTGGAGCTGCGCGCGCGCTTCGACGAGCAGCGGAATGTCGCCTACGCGCGGCAGCTCGAGCACGCGGGGGTGCATGTCGCCTACGGGGTTGTGGGCCTCAAGACCCACTGCAAGTGCTCGCTCGTGGTGCGCCGCGAGCACAACGAGGGCGCGTCGGGCATCCGCGCTTACGCGCACATCGGGACCGGCAACTACCACCCGAAGACCGCGCAGCTCTACACCGATCTCGGCCTGCTCACCGCGGACCCGGCGCTCACGGGCGATGTGGTGAAGATCTTCAACACGCTGACGGGGCACGCGTCCGATCAGGACTACGAGAAGCTGCTCGTGGCGCCGGGGGGGATGCGCCCCGCGTTCGAGCGGATGATCGATCGGGAGATCGAGCACGCGCGGGCCGGGCGCCCGGCGCGGATCGTCGCGAAAATGAACCAACTCGAGGACCGGGCCCTCACGCGCCGTCTCTACGAGGCGAGCGCCGCGGGCGTCGAGGTGCGGCTCATCGTGCGGGGCTTCTGCTGCCTGCGTCCGGGTGTCGGGGGCCTGAGCGAGAACATCCGCGTGCGCTCCGTCATCGGGCGTTTCCTCGAGCACTCGCGCATCTACCACTTCGCGAACGGCGCGTCGGACCCCGAGGAGGGCGAGTTCTATATCGGTTCCGCGGACTGGATGTACCGGAACCTCAACAACCGCGTCGAGGCGACGACCCCAGTCGAGGACCGGGACGCACGGCGCAGGCTCACGCACATCCTCGATGTCCTCTGGCGCGACCGCCGGAACGCGTGGGAGATCACCGGGGACGGCGGGCACACGAGACTGGAGCCCGACGATTCCGCGGAGATCGGGACGCCCGAGGCCTCGGGCACCTTTGCGAGCCTGATGGCGGATATCCAGGCCTGAGCCGTCCCTCGGGTCGGTCCGATCAGCCCCCCACCGCGAGCGCCGCGTTCGCCGGGCGGGTCCCGGTGCGCCATCGCCTCCCCAGGTCGAGCAGCGGGCGTTCGACCCACCGGTACGACGCCGCCGCGATCGCGAGCGTGAGCGCGCATTTGAACAGGTCGAACCACAGAATCATCCAGGGCGTCACCGCGTCGAGGCTGCCTGTCACACGGTCCGCGAGGTGGAAGACGGGGTAGTGGTAGAGGTAGATCCCGTAGCTGATGCGTCCGAGCGCGACGAGCGGCGCCGAGGTGAGCAACGCGCCGGTGATCGTGCCCTTGCCCTCGCACGCGAGCGCCGTGAACAGGATCGACGCGGAGAGCAGGGCGGTCGCATAAGCTCGGGTCATCGCGTCGGGGACGCCCGAGATCGAACCCAGCGCCCAAGCGAACCCTGCTGACGAGGCAGAGCAGAGGCCCGCGAGAACCAGCAGGCGTTGGCGACTCGCCCGAGCGACCGGCTCGTAGAACGCAAGCAGCGAACCGAGCCCCAGCGAGAGCGATCGGCAGAGCGAGCCGCGGTAGATCAACTCGTCCGCGTGCTCCGGTTCGAGGGCGCGCCAGGCGAGCATCGCGGCCCCCGCGACGAGCGGTGTTGCGAGACACAGCGCCCGGCTGACACGATGGGGGGTGAAGAGCACCACAAGCGGCCAGAGCAGGTAGTAGTGCTCCTCGACGCACAGGGACCAGGTGTGCCGCAGGGGGCTGGGCGTCGCGTCGAACGCGAACAGGTAGTTGGAGGTGTAGGTCGCGCTGCGGACGAGCTCGTTGAGCGGGACGGCGGGCGCGAGCGTCGCGAGGGTGAGGACATAGACCGGGAAGATCCGCAGCGCGCGCCGGGCGAGGAACCCCCGGTAGGCGTTGGGCGCGCCCCGATCGCGGAGCAGGATGCGGGTGATGAGGAACCCGCTGAGGACGAAGAAGATGTCCACGCCGATGTACGCGGGGTGGACCGGCAGGCCCTCGTTGATCGCGACGAGCCAGGCGTGCCGCCCGTCCATGGGGATGTGCGCCGCGAGCACGAGGGCGACCGCGATGAACCGGAGTCCGTCGAGTGTCCGCACATGATCCATCGCGATCCGTCCAACTGTGCCGGTCGCCGCTGCGGCGCGCGGTCGCGGCTCCGAACGATGCGGCGTGGCGCTGCGCTCGTCTCGGGGACGCGGAGACGCCGCCAGCCCATCCCTAGGGATGGCATTCGTCACGAGATCCCGCCGTGCTTGAGGAGGCACGGGCGGAAACCCGCGGGGCACGCCGGGACATGCGGCGCGTGCGGGCCGCGCCTTCCGCGCGGGTGGTGCGCGTCCCTTCGGGGGGACGGGATTATGGGAAGCGAGCGGATCGGCGGGGGGATTCAGCTCCCGCTGGGTTCAGGCAGTCATATCGGAACCGGGCCTCGCCGCGGGCCCGCCGCCGGATCTACGATTGCGGATGAACTGGACCAAGAAAGACCTGCTCGCCAACCCCGTCGAGCACATCGACCTGACGACCTACGACGCCCGCCCGATCCTCGACGCGTGGGCGAAGACCGCTTACCAGGCGCGGAACACCGCGCGGGCGGCGGAGATCTACTCGATGATGCTCGCCGACACCGGGTGCGCGGTGATCTTGACGCTCGCCGGGTCGCTGATCAGCGCCGGGATGAAGAAGGCTATCTGCCAATTGATCGAGGCGAACGCCGTCGACGCGATCGTCTCCAGCGGGGCGAACCTCGTCGACCAGGACTTTTTCGAGGGGCTGGGATTCCGCCACTACATCGCACCGGGCAGCCCCGAGAGCCCCCCCGTTGACGACCCGACGCTGCGCGACTTCGCGATCGACCGGATCTACGACACCTACATCGACGAGGACGAGCTCCGCATTTGCGACGATAAAACGAAGGAGATCTTCGATTCGCTTGAGCCCGGGGCGTACTCGAGCCGGGCGCTGCTCGCCGAGTTCGGCAAGTATCTCGACGCCAACCATCCGGGGAACGAGTCGATCCTGCTCACCGCCCACCGCAAGGGCGTGCCCGTCTTCTGCCCGGCGTTCAGCGACTGCTCCGCGGGCTTCGGCATCGTGATGCACCAGGCCGAGCGGGCGAGGGCCGGCAAGCCCTCGGTCACGATCGACAGCGGGCGCGACTTCTTCGAGCTCACGCAGATCAAGCTGCACACCATGGAGCAGAAGGGCGACACCGGTCTGTTCATGCTCGCGGGGGGCGTGCCCAAAAACTTCGTGCAAGACATCGTCGTCTCGGGCGAACTGCTCGTCGAGAAGGGGCTGGTCGACCTGCCGGAGGGCACCGAGACCCCGATGCACAAGTACGCGATCCAGCTCACCGCGGCCGACGCGCGGGACGGGGCCCTGTCCGGCTCGACCCTCCGCGAGGCGTGCTCGTGGGGCAAGGTCGATGTGGTCCACGAGCAGATGGTCTTCGGCGAGGTGACGACCCTCTTCCCGCTCATCGCGTCCGACGCCTACCACCGCGGGGCGTGGAAGGCACGGCCGGAGAGGAGGCTGTCGGATCTTTTCGCGCCGGCGGCGGTGTGACACGTCGCCAAGGCCGTCCGTGCGACCAGAGCGTCTTTCCGCCGATCCGTCTGATCCGCGCCAGGACCGATGCCGACGAGCCTGAAGCGCAAGCGAAGGAAGGAACAAGGGACGCCTTCGCTTGCGCTTCAGGCTCGTTCATGACAAGCACTCCGCCATCGCACCAGAGACGCGAACATCGTTCCCGCTCCGAGTCCTTCGCGACCTCCGCATTCGACCCGGCGCACGTCATGCCCCAACAATCCCGCATGTCCGAGGCCGACCTGCTGGCGCACATCCGCGACCGCTCGCGCGACCTGCACGCCCTCACCGGCCACTTCGGCGAGGTCGTCGTCGGGCCGGGCGACGACTGCGCCGTGATCCGAGAGCCGGGAGGCGGCCTGCTCGTCATCGGCGTCGATCAACTCGTCGAGGGCCGACACTACGAGCCGGGGACGGAACTGGACCTCGTCGCCCGCAAGTCCGTCGCCCGGGCGGTGTCCGACCTCGCCGCGATGGGGGCCCGTCCCGCGTGGGGGCTCGCGACGGGGATCCTGCCGGCCGGCTACGCGCACGGCGACGAACTCTTCGACGCGATGGCGAAGTGGGCGAGGCACTTCGGGTGCCCGCTGATCGGGGGCGACATCGCGTTCAGGCCCAAGGACAGCCCGCTCTCGCTCACCGTCACCGCGGCGGGTCGGATGGATCCCGGCGTCGATCCCGTCCTCCGATCCGGGGCGCGCGCCCACGACGAGATCTGGCTCACCGGGCAGGTCGGCGGGAGTTTCGAGTCCGGCTGGCACCTGCGGTTCGAGCCCCGGATCGACGCGGGCCTCGCCGCGGCGGCGTACCGCTCACCCGGCGGCGCGCGCACGCACGCGATGATCGATCTGTCCGACGGTCTGGGTCGGGATGCGAGCCGAGTCGGCGCGGCCTCGGGTGTGCGGCTGGAAATCGACGCCGCCCGGCTCCCGATCAGCCACCGTTGTTCGTCGTGGGTCGAGGCGGTGCGCGAGGGCGAGGACTACGAACTGCTGATCTGCGTTTCGCCCAGGCATCCGGAGATCGAAGCGCCGCCGTTCCGTTGGGGTGCGGAGGGCGCGCCGGGGCTGATCGGGCCGATCGGGCGTGTGCGCGCGTGCCGCGAGGGCGAGGCACCCGGGGCGACGATCATCGATCCGCACGGGCGCGCGCACGATGCGGCGGAGCTCGGGTGGGACCACGGGTGACGGGATCCGTTCGCGTCGGCTCGGCGGGCGTCT
>MDTG01276983.1_pt1 | contig 30402 bp, 32 predicted proteins | sample 811421 | NCBI WGS metagenome assembly MDTG01 (sample SAMN05326645, study PRJNA326480) | marine metagenome | isolation source: seawater | place: Pacific Ocean: South East | collected 2011 | reverse complement strand
CCACGTTGATAGGCTGGATGTGGAAGCGCAGCAATGCGTGCAGCTGACCAGTACTAATAGCTCAATTGGCTTGATTTATGCACTGAAAAAAATTTTTATGTATTAAAGAGTATTAATATTAAATTTATTTTTTTTGTTAATTTAACCAATAGTTGAATTAAAGTTATATATTTAATTTATTTTGTTATTCCAAATGATATGGTGAGTTGTTTGATCTAATTTTTAAAAGTATGCAGTCTGTAAGACCCAAAAATAAAACTATTAATAATCGATGGACAAAAATCGAAAGACTTGATGGTACATATTTGCCAACTCTAAAAAAATTTCCAATTATAACAAAAAATAGCAAGATATGTTTGGTTGGAAGTTGTTTTGCTGATGACATGGGCTGGGTATTGGTAGAAAATAAAATAGATATAGGTGAAGTCAATTATATACCTGATAAAAAATTAGTAGGGTATCCTTGGGGAACTTTTTTTTCACCAATGAATATTTATGATTTGATGGAAATTGCTTTAGACCAAAAATCAAGTGAGTTTTTTGACGACAATACTTTTATCAGAGTTCCCAGTAATTTAAAAGGCAATCATTTTGAAAAAATTTCGCAACTGGAATTAAATGAAGATTTTAAATTAATAAACCTTTTCTTTAAGGCTAGGATAAATACACAAGATTACGATCTTGCAAAAAAAGTTATTAAGGAAAAATTAGAATTTTTAAGAAAATCAATAATTAATGCTGATGTAATAATTATAACTTTAGGTTTAATTGAAACTTGGGTTGATAAAAATAAAAAAAAAGCTTGGCATTGTTTTCATGGTAACCCAATAAAAAAAATTTCTGTAGAAAATTTAGCTGAATTTAAACAATTAAATTTTAATGAGGTATCAGGATATATAAAAAAAATTATAAATTTATTGGATTCAAAAAAGAAAAAGATAATATTTACTATTTCACCGATACCTTTAAAATTTACATTTACAGATAAAGATATTGTTATAGCAAACAAATATAGTAAATCTTTATTGAGAGCAGCTGTTGAAGATTTTGTAGATGATAAAAATGTATTCTATTTCCCATCTTTTGAAATAGTACAAGATTGTGTAGGTTGGCCAAATTCATATAAGCAAGACAAAAGACATGTCAGACCTGAAATATTTAAAAATTTCATTGCACCTAAGTTTATTGAAAGTTTCACGAATTTTGAGAATTTTGAAATATAGGAATAACATTTTCTGAAATTATTTCCTCATTTTTATAGCTGGATTTCTTATTGAGCCGTGGTAGACCACCACGTTGATAGGCTGGATGTGGAAGCGCAGAGCAATGCGTGCAGCTGACCAGTACTAATAGCTCAATTGGCTTGATTTATGCACTGAAAAAAATTTTTATCATAGGTTTTTTAAAGATGTAGATATAATAATCTTTGAATAATATAATGCAAAAATGAACAATTATCATCTAAGTTTAAAAATTAAAAAAAAAATTCTCCAAACTGCTTTTGAAAAACGGAAAGGACACTTAGGTGGTTCTTTATCAGTCCTTGATATTTTAATTTCTCTATTTACCTGTGGTCATCTAAAGTTAAATAAAAAAGACTTTATTAAAAAAAATAACGACAAATTAATTTTGTCTAAAGGCCATACAGCTATTGCCCTTTATGCATTAATGGAACATTTAAATATTTCATCCTATTACAAGTTAGAAGATTTTAACTCATCTAATAAATCTCTTTTAGAGCATCCAACATTAACAAAGAATAACTTAGAAATTTCCTGTGAAACAGGAGCATTAGGACATGGACTGCCTATTTCATCTGGTCTTGCTATAGCGAATTCAAAAAAAAAAGTTGTTTGTGTTATTGGTGATGGCGAGCTTTTTGAAGGCTCAAACTGGGAGGCATTATTTTTTATAGCTGCAAAAAAATTAACAAATTTGTTAATAATAGTTGATTGTAACAATTTTATTACACTTGGAAAAATTAGTAATATCTTATCACAAAATAATTTAAAAAAAAAATTTCAATCTTTCAATTTTAATGTAGACGAAATAGACGGTCACAATTTCAATAGAATAGGAAACTCTATAAAAAAATTTTCAAAAAATAAACTTTCAAAGCCAATGGTTCTTTTGTGTAAAACTATTAAAGGAAAAGGCATTATTGGTATGGAAAATACCGCAGCTATCCATCATGGATTTCCAAGTCAAAAACAATTTGAACAAACTTTAAATAAAATAGATAAACAAATTAAAAGTTATGAAAAATTTTGATATAAGAGACTCTATTTTTCAAGCTGTTTATGAGCATTTTAAAAAAGATAAAAATTGTTTTTTTTTAACAGCTGATCAAGGTTCATTTGGTTACAATATTTTAAGCAAAAAATTTCCTTCAAGAGTGATTAATGTAGGTATTGCTGAGCAGAATATGGTTGGTATAGCCGCTGGTTTAGCTTTGGAAAAAAAAACGGTATATATATATGCTATATCCTCATTTTTATATTCAAGAGCATATGAACAAATTAAACTTAATTTGTGCTCAATGAATCTCAAGGTATGCATTATTTTAAGTGGACCAGGTCTATGTTATGCACCAGACGGTCCCACACACTACTCTTTGGAAGACATTATGATGCTTAATAATCTTCCAAATTTAAAAATTTTTTCTCCATATGATAAAAAAACGAGCAACATTGCTATAAATAATTTTAAAAAAGGATCTTCACCATGTGTTATAAGATGTGATAAGGGAGAGTTTATAGAGCAAAAAGTTAATAGCCTAGATTCAGCTGAGATTTTAAAAGGAAAAAAAAATGTAATTGTTTCTCATGGTTTTTTTATAAATTATTTTTATCAACACCAGAAAATTTTAAAGAAACATGATATCGGATTGATTGGAATTAATAAAATTAAAGAATTTAATCTAAAAAAATTTATTAAAATATCTAAAAATTATAAAAATATATACTATGTGGATGAGGCGTGGTTAAATGCAAGTTTTGGGATACATTTATCTAATATTTTAATTTCTAATGGAATACCAAAAAATTTACGAATTTTAGCTTTAAAAAATGAATTTTTAAAAAAGGGTGGTAATAGACTTGAAATATTGAAAAAAAATAATTTAGATATGAGTTCAATTTTAAAAATTATTTGTCAGAAAAAATATTATGTTATTTAAAATATTTAATATAATATGTAATTATAATTAAAATCGTATAATTCAATAATGAAAAAAAAAGTTATCTATATAAGTTTCATATCCTTTTTTCTAGTTACAATAATATTTTATGAAGAAATTTATAATAAACTGCCGTGGAAGATGAAAACAGTAATTCTATCTATTTTAAATAATGAAAAAACATCTAAAAAAATATTAAATGATCGTAAAACAAAATTTTTGCCAGAAACTCAGCTATTAAATTTAGAATATAGCAAACTTACATTAGATCAAATAAATATTATTGAATTTGAAGTTGCGCATGGAATGTATGGCACTAAATATAAATCTTTTTACTTGGAGCATATAGGTGAATTAATTTTTTTAATAACTAGAACTGGGGAATTGTTTTCTTTTAATCTTCAAGACAAAAAAATTAAAAATCTTAAAAAGTTTGAAACAAATTTTGATAAAAAAAGAGAAAGAGTATTAAATTTTCATTTAACACAAAAAAATATTTATCTCGCAGTTGCAAAAATGAAGAATGAAAATTGTGAGGTAATGGAGCTAAGAGCTAGTAAATATAATAATGAAATTAAAGCAAAATTTGATAAAATTATTCAATTTGATGAATGTTTAAACCCTGATCAAGCAGGAGCTGGTGCTTTATCTTCATTTACTCAGAATGGAAAGGAAAAAATTTTATTTTCAACTCCTGATTATGAGAAATTGAATCTTAATCAAAGTGCAAATATAACCCAAGCCCAAAATGAAAAAAGTCCATTCGGAAAAATTCTTTTAGTTGATCCTGAAGAAAAATCTTACAAAATTTATTCAAGCGGTCACAGAGTTATACTAGGTATATATTCAGATATTAATGGTGATACAATAATCGCAACAGAAAACGGTCCATTTGGTGGTGATGAAATTAATTTAATTAAATATAAAAATAACTACGGGTGGAATATAAGTTCGTACGGAGAAATGTATGGTGCTTATGTATATAGCCCCTTAAATCCCACAGCTGATAAATCACATAGCAAAAATAACTTTAGCGAGCCATTATTTAGTTGGGTTCCATCTATTGCACCTTCATCTTTAATAAAATTGGATAATAATTTCTCTCCATTTTGGCAAGATAATTATTTAATGGGATCTTTAGTGTATAGTCACTTAATAAGACTTAAATTTGATGATAATATGAACAGATTAATTCTTCAAGAACCCATGTATGTTGGTGAGAGAATTAGGGATTTAATTTATTTAAAAGAAAGTAAAACTATTCTTTTAGCTTTAGAAACTAGCGGTAGTATCGGTATTATAAATAATAACATAGATCAGTAAAAATTATTTTAAAATAATTTTTTTGTTTAAATAGTATTTGTTACTCCACCATCTATAATTAAATTACTTCCATTAATATAATTTGCTTTGTCAGAGCATAAAAATAAACATAAATTAGATATATCTTTTGGTTGACCTATATATTTTGTAGGCAAAACATCATTAATATATTTTTGGTATTTTTTAGGGTTTTCTTTTCTTACTTTGTCCCAAAAGGTGTTTTTAATAAAAATTGGTCCTGGAGAAATAGAGTTAAAAGTCACATTTTTTTTTGTGAAATAAAATTTTTTTGATAAAGATTTTATCAATGCATGTTGAGATGATTTTGAAACTGTGAACCAAGTTCTATCTTCTTTTTTTGCCTCTATCCCACAAATAGAACTTATAGCAATGACTCTGCCCCATTTTCTTTTAACCATACTTGGTAAAAAATATTTATTGAATATAATTAATCCATTATTATTTTTTTGATACACTTCATCCCAAACATTTAGGTTGCTTTCCAATAAATTATCTTTACCCCAGCTTCCACCACCTCCAACATTATGAATTAAAATATCAACATATTTAAATTTTTTCAAAACTAATGTAGAAAAAGAATGTAAAAAATCTTTATCTAAAATATCTCCCTCACTTACAAGGTATTTTGTATTTAATAAGTTAAGCTTTTTTTTTAAAAAAGAAATTTTTTTTTTATCTCTTGAAAAAGTTATTACATTTGCGCCTAGTTTCGCAAAATCTAAAATACAAGAGAGACCAATACCATGAGTTGCACCGGAAATAAAAACATTTTTATTTTTAAAATTCATTTTTTTTTCTTTTTATTTATTTTCCAAATAATTATATTATAACCTTCCATCATTAAACTTCCAAATGGACTTTTAAAACTATTAATAATATTAATTTTTTTCTTTTTCTCTCTATCATTCAATATTGATATGAGATTAGATGTGTATCCTCTTTTTTTATGAAAAGTGATCCCTAGTTCATCCTCCACTGTATTTAAATTATAAAAATCAGGAGCGGGTTCCACATGCAAAACCAATTTTGGTTTCTGTTTGATTAAATAGTTGACAAAGTTGTTAATTTTTCCACCTAATTGCTCCAAAGCACCAGAAGTTAGCACAACAGAATTTTTTTTAATTTTAAACTTTACTTTAGGTTTTTCTATATTAAATAAAACTCCTTGAAAATTTGGACCTACATTCTGTTTAAAAGAGTTAATTATATCAACCGATGACTTTACAAAATCAAGTCCATAGAAATTTTTATCAGATAAAATTTTATTTAAATCCACTAAATTATGACCTGTACCGCAACCAAATTCATATATATTTTCAGCTTTGACCATATATTTTTTCGCATACCATCTACGTAGAATCTTGATTATCTTTATTTCAAAATTTTTATCTGAAATTATAAATTTTCCATCTAATCTAAAAACCTTTTCTTTTCTTGCAGCATAATACATTGGAATTAAATATTTTTTATCTTTGGTTTTTATAAATTTTTTTTTATTTTCATTCCATCCATCAAACCATATCTTTTTTCTATATTTTGCGTTTATTATTTGAGTATCTAAATTTATTTTTTTTAAAACTCTAATTAATATATTTTTTTTTTCATTATGATTAGGATATCTATATTTGATCCCATTAATTTCTTTTTGACCAATAATTTTTTTTAATTCTTTTATATTTGTCTTTAAAATTTTTGATAAAAAAGGATATGATAATTTTTTCATAATTATATTTTATTTTATAATTACTAATAATATAAGACTAGTAGGTCATTGATTTTCTTTCCAGCCATCGTTGAACCTGAACTATATTTGCTTGTATCTCTTTTTTTGTAAACGCTTTACCCCATGAAGCATTTGCTTCATATTCAAAAGGTATGCCCACCTCTTCTTCATCTGAAAATCTATACAATAGATGAGCATGTTTGCTCCAATCATTATTTATCTGTTTTATTGAATATTTTTTTGGGTCTTTAAATATAGGCGAGCCTGGCAGTGGACAAAAACCAGACAAACTTACATAATCAGGCTGCGTTTCCTCTAGAAATTTTATTGTTTTTTCAACTATATCTCGTGGTTCACCTGGTAAACCAAAAATAAGACAAACCTTAATTTTTATTCCAACTTTTTTTGCATTATCTATAAATGATTTGATTGATTTTTGATTTTGCCATTGTTTATTAATAATTCTCATTACTCCTTCATCTATTGTTTCAACACCGACTGACAACTCTAGACATCCAGTTTCCTTAGCTTTTGATAGTTGTTCCAAGGTCGCTATAGATGTTGTCTGACCACGCCACAATATTTGAGATTCACCTAATGCTGCTATTTGTCTTTCAAAAAGCTCTTTTTTTGGGTTTATCGCAATTTCGTCTTTTAAAAGAATTGCTTCAACCTTATATTCATTTTTTAAATAATTTATTTCCTCTAACATTCGTTGCTTACTTTTAACTTGTAAAGAATTTGGAACGTTATAAACACAATACGAGCATTTATAAAAACAACCTCTTGAAAAATAAACCATAGTTGCTCGGGGGGAACCATAATTTTCAAACATTTGATTATTAATGACTGAATTTTCAGGTAAAAAACTTCTCTTTGGGAATGGTGTGTCTAAAAAAGGATAATCATTATAATTAGATATAAATCTTTTTTTATCAATTTTAGACTCTATGGCTTCTTTAAAACTTTTTTCTCCAGGTCCAACAACAATTTTATCGAAATAATTTTCGCATTCATCAGGCAGCATATCGACATGAGTACCTCCAGAAATGTGAGTAGATTTTAAAAATTTTTTTTTTAAAAATTTAACTATTGAATAAACTTCTAAAGCATCACCAGATTTCATTACCCAATATAAGTAAAAATCAGCTTGCGGTATTTCATTTACTTTTTTCTCGAAGTCTTCTTCTTTTACATTTCTTAAATCATGTAAATTTATTTCTGCCTTTGGAAATTGCTCTTCAAGAATTGTTGCATAATACATTTCCCAATAAGGTTGTAGCTTAAACGGATTATGAAAGTAATGCCAAGAGGGAATAATAAAACTAATTTTCATTTATTTTTTTTATACCAATTAATTGTTTCTTTCAAACAAAAATCAAGAGCTTTTGTCTTAAGTTTTAAGCCCACCTTTTTTAATTTGTGAGTATCTAATTTTCTATAATTTTGATTTTCGACAGTTTTGCTTTCAGTTAAAATTTGAAAATTTTTTTTATTTAAAATATTACAAATTTTTTTAGCCAAATTATAGGTAGAAATATATTCATTTGAGGCTACATTAAAAACAGATAATTTTTTTTTAAAATCTAGTAATATTATTTTTGAAATAAGAGCACAGAAATCAGATGCAAATATCCAATTTCTCACAAGCTGACCTGATCCAGGTAGCTTAATAAATGATTTTGACCTATCAATTTTTTTGATTAAGTATGGTAATGTTCTGGCAGAAGTTAAATTAAAATTATCGAACCTACCAAAAATTGCTGTTGGTCTTAATATAATTATTTTTGTATCATTTGGTAATTTCTCAGAGTACTTTTTAAAATTTTTCTCGATTAATCTAGAGATTTGACCAATTAAAAAACTCTTTTTAGAGGGTTTGTACTTAAAATAATCTTCCTCTTTTAAATTTTTAATTTTATCTGGATAACCTGTAGAGCTGCTTATATAAATGATTTTTTTGACACCATTATAATTGCAGTAATTTAATATATTATTGAAAGATTTTTTATAATCAGAGATTTTAATTTTATCTCCTCTTTTTTGCATTGAAGATGTTAAAACTTTGTTTGATAAATGTATTACAATATCAATATCATTTGGTAGTTTCTTAAAGTTTTCTTTACTCAATGTATTAAGTTTAAAATATTTTATTTTATCAAAAAATATTGGTTTTTGTTTGTTGAAAGTTCCATAAATTTTAAATTTTTTTTTATTTAAAATACTAATCAGGTTTTTACCTATAAATCCCGATGAACCAAAAATTATAATTTTTTTTTGCATATTTAATAATTTCTTTAATTACTTTTACAAAATAAGGGTTGTTTATTTTAAAATTTTATATATTCGTTAGTACTTTATAATATGTTCTAAAATCTAAACACAATTAAAAACAAAAAAATAAAGAAAATCAATAAAGCTCTATGAGCACAACTCTTGTTATGTTAACATTGAACGAATTAGTTTCGGCCAAGATTATTGTCCCAAGAATAGATAAAAGCTTATTCAGAGAAATATTAGTTATAGATGGAGGATCTTCAGATGGCACGATTGAGTACATGAAAAGTCAAAATTTTAGGGTAATCGTTCAAGAAAAAATTAAGCCAGAAAATGCAGGACTTTTTTACAGACAAAAAAATTTAGCAAAAGCGTATTTAATTGCCATGCAAAATGTAAAAACTAAATACACGATCATCCCATTTACTCCAGATGGAAACATGATACCTGAGATGTTGAAAGATTTAATTAATCAAGTAAAAGATTATGACTTTGATTTAGTTTGTGTTTCTAGATATTTAGGTAAAGCTCGCAGTTTAGATGATAATCTTATATCAGCTTTTGGAAATTGGTTTTTTACTAATCTCATTAACGTATTATTTAAAGGAAAATTTACAGATGTTTTGGGTGGTTATAAATTAATCAAAAATGAATTTTTTAATAAAATTTATTTAGGTAAAAATATAAATAATGTAGCAATAGGTAGCTCAATAGTTTCAATTGCATGTTTAAAAAATAATTGTAAATATAAAGAAATAGCTGGTTCTGAACCAAAAAGAATTGGTGGTGTAAGTAGTACAAATCCCTTGTTAAATGGGATATGTGAATTAAAAGCAATCTTAGAGGGATATTTTATAAAAAGAATGTTTAAGTTCACAAAATAAATTTTAAATTTTTTGTAAAAATTAAACAAATATCTAAAAATGAAAAATTTTAGAATAAAGCTAATTAATTTTGAAAATAAGATAAAAAAAATTTATGAAAAGGGTTTAATCAAAGCTCCGATTCACTTATCCAGTGGAAATGAGGATCAATTGATTAAAATTTTTAAAAATATTAAAAGAGGTGATTGGGTTATATCAAACTGGCGAAGCCATTATCATGCTTTGTTACATGGAATACCTGAGAAAAAAATACTTAAGGAAATAGTTAAGGGAAAAAGTATGAGTTTAAATTTCAAACAACACAAATTTGTTGCATCATCAATTGTAGCTGGAGGAATTCCTATAGGACTTGGTATTGCGGTGGGTATAAAAAGAAAAAAACAAAAGAGTAAAGTTTTTATTTTTGTTGGAGATATGACTTTTGAAACAGGTGTTTTTCATGAAGCTTATAAATATGCCAAAAATTATAAATTGCCAGTAAAGTTTATCGTAGAAGATAATGGTTTAAGCACTAATACTCCTACCAAGGATGCGTGGATTAATATTTCAAAAAAACCAAAAGATGTACTTTATTACAAATACAAAAGAGGATACCCGCACCATGGAACTGGATCTTGGGTTTTATTTTAATGAAAAGTTTAAAATATAAATCAGAATTAATAAGAAGTATGACATATCTCGCAAAAGATAAGAGGGTAATATTTCTTGGACAATCTGTAAATTTTAGTGGAAATGCTATTTATAATACATTGGCTCATATCCCTAAAAATAAAAAAATTGAGCTACCAGTTTTTGAAGATGTCCAGATGGGTATGTCCACTGGGTTAGCTTTAAATGGTTACGTGCCAGTTACATGTTTTCCAAGATTTGATTTTTTAATTTTAGCAATGAACCAGTTAGTAAATCATCTTGATAAAATTCGTTTCTTATCAAACAATTCTTTTAAGCCCAGGGTAATTATAAGAACCTCTATAGGATCAAAAAAGCCCTTAAACGGTGGTGTTCAACACACACAAGATTATACAAAAATGTTTAAAGGAATTTTGACTGAGATTGAAGTTGTAAGTTTAAAAGATCCAAAAGATATTTTTAAAGAGTTTAAAAAAGCTTTAAAAAGAGAAGATTCCAAATCAACATTATTAGTTGAAAATGGTGATTATTATAACTCCAAATAAAAATGATTGAAAATAAATTTTTTACGAAATTTAAAAATAAAAAAATAATCATAACAGGTGGAACAGGATTAATTGGAAGACAATTGACTAAAATTCTATGCGATATGAAGGCAAGGGTCTCTGTTGTTTCTCTTGACAAATACTCTACAGACAAAAGAGCAAAACATATAGTGGGCGATTTATCAAATTTTAATTTTTGTAAATCAATAACAAAAAATCAAGATTTTGCTTTTCATCTAGCAGGAATTAAAGCTTCAGTCAAAACAACATTGGAAAAGCCTGCTAGTTTTTATGTTCCCTTAGTAATGATGAATACTAATTTTCTTGAAGCATGCAGAATAAATAAAATTAAAAAATTAGTTTATACAAGTTCAATTGGTGCATACTCTAAAGGAAATTTATTTAAAGAGAAATTGTCTAATTATGAAAAAGAACCTATGGATTTTTATCCTGGTTGGGCAAAAAGAATGGCTGAACTTCAAATATTTTCATACAAAAAACAATATGGTCTTAAAGATTATTATGTTGTAAGACCTGCAAATGTTTATGGGCCTGGTGATAATTTTGATAAAAAAAATGCAATGGTAATACCCTCATTAATGTCGAAAATTCTATCAAAAAAAAGACCAGTTGAAATTTGGGGAGACGGATCTGCAATTAGAGATTTTGCTTACTCAGAGGATGTAGCAATTGGTATAATTAAAACTTTAATTTATGGAACAGGAAAATATGATTTTATAAATCTAGGTAGTGGAAAAGGAGTTTCAATTAAAACATTGGTCAAAACTATGAATAAGGTTGTATATTTTAAATATCGTTTTAAATCAAAAAAAAATCAAGGATTTTCAAAAAGGGTTATGGATATATCTGTTGCTAATAAGATAATTAATTTTCATCCACAAACTTCTTTAGAGAAAGGACTTAAAACAACTTGGGAATGGTTTATAAAAAACCAAAAACAATATAGGTTAAGAAAAAATTATTTTAATTAATTAAAGCTAATTATTTTTCCTATACCATTTTATGGTTTCCTTTAGACCACTTTCAATATTATAATCCAGCTTAAAATTAATTAATTTTTTAACTTTTGCACTACTTATCTTTCTAAAAGGAATCATTGATGGTTTGTTAGAATTAAAAATTATTTCTAATTTTTTGTTAGAATAAATTCTTTTAAGTATATTGATAATTTTAATTAAGCTGAGTGATTTGGAGGATGAAATATTTAAAATTTCAAATTTATTAAATTTCTCAATAATTAATAGCAAGTTACTAACAAAATCATTAATATATAAGAAATCTTTAATATCTTTTCCAGATCCCCAAATTTCTACAATTTTTTCATTCTCAAATTTTCTTATTAATGAAGGAATAACTTTAGATTTGACAGGATCAAATTTATCAAATGGGCCATATAGATTAGCAGGTCTAATTATACAAATTTTCATATCTTTTTTATACATTTCACATAGTTTTTCTGAAAAGATTTTCATCCAACCTACATTAAAATATTTATAAAATAATTCATAATTTATATCATTTTCTTTCATAGGTTTTTTACTTACTGGATAAACAGTATTGCTACTCAGAAATATAAATTTTTTAATTTTATTTTTTTTGGCAGCTTTTAAAATATTTAAATTCATAAGTATGTTATCGTTTACGTGAAACATTGGATTATTTTGTATTATCATTGCACCACTTGATACAGCTGCACACATAACTATAATATCAATAGACTTAGTTATTCTCTCACAAAACTTAAAATTTTTTAAATTGCCTTTGAAATATTTAATATTTTTATTTTTAAAATAGTTTTTACTTTTATTTCTTGTGGCATAAACTTTATATTTATTATAATTAATCTTTTTTAAAATATTTGTTCCTACAAAACCAGACCCTCCAACTACTAGTATTTTTGATTTCATGTTATTTAAATTAGTTGTTTGTTATAAATTATATTGCTACCAGAATTTTCAAATTGGAAATCAACATTTACAAACTTTGACAATTTTTTTAATAAAAAACTTTTTCTTTTTGGGGAACAAAGTATATATATAAATCCACCGCCACCTGCACCCAATAATTTCACACCATATGCACCATTATTGTTTGCTATATCAAATATTTTATCAATTCTTTTATTTGTAACACCTTTTGAGAGATTTTTTTTCTCGAGCCAATATTCATTCACTAGACTTCCAATTTTCTTTAAATTCCAACTAGGTTTTGAAAACTCAATATAAGCTGTCTCAGTGATATTTTGAATATTCTTAAGATTTTGAAAAATAAATTTTTTTTTAATATTCTTAATCTTTTCTTTTTCCAATTTTTGACCATGCCTTTGTATACCAGACCAAATTAAAATAGAGCTTTTATTAAGTAACATTAATTTTTTTTTATCGTTTATCAAATTTTCGACTGAAAAATCAAAACCTGACTTAAATCTAATGCAATTAAATCCTCCAAAAGATGAAAAAATTTGATCTTGATGTCCTACATTTTCTTTTAAAATTCTTTTTTCAATTTTTATTGCTAAGTTAGAAAGATTTTTTTTGCTTATAATCGAACCTGTTAAAGCTGAGACTGCATTTATTGCAGATACAGTAGAGCTTGAACTAGAACCTAGACCTGATAATGCTGGAAGGTCAGATGTGTGTATGATTTCTATTTGGTTTTTATCTAATTTAAACATTTTTAATATTTCTCTGTATGGCCCATGCTTAATACTGCTTAATTTTTTTGTTGTTTCGGTTTCAAAATACCTTAACCTAAAGTTAAAATTGAATATGTTTGGTAGATATCTTGCATGTATATAATTATATTTATTTATTGTTCCTCCTATAACTAGGCCATTATTTTCTTCGTGCCATTCAGGAAAATCTGTTCCACCACCAAAAAGTGATACTCTCAAGGGAGTTCTACATATAATCATTTTTATTTATCTCTTTTAGATAGTATTGGTTTTTTTATAGACCATTTCAATTTAAGTCTAGGGTCATTCCATTTAATTGTAAATTGACCTGTTCTATTATAATAAGTCGACTGCTTGTAATGAAAAATTGCCTTTTTAGATTTAACTAAATGTGCATTACCAAATTTAGGTGGAATCAATATTTGCTCGTATTTTTTATCAGAAAGTTTAAATTTCACAGTCTTTAAATATTGTTTTGAAAGTCTATTGTAGTTTATAACTACCAAATCAAATGAGCCATGGACACAAGATACTAATTTCCATGTTTTGCTATCACCGTGAAAGCCTCTTAAAACATTTTTTTTTGATATTGAAAAATCATCTTGTAAAAATTTGATTTTTTTAAATTTCAAAAATTTTTTTAAATTAAATGATTCTATATATTCTCCTCTAAAATCTACAAATTTACTTATTTCAATTTTATATACCCCTTTAAGTTTTGTTTTTTTTATTTTCATTTATCTGTTTGGAAAATTCTTACTTTTGGAAATTATATCTCTCCAATGATTTAATAAATCATTTAATGTTTTTTCAAATTTAATTTTCGGTTTCCATTTATAATCTTTCACAAATTTTTTAGTACTTGGGATTTGTAGGTCAGCATCAATCGGTCTTAACCTCTGTTTGTCTAGCTTAATTTTTATATTTTTTACTGTTGATAATGAGATAAGGTATTTAGCTATTTCTGAGACTGTGCAACTATATTGGCCACCAATATTATAAGCTTCACCAAATTTGATGGGTCTAGATAAAATTCTAAAGTAGGCGTCTACAGCATCTCTCACATCAGCTATAGTTCTAAGGGAGTTTAGATTACCAACGTACAAGTATTTTTTTTGTAAACCGTTTTCAATTAAGGCAATTTGTTTAGCAAAGCTTGATTCTGCAAAAAAATCACTTCGACGAGGTCCTGTGTGTGTAAACATCCTTGTCGTAATAATTTTTAAACCATATGCTTCATAGTAAAAATTAGCTATTAGGTCTGTTCCAATTTTTGAAATTGCATAGGGAGATGCTGGGTGAAAACGATTTTCTTCTTTTATAGGAAGATCCTTTTTTTTTACTCTTCCGAAAATTTCTGAAGATGAGCAAATATGTATAACAGGATTAATCTTACATTTTCTTATAACATCTAACAGTCTATCAGTACCTAAAATATTTGTATTATAAGTTATTTCTCTCTCGTCAAAACTTGATTTTGGAAAACTTTGTGCAGCTAAATGAGATATAAGATCTGGTTTTTCCTCTGAAATTACTTGATAGATACTTGAATAATCATTTAAGTCAAAATATCTCAATTTAATTTTTCCACGATTTATTTCATTAGATAGATGTATCAAATTATTTAAAGGGCTTCTCCATCTACAGGCACCTATAATTTTCCATTTTGTTTTTTTTAAAATATAATCAGCAAGATGTGAACCTACCATTCCAGATATTCCTGTAATTAAAATTTTTTTCATACTAAAGTTTATAAAATTTCTTTATATAGTTTTTCATGATATTCAAAATATTTTAAACCTGATTTTTTTGCACACATTTCATCTGTAAATTTATCACCTATCATAAAACTTTTTTTATAGTCAATAATCCAATTAGACATTATCTTCTTTATCATACCATTATTTGGTTTTCTACAATTACATGTTTTCTTAAATTTTTTGATCTTTGCATTTGGATGATGCGGACAAAATTCTACGTGATCAATTTTGATATTTTTTTTGTTAAACATATTTTTTATATATCTTTGAAGTTTAAAAAAATATGAAATAGAGAACTTTTTTTTACCAATTCCTGATTGGTTAGTAATGATAAAAATATAGTATCTTTTTAATATAAACTTTTTAATTAATTTTAATATTCCCTTCTTAAACTTAAAATTAGAAATTTTATAATTATAATCATTTTTGTTCTCATTGATAACTCCATCCCGATCTAGAAAAATTGCTGGTTTTTTGAATTTTTTGGTCCACAATTTCTGACCTTTTTTAAAATTTATTTTTGATCCTATGTCTAAAAAAAAGGAATTTTCCATATACCCTAAAATTTTTTTTGAGATAATTTTTTTTTTTAAAATCTCATTTTCGAAAGAAGTAGAATTTTTATCAACATATTTTAATATTTTGTTAGATAAAAGCATCACTCCAGTACTAACCAGATTTTGATTTGATGAGTTTATTGAAATAATTTTCTTTTTAATTGATAAAGAATTTAATTTATTTGAAAATATATTTCTATTTTTCTTAGTGAGAACCATGCATCCTAGCATCTTTTTTAATTTAATTTTTAGTAATTTATCTAAATTTGTTTCAAAGAAAGTATCACCATTAGCTAAAATAAATTCGTTTGAAATTTTATTTTTTATCAATTTAAGAGCCTTAGCTGTACCATTTGGTCTGGGTTGATTGATACAAATTATATCTACCATGTTAATTTTTTTATTGTGAAATTCTTTAAAAACCTTTTTAGACTTGAAAGAGGTAATAATGTAAATTTTATTAATATTAAATCTACAATAATAATTCAGCAAATGACGGAGAAATGGAATTTTAATAAAATTCAACATAGTTTTTTGATTTTTTTTTGTTAAATGTCCAAGACGCGATCCTTTGCCTCCAGCCAAGATTACAAGGTCTATTAATTTTTGTTTATACATTTTTATCTACAAATTGTTTATATTTTATTATTAATTTAAGATAAATTAAATTATGTATTTCAAATGAAAACTTATCAAAAAGATTTTTTATTTTTAGTCTCTATTTCACTAATTTATTTTATTCCATTATATTTTTTGGGTGCTGAAAGAATGGAAGATTATACTCATACCCATTTTACATTAAAAATATTGGCAAAAAATTTATTTTCACCATTTTTATTTTATCATGATTTGTTAGGTCCTGGCTCAAGACTACCACTTGGTAATGGACTAAATTTTTTTTTCCCACCCACTTTATTTATTGAAAATATACATTTGTTTTACCTTACATCAATTTTATTAGGTTTTTATATACAGCTAAACTTTTTCAAAAAAATTTTTAGCTTATTTGATTACAAATATTCATACTTATTAATTATATTATATTCATTCAATATTACATTTTTAGCAAATTTAATAACTGGAGACTCTATTAAAACTTTTTTTTCTTTATCACTTTTAGTTCCAATCTTTTATTATTTGATTAAGTTTTTAAAAACTGAAAAAAAAGAAAATTTTTTTAAATTATTGATTTTTTATATCTATTTTTTTTTAAATTCTCATCCAATTCAAATAATAATTTTTTCATTTTCAATATTATTGTTTGTAATTTTTAATAAGAAATATTTTTTCTTTAAAAAAAAATATTTTTATATAGGCTTATTTCTTACAATACTTGTTTTTACAGAAAAAATTTACAGATTATTTTATGAATTTTCTTTATTTAGTGGGGGAATAAGACCATTAATAGTAGAGATATATCTTTACCATTTTTCTTCAGGTGTAGTGTTCATTTTGAAGTTTTTTGAGGATTTTTTAAATCTTAATTTTCCTTTTTTGTCTAAAACAGATGTATTTGATAACAGAATATTACCATTTGGTGGAATATTTTTTTATTTTTCTTTTTTTTGGTCTTTAAGGCTTATTTTTAAAAAAGACTCTAAATCAATACTTTATTTGAATTATATTTTCCTTTTAATGATACTTTTTAGTTTATTGGATTTAAATAAATTAACTTTCGCCATTTTAAATAATTCACACACAATCAGAGATATTATAAATTTTTTTTCTATTTTAATTTTTGGGAATTTTATAATTAAAATAAAAAACAAAAAAATTTTTTATTTTGTTGTTATTACTGCATTATTAACTACCTTTATGCATACATCATCTACAATTAAAATGCATCATTCATCTATGAAAGGGTCAAACAATAATTTTTTTAAGAAAAATAACAATTTTGAAAATCAAACATTTTATAATCTATTTAAACAAAAAAGTTATGAACAAAATTTTTCGGGAAAGACATACCTAAGTGAGGGAATATGGAAATTTTTATATAAAACCGATTTCAAAGAGAGAAGAATTTTCAATCAAGAAAATATTTTTCATCCTATTGATTTTTTTCAGTATGACATTTTTTTATTTAACGGAGAATTTAAGAATGCCTCAAAATATCAAATCAGAAAATCAGATAGAAAAATGTATTCAACTATTGAACCTAGATTAGACGAAATTAACAATAAATTTTTTTTTGATTTATTCGGCATAAGATACTTATTAATTTTTGAAAGTGAAATCAATAAAATAGACTTTAGCAAATTTAGGGAAATTACACGTTTAAAAAATCAATTCGATGATATCCTTTTTTTAGAGAGAAAACGTCTGGCTAAAGTCACAGTAAATGATTTAAATCAATTAGAAGATAACAATTGTAAAAGTTACCCCATGGTCGACTGTTTATTAAGTATAGAGTCTCTTTTTAATCTTTCAAAAGAAATTGAAATAGAAAGGCTATCTTTAAACAAATATCAAATAACAAATAATTCCAATAAATCAGAAAAAATAGTCTTACCATTTTTATATGATTATGGATGGAAATCAAAAAAAGGATTTATTGATGATATGTATAAAACTTTCTTATATATTGAAATGGACCCCAAAACTAAAAATATAATTTATTATAGAGATACAATCAGATTTTACTTAAAAATTATATCGATCTTTATATTTTTATGTATGATAAGTATTGTAATAATTTTCAAATTAAAATTACAAAATTTATTAAAATTAAAATTAAATAACTTTTAAAATGAAATATGAAAAAAATTAAAAAATTGATTGATAATAATCTTTTACAACACAGCAGGGTGTTTAAAAAAACTTTTACTACAAACTTTAAAGACCAAATTACCTTAGCATCTAGCATTATCTCTGAGGCACTAATAAATCAAAAAACTATTTTTTGGTGTGGAAATGGAGGAAGTGCATCAGACAGTATGCATTTATCGGCAGAGCTAGTCGGAAGATTTAAAAAAAAACGAAAATCTTTAAAATCTATTTCTTTAGCATCTGATCCAGCATCGTTAACTTGTATTTCAAATGATTTTGGTTATTCAAATGCTTTTTCTAGACAAATTGAAGGTCTTGGTATTAAAGGTGATGTATTGGTAGCTATTACGACCTCAGGAAATAGTAGAAATGTTCTAAAAGCAATCCATCAAGCAAAAAAAAAAGGCCTCAGTGTAATTTCATTTTTAGGAAATAACGGAGGTTTGTGTAGAGGTAAAGCAGATTTAGATTTGATTATAAAATCAAAATCAACGGCAAGAATTCAAGAAATGCACATATTATTAGGACACCTTTTGTGTGAACTGATTGAAAAAATATGTATTAAATAAAAATGGCTTTAATCATTTTTTTACTTAGAGAACATGATTAGAAAAATTTTTTTAATATTCAAAATTCTCTTTAAAACAAAATATATTTTTTCAAATCCAAAAAATAGAGAAATAGTAATTTTTGATGGTAATACTTCAGGGGAATTAAGGCATGTTTTATCTGGATATAGTTATACTATTTTAGAAACAAGAATTGATCGAGTAAAAGAAATACACCTAAGTAAAGAAATTCTTTATTCATTTATCAATAACTTTCAAAAAAATATTTTTAACTCATACCTGTTGTCAATTATTGAACAAATAAATCCAAGAATAATTTTCACATACATAGATAATAGTTATAGATTTAGTGAATTTTCAAAACTTAGAGGTAATAAATACAAATTTGTAGCTCTACAAAATGGTGCAAGATATGAGCATAGAATTATACAAAATTTAAAGAAAAAAAAAATTGAAACACCTATAGATAAATTCAATATTTCAGACTTCCTTTGTTTTGGTGACCATGAAATTAATGACTACAATAAGACTCAACAAAACATAAAAAATTTTCATAAAGTAGGTAGTTTAAAACTTGCAAATTTTATTTTTGAAAAAAAAAAAATTAAAAAACAGATAAAAAAATTTGATATTTTGTTGATTTCAGATGCTAATTGTTGGGACTTATTTCTCAATAAATTAAATTATCCTATTGAAAAGGGTTTGATAAAATTAATTAAATACACAATTAAATTTGCAATGATTAGAAATCTAAAAGTAAAAATAGCAGCAAGAAATTCGAGAAATAATTTTGTAAAAGAACAAAAATTTTATAGACAAAATCTAACAAATTTTGAGTACAAATACTTAATGAAAAATATTTTCTTTAGACCTAAAAAATATAAGACATATGATTTGATGATTAAAAGCAAAATTATAATTGGGACTATGTCAACTATGTTAAGAGAGAATTTATCTCTTGGTGGTAAAACATTGGCATGCAATTATACAAAAACTGATATTTTTGATTTCCCTATAACGGGTTTATGCTTCTTAAAAAATGATAATTATCACTTTTTTGAAAGAAGATTGATTAATTTGCTTAAAATTTCCAAAAAAAAATATTTTGATCAAATAAACAAAAATCCTTCATATGTGTCTTATCCTGGAATTATAAACAAAGCTAAAACAATTAAACTTGTAAGGGAAAAAATAAATTTTTTAATAAAATGATTAAGAGTATTATATTCGATATAGATGGAACATTAGCAGATACATCTGAAGATATAATTGACGCTTTAAATTTCTCTTTAAAAAAATTTGGAGTTAAAAAGAAAATTAATTTAACAGAATTTAGAAAAGTGGCAAATAAAGGGTCATCCTATATGATAAATGAACTTTTGGGCAAGAACAGCTATGAAATAAATAAAGAGATAAATGATTTTTTTTTAACATATTATAAAAAAAATATTTGTAGAAAATCAAAATTGAAGAAACATGTATTAGATTTTTTAAAACATTGTAGAAAAAAGAAAATTAAACTTTTAATCTCCACTAATAAGCTTGAAAAAAATGCAAAATTATTGTTAATAAAATTGAAAATATTTAATTTTTTTAATTTTGTTGCTGGGTCAGATACATTTAAATTTAAGAAACCAAGCATGTTTCATTTAAAATATTTGAAAAAAAAGTGTAACTTTAAAAAAAAAGAGACACTTCTAATTGGAGATACTGAAGTAGATTCCAAAGCTGCAAAAAATTTTAATATTAGATTTGTTTTGATCAAAAATGGTTATACCACTTTGAACGCCAATCAAATTAGCTCTGATTTTTGCATTTCAGATTATAGAGATTTAAGAAGTATTTTGGATAAACAATCTATTAATTCATAACAATGTTCAATTTATGAACATTAAGTAGACTTTACAGAATAATTTGTTATAAAACGTTTAAATTTTTAATATGAAAAAAATTATTAAATTAAAAACTGATAAACTTTTTACAGATATTACTCATGAGGTATCTAAATTTGCAAAAAATTGGAAAAATTCAGGTATTGTCAATGTTTTTTCAAAGCATACCACTTTTTGTATTTGGTGTGGGGAAAATGAAATTCTTCATAAAGCTGATGTAAGATTTTTTTTAGACAAGATTGCTCCAAGATGGAAAAATCCAGAAGGTGATCAGCAAAATATTAAATATTTACATGATTTAATATCACTCAGAGATGATGTCCCAGTAGATGAAAGAATCAATGGCCATTCTCATATAAGAAGTTTATTTTTTAATTCATCAGAAACTATCCCAGTTGATAATGGAAAGTTGATTTTGGGACAATACAAAAGAGTTTTTGGTATTGAATTAGATCCAACAAGAGATAGAGAAATTATTTGTTCTTTTATTAAATCATAAAGGAAATGATTTTCTTTATAATTATTAAACATAATTCTGAAAGAATAAAAAAAAAAAATTTTAAGAAAGTTGGTAAAAATCAACTTTGGCAACACCTAATTTTAAAGCTGAAAGGAAAAAAAGTTTTTATTGATACGGATAGTAAGGTAATATTAAATAAATGTAAAAAAGATTTTCCTTGGGTGACTGCATACGCTAGAGATAAAAAGTTCATTAAACTTGAAAAATCAAAAAATGAAAGTCCAACGCTTGGAATGATAAAAAATTTTTTAATTAAATATTCAAAAAAAGATAATGATATAATAGTGACAACACACGTTACATCTCCATTTCTAAAGTTAAAAACCATCAAAGATGCCGTTAAGAAATTAAAAGATTATGATAGTGTTGCAGCAGTTACAAAAGATTATAATTTTGCCTGGATTGAAAATAAAAGAAAAAAGTTAATTCCAATTAATTTTAACTCTAAAATAATAACTAAAACTCAGAACTTGAGTCCCATTATTCAATCTAATGGTGCCTTTTTTATCTTTAAAAAAAAGACTTTCATGAAGTACAATAATAGAATCGGAAAAAAACCATTCTATTATGAAATAAACTATCCAGAGGCACTTGAAATTGATACTTATGAGGATCTATATTTAGCAAGAAAGATATGCAAATAATTGATGTAACGCTCCGAGATGGTGGTCATGTACGAGAATTCAATTGGCCTTTTAAATTTGCAAGAGAACATTACGATTCTCTCTGTAAAATTCCTGAGATCAAGTTTATAGAACTTGGTTATTGGAAACAAACTTCAAAAAGCAAAAATCCTTTTTATAATTTAGATTTTCAAAAAGTTAAAAAGATTACAAAAGGTAGAAAATTAAACAATGTATCTATAATGATTGATTATCATTATTGTTCAAAAAAACTTTCAGATTATCCAAAAAATAATCAAAAAGAAATTGCAATGATCAGAATTTGTTCAAGAAAAGAAGACATTCCAGCAGCACTCCGTTTTGCAGAAGAATTAAAAAAATATTCAAAACTAAATGTCAGTTTTAATATTTTTAATACTACAAATTATACCAGTCGAGAATTATTAAATGTTTGTAAATTAGTTTCAAAATATAAAATTGATTATGTTTATTTTGCCGACACTCATGGAGATATGGATTTAGAAAAAGTTTTTAGAAAATTTAAATTTCCTCTGTCTGTTTTAAGTAAATCTGGAAAAAAAGTAGGTATGCACCTTCATGATCATAGTGGCAAGGGTTACTTTAACTATAGACAATTACAAAAGTTTAAAATTTCAAAGTGTGACTCGTCAGTCAGAGGCATGGGAAAAGGATTTGGTAATTTGAGAACTGAGCAAATTATTCATCCAAAATACCTCAATATAATTGGATCTTTAATTAAGAATAATAATGAGTTATTAACAATGCCTCAAAATATTTACACTTTGATAACATCTAAATATGCGATTAGCGATAACTATGCGACTGAGGCAAAAAAAAGAAAAATGAAAATTGAAACATTTTCCAAGCTTTGTAAAAAAGTGACTGGCAAATATAAAGACAATTTTAGTAAAAAATATTTCACAAAAATATAATTTGATTAAAAAAAAAAAAATACTTATATCGGGTGCATCATCTGGATTGGGAAGATCTCTGGCAAATACATTATTAAAATATAATAATAAAATTTATTGTATTGGCAGATCCTCAATTAAAAATGAGAAAATAAAGTCAATTAATTGCAATTTTAAAAATCCAAAAAATATTAGAGAAAAATTATCAATTCTGTTAAATACTAAAAAATTAGATTATGTTTTTCTCAATGCTGGAATTTTGGGTAAAATTAAAAATATTCATAAATGTTCATTAGATGAAATTTTAGAAATTTTTAAAATTAATGTCCTTGCAAATAAAGAAATATTAGATTTTATAATTAAGAAAAAAATTAAAACCAAATTAATTGTTGCTATTTCATCAGGTGCAGCGCTTAGTCCAAAATCGGGTTGGTACCTCTATTGTAGTTCAAAAGCAGCTTTTAAATTTTTGATTGAGTCCTATGCACTTGAGGATAACAAAAGAAAATATATAAATATTTCTCCAGGCTTAATTAAAACAAAAATGCAAAATCAAATCTGCAGAGTAGATGAAAGAAAAATTTCATCAGTAAAAAAATTTAAAAGATTGAATGAAAAAAATAAGGTTCCAATGCCAGATGAAGTTGCTGAAAATATATTAAACTTTATTCAAAATTATAAAATTAATAATAATGGTGAATATCAAGATATCAGAAAAAAATAATTTTACTTTAATTTGATTTCTTTGCTGGATTACCATAATAGGTTGAATTTTTTTGGCATTTTTTGATTATGTTGGCTCCACAACCTATTATAACGTTTTCCTCTACTAATACATTTTGCTTAAAGATTGATGATATTCCGATTAAACAATTTTCATTTACAACAACATTTCCCGCTAAATTTGCTCCATGACCAATAGTTGTGAATTTTTTAATTTTGCAATCGTGATTTACTATCACATTCGCTCCTATAAAAACATTTTGATCCAGCTCTACATTAGGCCCAATACTTGCATTCTCTAAAATAATAACGTTTTTTTTGAGTTTAATGTTTGATTTTAGTATAGCTTTAGGGTCAATTAATGGATCGTTGTCAATTCTTTTGAATTTTTTTTTGAAAAAAGAGTATTTTTTTTTCTGCAATTTAGGATCTGAAATCCCTATATATAATTGATCTTTTTTTTTATTAAAGTTTTTTAGTAAATATGATGTTTTTTTATATTTTTCAATGTAATCATCGATAAACTCTATATTTTTGGATTTTACTTTATGCCTAATTAAAATTTCTCTAATTAGTTTTGCCCGTCCCCCGCTTCCATAGATATAAATCATATTTTAAATATTTGACACTATTCTATCTAAACAATGTTTTTGTAAAGTAATAATAGAGTCTAACGTGCTTCCTGCTATATGCGGTGTTAATATCAAATTATCATTATTTTTTGAATAATATATTAATTTTTTGATTTCCTTATCATTTTCATTCTCATTTTTATAAACATCAATTGCTGCTCCTTTAATATTTTTTTTAAGAAATTTAAGAAGGTCATAATAGTTAACTATTTGCCCTTTCGAAGTATTAATAAAATATGAGCCAACTTTCATTTTAGAAAAAAAATTTTTATTTATTATGTTTTTATTCTTATTATTAAGTGAAAAATTTACAGATATTATATCTGATTTTCTTGCAATATCAGTCAATTTGATATTATTTTTTTTTGTAAAGATAATTGTTTTCATTCCGAAATTTTTAGCTATAGACGCAAGTTGTTTCCCAATTCTTCCAAATCCAATAATACCCAGGGTTGATTGTGATAACATTTTATTGAAAGAGAATTCTGCTGTTTTTTTTGGATCCCATACATTTTTTTTTGATATTCTTTCTATTTTTAAAAAATTTTTAGTTAATAAGATTATTAAACCAAATATGAATTCTGGAGTTGCTGTAATTGTTTTTAAAATCTTTTTACTTTTTTTATCAAAATATAAAACTTTGATATCTTTTCTCAATTTATCTAATTTAATTTTACTTATTAAGTGAAGAGACATAATGAATATTATTCTAATTCTCTTACAATTGTTAATGATTTTATAATCTATCTTACTATTTGACGTTACCAATATCACGTCATAAGAAAAATTATTTACATCAATTTGGTTGAATATAAACTTACGTTGTGTGTATTTTTCTAGCTTAAAATCAATCTCTTTTGATATGCCAATTCTAATTTTTTTCATAAATAGAAATTTCTTTTTTTAGTAATTGTTGGACGATTTTTAAATCAAATTTATTATCAACATCGAATCCAAAAATATTTTTTATTGGTAGACCAAAGCTTGGCTTTAAAAAAAAATTTTGGTCTTTTATAAATTGATCTGTTTTGCTTGCAATTAAATTTCCATATGCGTAAAAAGTTGGTTTTGTTTGTTTATTATGCATTTTCATTCTTTTTCTTTCAAAAATAAAACCAGTTTTTTGATGCTTTAAATATCTTTGATTATAAGCATGAAATTGATGAGGAACTTTAATAATAGTTTGAGCACTTTTAAATTTTCCAGTTTGTAGTTTATTTGTTAAATTAACAATATGTTCAGACTTTAAAAAAATTGATGTTGGCTGTATTAGAAAGAAAAATTTTGGTAAATACCTATAAATATCTAAAGATTCTTTTAATACATCAGTTACAACATCTACTGAGTTTACCAAATCACCAGATAACTTTTTTTTTCTTTCAAAAATCTCAAATTTGTATTTTTTTGCAATTTTTTTAATAATAGGATCATCAGTTGATATAACTATTTTTTTCACAATTTTTTTCACTTTTGATAATTCATTAAAAGAGAATTTAATAAGTTCTTTTCCTCTTATTTTTACAATATTTTTTCTTTTTATGGATTTTGAATTTTTCCTTGCAGTGACTATGCACCAAAATTCATTCTTAAATTTAATTTTTTTCATATTTTATTAATTGATCGATAATTAATTTTTCAGTAATTTCCCATGCACTTTTGTTAGATCCGCCTTGTTTTGGAGTGACAAATATATTGTATTTTTGGTTTTTTAAAAAAAGATTAAATAATTTATTTTTTTTTGGATTTTCTCTAAATTTTTTTTTGAATTCATTTTTCAAAACATCTAACCCCGCACCTTGAATAATATCACCTTTAAGACACTTAATGAGATCAATTTCATTAATAAATTCCCCTCTGGATGTATTGATAATATATGAGGGCTTCTTTAATAATTTAAAAATTTTGATATTAAACATATTCTTATATTTTTTTTTATAATGCATATGAATAGTTAAAATATTAGTTTTTTTAATAAAACTTTTAAAATTGTTTATTTTTTTAAATTTTTTGTTATTTACAAAGGGATCATAATATATAATGTTAAAACCTAGTGCTTTTGCTCTAGTTGCTACGTGCTTTCCTATCCTACCCAAACCAACAATCCCGATTGTTAACATTTTGTTTGATAGTAAGTAATTATGCTTATCAAATTTTTTATTTTTTGTGAATAATTTATAAATATAAAAAATTTTTCTTGTAAGATTAAGTATATGACCAATGGTTAGTTCTGAAGTTGAAGTTATATTATTTAAATTATTTTTCTGATTAGCTAAATTAAAAATTTTAATTCCATTTTTTTTTAGAAAAATTTTGTCTAAGTGAATATCACCAGTAGTAGGTGTTACTACACTCCTTAAATTTTTGAATTGAACAAAAAAATCTTTTGCATAAAAATTGTCCATTGGTAATATAATAGACACTATAGAGTTATTTTCATTCTTTTTTAATTTATCAGACAGAATAAGATTAAATTTCTTTTTTAATATTTCTAAGGTTTTTTTTTGAAATTTTAAATTACTAAAGTATAGAATTTTTTTTTTCACATTTATAGATTTTAAATACTATTAACAAAATTGTTATAAAGCTTTAAGCCACTTCACCATTTTTATTAGGTTGGAATTGAGTAGCAAATAAATTTACTTTACTGTTCAATATTTGAACGATATAATTTATTAAAAACTTATGAAAAATCAAGAAGATTATTTTAAGATACTTAGAAAAATACAACAGAATCCAAGCTCGTCGCAAAGGGAGTTGGCTAAAGATGCTGGTTTTAGCTTGGGAAAACTTAATTATTGTTTAAATGCTTTAAGAGGTAAAGGATTGATTAAAATTAAAAATTTTAAAAAAAATCCTAATAAACTAAATTACGTTTACATCTTAACTCCGAAAGGACTAGCAGAAAAAACTAGATTAACCCTAAATTTTATGAAAAAAAAAATGAAAGAATACGACGATTTAAAAAAAGAACTTGGCAAATAAACATGCGTCCTAAAAATAAACCATTTAGAGTATTGGCTATGTCATATGGTCATGAGGCAAACGCAACCTTAATGGTAAACGGAAAAATAATTGCTAGTGTTGCCGAAGAAAGATTTACAAAACAAAAATGTCAAATGAATTATCCAAAGAATTCAATAAATTTTTGTTTAACTTATGGAAATATTTCAGCTAATGATTTAGATGTTTTTGCAATAATGAGTAAGAATAATATAATGGAACAAAATCTTGTCAATAGAATTGACTCTTTTTCACTTAAGGATTTTCTCTTAGAACAGTATGAATACTGGAAACCGAAAATATACGAAAAAAAAAAAATTGATTATTTAAAGGTATTTAAAAAAAAGATTAACTTAAACCAAGATTTTAAGTTTCATGATTATCTTAAGCTAAGAAAAAAAATTAAGACTAATAATGATGCAATTAAAATCTTTAAAAAAATAAGATTTGATACAGTTCAAAAACATTTAAAAATAAAAGATAAAAACAAAATTATTGAAGTAGAGCATGAAAAAGGTCATCAATACTATGCACTATTTGCTGCACCTGAAAAATTTAGAAAAAAAAGTTTAGTATTAACCAATGAGGGCATGGGTGATAAATCAAATCTTACAGTCAGTGTCGTAAAAAATTCTAAATTAAATGAAATATACTTTTCTAAAAAAAATAGAGTCGGAACATTATATAAATTTATAACTTTATTGTTAGGCATGAAGCCATCTCAACATGAATATAAGGTGATGGGTTTAGCTCCATATGCAAGTGAGTATGAGATTAACAAAGCTTATTTGGCTGCATTTAAAAATTTATTTAAAACAAAAAATCTTGGTATTTTTTTAAATAAAAAACCTAAAGATTTCTTTTTTCATTTTAAAAATAAATTAGAGCATTGCAGATTTGATGGTATTGCTGGTGCTTTACAAAAAGTTACAGAAGAAACCCTAGTAGCTTGGATTATAAATTGTATAAAAAAAACAAAAATAAATAAAATATTGATATCGGGTGGTGTAGCCCAAAATATAAAGGCAGCTATTCCAATTTCTGAAATTAAAGATTTAAAGGATCTTTATATTAGCCCGTCTTCAGGTGATTCAACATTATCAATAGGTGGTTGTTATTATGTCTCTAGCTTACAAAAAAATTTAAGATTAAAAAAACTTGAAAATGTATATCTTGGACCATGTTATTCTAAAAAAAAAATTTTAGGGGAGATTAAAATTTTTCTGAGGAACAACAAAAGATTTAAATTTTCAAAAATAAAAAATAATGGTCAAATAGTAAAACATTTAACAGATGGAAAGATTTTAGGAAGATTTTCTGGACGAATGGAGATGGGACAACGCTCGTTAGGAAATAGATCTATTATTGCTGATCCAAGAAGTCAAGAAACAATAAAACAAATTAATAAAAAAGTAAAAATGAGAGATTTTTGGATGCCTTTCACTCCAACATTATTGGACAAGTTTAAAAAAAAATATTTAATTAATACAAAAAATCTCTATTCACCTTATATGACAATGGGTTTTAAAACCACAAAGCTTTTTCAGAAAATTGCCCCCGCAACAATTCATCCAGCTGATATGACTACACGACCTCAGATTCTAGAGAGGAAAAAAAATAACGATTATTATGATTTAATAAATGAGTTTGGAAAAAAAACTGGAGTTTATTGTTTACTTAATACATCAATGAATATTCATGGATACCCAATGTGTTGTAGTCCTCAAGATGCATTATTCACACTTAAAAATTCAAGCTTAGACGGATTAATTTTAGAAGATTATTTTTTACTTAGGAAAAGTTAATTTCCATGAAAAATAAAAAACTATCGATTTACTTTTTTACTGGAAAAAGAGGAGGATTTAGTCATTTTGTACCTCTCATAAGACAGATAAATTCATCCAACAAAATAGATTATAAAATTATAGTTGCAGATATGCATTTATCAAGTTTTTTTGGACATACTGTTAATGAAATAAAAAAGTATAGTAAAAAATTAATTTTATTAGAAAGCATACAAGCAAAAGATTCAATTTCTAATAGGCTTTTAGTAATTTCAAAAACGATCAAGAATCTGAGTAAAATTTTTGAAAAAAAAAAACCAAACTATTTATTCTTATTAGGAGATAGAGCTGAGGTTCTTGGAGCAGCTATTGCGGCTATGCATTTTAATATTCCTATTATTCATTTATATGGTGGTGATGTAACACAAGGTGGAACAGACGAGTCTACACGGCATGCAATATCCAAAATAGCAAATTTACATTTAACTTCAAACTTTCAAAGCTTAAAAAATGTTAAACAGATGGGAGAGGAATCTTGGAGGATACATAACGTTGGCTTATCTTCATTAGATCTTTTTAAAGATAATTTTTTTAAATCTAAAAATTATCTAGAAAAAAAATTTAAGATTGATCTTTCAAAACCATTAATATTACTTATCCAACACTCAGTAACTTGGCAAGTTAAAGAGTCAAAAAAACAAATTCTTGAAACATTAAAAGCTTTAAATAAATTAAAAATTCAAACAATAGCTTTATATCCTTGCTCTGATCCAGGTTATAAAGTGATAATAGACGAATATAATAAATTTAATAAAAAAAAATTTTTTAAAGTTTATAAAAATTTAGAAATAAATGAATTTTACAGTCTATTGAAATATTCGAGCTTATTGTTAGGTAATTCAAGTTGTGGAATTCTTGAGTGTGGTTTTTTTAAAAAATATGTAATTAATCTTGGAATTAGACAGGAAGGAAGAATTTGTAAAAATAATGTTTTTCATTTACCCCATCAGTCTGATAAAATTGAGAGAAAAATCATCGAGATAATTAAAAAACCGCAAATTAAAAAAAAAATTAATCTTTATGGAAATGGAAATTCTACAAAAAAGATTATCAAATTTATTTTGAGAAATCATAATGTAAAAAAACTTATTAAAAAGAAATTTAAAATATGAAAATTCTATTAACAGGAATCGATGGTTATTGTGGATGGCCTTTGGCACTATCAATTTCGAAAAAATTTAAAAGAAGTAAAATAATTGGTGTTGATAATTTATCTAGAAGAAAATGGGTAAATGAGTCAATGTCAAATAGTGGTATTCCAATAAAGTCAATACAAAATAGAATTAAAACTGCTAAAAAATTTGG
>MDTG01064147.1_pt1 | contig 30403 bp, 29 predicted proteins | sample 811421 | NCBI WGS metagenome assembly MDTG01 (sample SAMN05326645, study PRJNA326480) | marine metagenome | isolation source: seawater | place: Pacific Ocean: South East | collected 2011 | reverse complement strand
TCTGCTAGCGCTTCTACTTTTAACAGATGTGCCTGTCTTTTTAAAACGTTTAGCAGCACCTGAGTGCGATTTTAACTTGTATCCCATATCTATCTCTTTATGTTTATTTCTTTTTTAGAGGAGATAAAACCATGAGTAATTGTCTCCCTTCCAGTGAAGGCTCTTGGTCGACTTGAGCTATTTCTTCAAGCTCATCTCTTATTCTGTTGAGAAGATCTAATCCAAGATTACTATTAAGTATTTCTCTACCTCTAAATCGGACACTTATTTTAGTCTTATCTCCGTCAAGAATAAAGCTTTTAATCTTTTTTAATTTAATATTATAGTCGCCTATATCAGTAGATGGTCTAAACTTTATTTCTTTTACAGTATTTCTTTTAACTTTAACTTTTGAGGAGGAAGTGCTTTTTTTCTTTTCAAAGATATGCTTTCCATAATCTAATAGCTTACAAACAACTGGATTTGAATCAGATGATGATACTTGAACCAGATCAAGAGACGCAGCCTTGGCTGAATTTAAGGCTAGGTCAATTGAAACTATACCCTGTTTATCTCCATTAGAACCAATAAGCATTACTTCGCTAGCTCTAATTTTTTCATTAATAGGGGTACTATTTTTCTTTTGAGAAGCTATGAGAATACCTTTAGAGGATTAGAGTAGATTAGAGACATTAAGTAATAAAAATAATCTTGTTTATTTGTGATGGTTTGATATTTATCATTTTGTGAAGATGATTTTATACTAATTAAGCTATTTCGCAATAAAATTTTACTTAGGGCTGAAGAATAAGATGCTTCCAACCACTGCCGTTGTTTTTGTATACTTCTCTTTTATTTAAACGTGTCTCATGCCCTTCCCAAAATTCAAAATAGTAAGGGGTGAACGAGTAGCCTCCCCAAAACTCTGGACATTTTTTTAAGTCAACATTTTTTAAAGATTTATTATAATTTTCTATAACTTGGTTATAAGAATCTATTGGCTTTGATTGGTAAGATGAAATAGCTAATGCATTTTTTTCTTCTGATCTGTCATAAAAATATTTTTGATTGTATTCATTTGAAGTTTTTTTTATTTTACCCTTCATTCTGATCTGGGTATTAATACTGGGCCAATAAACTAATGCAGCTATTTGACTATGAGAATTAAAAGAAGTTGCCTTTGGAGAATTATAATTACTAAAGAAAATAAACTCATCATTTGAAATAAATTTAAGATTTACATACCTAGAATCAACCTCATTTACCTCTTTGTTATAGGAAGAAATTGAGATGGCCTCAATGCCTTTTTGACCTTCATTTATAGCCTCATCATATTTCTCTTTAAAAAGTTGATAAGGTATTTCTTTATTTAAGTTATTAAATTCGATCATTGTGTAATACTAAATTATATATGTCTTATTACCAATTAAGAACTTTAAAAAAACCTATTTATCCGAAGTCCAAGACGATAGCATTGTTTTTATTACTTTATTAATCTAGGTCTGTCCAACCAGCTTCAATAACCGAGCGATACCATCACACCTTATAGTTGAGATCTATTTTTCATTCTTCTAAAACAGTTCTTCGATAAAAAAACTATCACGATGGATGAAATGTCTCGCACCTTTGAAACATAATAAAAAATATCTAGGTTCAGTCTAGCTCATTAACAGATGCCACTATTAACGGATAAAAACGTGGCTCAAGGGAATCTATTTTAGTAGCATAGAAACTTGACCCTTTGAATATCCGAATTATGAAGCGTAGCAATTTATTAGATGTTTTAATATTAGGTGCCTCCACAGTATAAAAATACCTATAAGAGAATGATTTTAAGTATTCGATTATATCTTGTCCTTCTTCTTGAAGTCCTGGCATGTTATGACATTCAAAAAGAACGATTGGGGAATGCTTTTCCAACGTGAAACGAAGTCCTTTTAAAGCACGAAGCTCGTGACCTTCAATATCCATCTTAATTAATGATATCTTATTTTCTGGAAATTGTTCAGTCAATAAATCATCCCCATTTTTAACAGGTAGTGTTTTATTGTTTAAAATATCTAAAGTCATGGATTCGGTAAACGTAGCACTACCTAAATTACCATCATTATTTTCCACAAACGCTAAATTATCGTCCTTATCACTTAATCCAAATCTCTGAACTGATGTGTTAGTAATTTTGTTAATATTAATATTTGCCTCTAAGATTGGATGCACAGTATCATTGGGCTCAAATGCAATTACAGTATCGAATTTAGGTGAAAAGTAGCAAGTATGGTTACCGATGTTTGCCCCAACATCTAGGGCAGTCGTATTTGAAAATTCTTGCTTTAAATTATCTAACAAAGAATTAAATATAGCATCAAGAAGATTTCGTTCATATAGCCCATCGACTGATATATGCCTTCCAATATAGTCATGCGGCAGACATAAAAGTTTCGGTAGTTTGTCATCTAAGTTATTTCTTGTATTTCTTGCAAGAAGCTCAATTAAAAATAGCCTCTTAAAAAAAGTTAAGTTAGTCTCACTTTTTAGTAATTTTTTATTTACTGTCATTTAACTTCCTAATGTTTTTAGCATAAAAGTTAGATTATACTGGATAGCCAACTGGCGCCAACCAGATTTTTTTATAAATATTTTTGGGATTCCGCTTAGTATATCCTTCTCGTCTAAAATTAATGATGCTGATATCTGCATAGCAGAAAAATTATATATACAAGTGGGATATTTTTTAGTTATATAAAATATTGAACTGCCTTTCTAAATAGTGAAAATTAAGATCCTATATACTATAAGTTATTGTAGTTCAGTGCTTTGTTTAACTCCTCCGGTGGCTCCGGTAATCCCTTGAACATCTTCCAGGGAATTCGTGAAGATGGGATAAGAACTACCCAAACCGTTAAAAAAATCGATAGAAAGTAGATATACAGTCCTTTATTTGAAACAAACCATTCTTCCAGAGAGCCTTTGTATGGTGCAATAATATTGTCATAGAAATCAACTGATGCTGACGCTCCATGCATAATCTCCTCTTCACCACGGAAAATTATCGAACCAACTCCTGATAGACCAGGTCTTACCTGCTTTATCACATCCTGAATACTTTCTGAATAACAACTGAATGTTTGCATGGTCAATGGCCTTGGACCAATCACGCTCATATCACCAAAGAAAATATTTAATAACTGGGGTAACTCATTAATCTTAGTTTTTCGTAATAACTTTCCAACAGGCAAGACACGCGGATCACCTTTCATTGTTACAGTCCCAGTCCCGATATTAGGGCTATCCTTTAACATAGTTGCAAATTTAAATAGCTTAAAAATCTCTCCACCCTTACCAATACGCTCCTGTAAAAAGAAGATTTCACCCTCACCAGAAAACCTTAAAATTAAAACAATTGGCAGTAGAAGAGGTGACAGAACTAATAGTGCTAGACCGGAAAAAAAAATATCAAAAAAACGTTCCATATTTACATCTTCTGATCTAAGTATTTACCAGTTTCTTTATGCTCAAATTCAGGCAACAGACTAAAATATAATCGAACAATATCCTTTTTATTCCAAGTACCTTTTTCTCTTAGCGCTTCTATGCCATCTATAAATTCGTCTAACTTAGCTTCATTAAACTCAGGTTTATTTTTAATAACTCCAACTGTTTCAAAACGCTCCATATCGAGGTCTTCAGCATCGGTGAAGAACTCTTCAAAATCTTTCTCGCCGGTTGTATCACTCTTGAAAAAGTAACATGGCCAATGCTTATTAGCTATTAGCTCTTCAGCTCTATCGCGAGCCTCATCTTCAGATTTACATTCATAAGGCTGATAACCGCGCTCCCTTAGATAACGAACTGCAATTTCAGAGAATGTTATTAGATGTAATTTTTCACTCAATTTTGGAAAGAAAATATCTCTGTTGTTACCGAGCATTCCAGATAACAAACATAGTTCACCTGATTCCTGGGGAGTCACAAAATAACGTCGCACATCATTTGGCGCTGAGAATGGTTGTTTTTTTGTAAATCTTTGATTAAAACCATGAAGAAGCGATCCGTCAGAAAAAGCGACATTTGCAAAACGGGCCATAGAAATTTCTTGCGTTAAACTTTCACGCATCAAAAACATTTCCATAATGCGCTTACTTGCGCCCATCATATTGACAGGATTAGCTGCTTTATCTGTTGAAACACAAAAGTATTTTTGAGCACCCATTTCTTTTGCTATACGCAAAGTCTTAACCGTATTAAATACATTGACCATTATCATACGCATAAGCGTGTAAGGATCTTTCTCGCTTCTTACATGTTTCAACGCTGATAAATTAAATACATAATCATAAGTACCTTCGGCCTTAATAAGAGCTTCAAATTCAACAGAGCCACAATCAACTGCAAAAGTCTTAAATTCGCCAGATCCATAGCCGACTGTACTTCGAAGATCGCGAACAAGTTCAACCATATTGTTTTCAGAAATATCTACAACATGAAGTACTTTTGGATCACGCTTAAATATTTCTCGTGTTACTGCCTGACCTATAGAACCCGCACCTCCAATAACTAAAAAACTTGACTTTGATACAGTACTTTTGAGAGTACTAGAAAGACTATCTACATCAGAGAAAAATAGCTCTTTATCTCTTCCAATAAGTCTTAAAACATTCATATCTTTATTATCATAATTTCATAATTATTTTTTTAAAGTAAATTATAAAGTAATTAGTTATTAATTATTTGACGCTAAGAGAAAAAAATTTTATAGCAAAATCTTACTTTGAATCTATAGCTCTTACGCCAATTTCATATATGTTATTTAGTCCTAGCTTTTTTAACATGAAGGCTATTTTTCTGAAAGAAATAAATTTTTTTGGTAGAAGAAAGAATAAGAATTTAAAGAGTAACTGTGGTACTAAAATAATCCTCCCTGTAAACCAACTTGCTAATTCTTTTTGACTTATAGGCTCAGCATCACCCACCTGTGCTATTCTCTGACCATAACTATAATTCATACTCTTTTGAACAGCAGATAGTACTTTTTCTATATTGCAAATACTGTAAAGTGGTGAGGGTTTTATGATTATTTTAATATTTGTTTTAGGTAAAAATACTCTTTTTTTTATATCATGTAAATTTTCATTATCATAAACAGGCATCAAGCGAAGTATATCTAAATGCTTACACTTTGAAATAAGTATATTCTCATCACGTATTTTTCCAGACCCATAGCTATCTACAGATTTTGGTGAAAAATTTATTGGGATCTGTGATTCTGAGTAAAAATCACCATAAACTGAAATCGAGCTAATAAATATCCAGTGAGTTTGATGCCCTTTAAAACCTTTTAAAAGATTCTTGGTAATTTTAGTATTAAAATCAGCTACTGAATAATTTTTCGGTGGCCTTTCGCCATGGGCAATTGCGGCGCAATGTATTATTGTATCTATGGTTGTAATCTTCTTTGCAACTTCAATAACGGCTTTTTCATTAGTGAGGTCTGTGCATAGATGATTTTTACCATTGCCTATGCTTCGTGAAACAGATATTACATTGTGTCCAGCTTCACTTAACTTATTAGAAAGATAGCTTCCAATATAACCAGTACCTCCAGCAATTAAGATATGTCTTTTTTTTTGTAATTTAGTCACCATTAGCAGAAACTATATCTTTTTGAATCTCACTGAAAGTAGTAAATGTATAACCATTAGAACCAAGTAAATCTACAAGTCTAGTGATTTTATCTACAACACTATCTCGACCATGAGCAAATCTAAATTTAGTAATGATGGAGGTGGAACGTGGTACTTCTGGTATATCTAGCTTAGAAAGTTCAAAAGGATGAATATAAAACACATATAAATCATTCTTTTTAAGATACCGAGATATAAGTGTTTTCATAAATGGCCATGGAAACAATCTAAGATAGCCTCCTCCTGAGATAGGAATATTTTTACCTAAAACTGGAAGGGTTGTCGCCTCAAATTCCATAAAGCCACCATTAAGATAAATTGTATTAGAAATATTTTTATAGCCTTGCATATTTATCGATCCATAAAGGGGATGATGTCCAAAATCAATGCGACTGGAATCATAAGAAAAACCAGAATCCCTTACTATATCAAGCCTTTCGCGATCAAGGCTAAAACAAGGAGCTCTATATCCAAATCCCCTATCACCATTTATCTCTTTCATAATTTCTATACATCGATATAGATCATCACGAAATGCTTCAACAGACAATGTCATTGGCCTAGTATGATCCCAGCTGTGTGACCCTACATCATGACCAGCCTTGACAAGATTTCTAAAAAATTCGACCTTTTTCTCTGCAATTTCGCCTAATACAAAGAAACTAGATGGAAGAGATAGTGAATCCAAAAGCTCAACATATTCATCAAGACCATCGAGTAAAGAATTATTGGTGTTACACTCAAAACGATCAAAGTAATCTAGATGATACCAATCTTCTACATCTAAAGTTAAGACAGCTTTCTTCATATTAGTCTTCCGCCTTCACGACGAAATGCTTTAATCTGATCAATTGTTGGCCAAGAGAAGTAGTCCTTTGTTCCTGCATTATTAGGCTGTACGCTAAGATTTCCACATAAAATCTTATTAATTACTGATACCATAAGATGCCCACCTGCGCGCTTAGTTTCTATGATAACTCTATACATTGAAGGTCTTGCTGGCATAGAAACCTGAACTTGTCCTAAAATCTCACCATTATCAATCTTGTCATCCATTTTGTGCACAGTGACACCAAATGTTTCAGACTTCTCGTATAAAGTCCAGAAGCTCGGTAATATACCTGCATACTTTGGTAGAAGTGAACAATGAAGATTTATGCAACCAAATTTTGGTAATTCTAGTAATTCATTTTTAAAAATACATGGTGCTGAATAAGAAACAATTAATTCGATATTTAAATTTTTAAGGCAATCAATGTTGGATTTATCATTTGGATCGCTCATAACTAAATATCTTGATTTACAGGCAACAGCGACTGAATTAAGACTTTTTAGAAAACCTAATTTAAAGAAAAAACATGAGTCTATAATATTCACAATAGTATTAAATAGTGACAATAAACCCATCTTACCTACTTGAAAAAGCCCAAAACCTCTAATAAAAAGATTCTTCTTATTAACTAAAGACCCTGCCGCATCTATTTTTATAACAGCAACTAAATCTATATTTTCCATTTCACCAAGGAGTTTTATATTTTTAGGAATAACAAAGCTGTCCTCCTGCGTTAAAACTGCAACTCTTGTTTTTCTAGTCATAATATTTAGCTCTTTTCTAATCTTCGATAATCTTTTTTGCATATTTTAGCATTATATTTTCACGAGAAAATTTACATTTAAAGACCTCTCTATCATATGATTTCGGACCCTTAGTTAACAGATTAAGCTTTTCTATCATCTTATTGACATCGCCAGGTGGAAAAACTTCGCAGCCAACTATATTTTCATCAATGAATTTAGCTGCATATCCTGAAACACCTGCTAAAATTGGTTTTCCTGTAGCTGCATACTCAAATAGTTTGGATGGAAGGACTTTTAAGAATGCAGCTTTATCATTTAAACATAAAAATAGAATGTCTGTATTTGAATATTCAATTAAAAGTGAATCTCTGTTAACAGGATCACATATTTCAACATTATCAACCTGCTGATCTTTAATTGCACTCATAAGCTCTATTTTTTTTCCGCCATCACCAATTAATCTTATTTCTGCAAAATCTTTTATAGCGGATGCCGCAAAAGGTATTATGTAATGTAACCCCTGACTTTCTCCAAAATTTCCAGCATAGGTAATTAATATTTTTTGGCTTGTTGATTTTTGAGAAAAATCATAGTTAATAAATTCTTTGTCAATACCATTAGTAAATGTTGTTATTGATGATTTAGGAGAAATATTTGATATATCTTCAATGAAACCTTGTGAAACTATATTTATTTCATCAGCTGCAGAGTAAGTCCATCTTTCTAAAAACTTTAAGATAGGCATCAAAATTCTTATTAGTAATTTTTGATGAACTACATCAGCTATCGTATCAGTAAAAATATCACGTATATCGAGATGCAATTTTGTTTTATTTTTTTTTGATATTACTGCACCGAGGGTAGCTGTCATTAGTCTTGAGGAAGTAGCAAAAATTAAATCATATTTTTTATGACGAGTGATTTTAAATACTGCTCTTGCATAGTGAAGAAATGCTATTGCTTGGTCCTTCATACCACTTTTGTGATTAGGCAACTCAAGTCGATGAATTTTGATATTACCATTATCTTGATCTGCAATATCTACTGGTTTATAAGTATGATACCTATTAGGCATAGTTGAAATAACTTCTACAAAAATATCTTTATCAGTTGCTTTATTTAAAGCTGAAACTAATTGACCTGCTCTAAATGAACCTGCACATAAGTCTGGAGGGTAGTAGAAAGTGAGTATTAATATTTTCATTAACTATGGTTTTCTTTCCAGGTAAAAAGAATTGTTGATTCTTTGCTTGTAAAGCAAATTTTTATAAGCTTGTTGGGTATTTTTTTACCAAATTGTGGATACCAAAAAGAATTGCTTACAGACATTGACATATTTTCGGTATTGGCTCTTAAAGAAAAATTTAAGTTTTGTATGTTTAAAATATTATTATTTAGGCATACATCCAAGTCTGGATGAACATAAAATCTTGCAATAGCTTTCTTAAAATCCCCCTCAAGTATGTCCGAAACCTGAAGTGAATTAGAAGTCAAAATAAGATTTCGTTGGTGTATACATCCACCGAAAAGTGACTTATAACCGTTATGACCGGCACTCAATGAAATACTATGATCTCCACTAAATTCCATTAATCTACCTAATATTCTTGCACGGCTGGCTACTCTAAAACTACTCCAAACCTTTGAAGAATCTTTACCGTCAACTTCAACTGTATTGTGTGAAGCTGTTTGCCGCTGGTTAAGCCGATCTTTGCCATCTCCATATTCCGAAATACCTGAGTTAACAAATACACGTTGCTTTCCTAAAGATAATTCAAACGCTAGAGTATCAGCGTGTGAGTGTGCTGGGATATAGTCTGGGCCAATAGGTGATGCATCAAATATGAGTTTATTTCCAGCTACTGTTGCGCAAAAATAACCACTTTTGGTGCTGTCAATAATTTGAGTTTTGTGAGAATTAATAGGAATTATTACAAACCCATGTTTCTCGGCATAACTTTCAATTTTTGCTTTAGTTGGTGCAATACCATTAACTGAATCATTAAAAAAAGATAAGCCTTTATCAGGATGGCTCATTCCTTCCATGAATGTCAGCATTTTAGGAATATACTCTTCCAATAATGAGGATAACTTAATAGAAATTTTACCTGGATAAGCTCTATATAAATTTAGCATATCAAGCATATCAACCAACATTAGTGAATGATACATTGGACTAAGTTCAAAATTAGCACCATCATCAAGAATCTGTTCGGGAATTTCAGAAATTAATCCCTTTTCAGCAATGCTTAACCAGCGAATGTTTTCAAAAATCACACCAGCAAATAACAAGGCTTTTAAATTAACAAAATAATGATTTCCTAATAAATGCCTTTCTAGATTATTAGACAAAAAACTTGCCTGCATGAAGAGGCTACTAAATATTTTTTCATCTAACTCTAACCCACCTAGCCAAGCCTTAAGAACATTTACAATTCTTAAAGATGTAGGATAAGGCTCCCAACCGTTACCATATCCAATTGGATTTTCATCAATCCAAGTATTCAATAATTGTAGATGAAAATTTTGTTTTTTTTCAGCATTATTAGATAGAAGGTCTTCAAAGTAGTGTAAGTTATATACCCAGAGCTTGCTTGGTGATTCATTATTCCAATCAGCTGGTAATTCAAGTTTCTTAGTGTGACTTAAAAAACATGCCTCTAACTGATTATTAATTTTATCTTCATATAGAGTTATATGTTTCCAAACCTTTGAACGTTGAGGTTTTGACCCTTGAAACCTTTCTGTAACTTTTGGTTTAATTAATTTACGCACTAATCTGAAGTAAATTTGCTCCAACTTCAAATATCGCAGAGTATTAAATAAAAGAAAAATTTTTGTCATTATCCGCAGCTGAAACATCCTTATAATTATTTACTTTCTTAACATTTCTGCAATATCAACAGAAACATGTGCTACTTCAAATATTTCATCCTGTGGAATAGGGTTTTCTCCTCCTCTTCTAACGCTTTCCATGAAAGCATTAACACAGTTTTCCTGTCCTTTGTCCTGCGACCAAAGATTCATCTTGTTAAAGCCCTTCCATCCATAACCACGAAGTTTTATAAAGTTATCTAGTTGGAGTACCGCATTATCACAAAAAACCTCTATACGTTCTTTGGGGAAAGACTTGCTTCCATTGGCAAAATAATGGATAGATCCCATAGAGCCATCCTCAAAACTCAGAGATATCACAGCTTTGTCTTCAGTTACTTCAACATAATCATTTTCACCCATTTTTACAGCGTTAAAGGATTTTATTTTCGATCCAGCTAAAAAGCGCATCAAATCTATGTAGTGACAGGCTTCCCCAATAATACGTCCGCCACCCACTTCAGCATCCTGAGTCCAATGCTCTTTAGTTACCTCACCAGCATTCATTGTCATGATAAAAGTTTTGGGTGAAGGCTTGGTATCAAGAAGACTCTTAATTTTCTTAATATGAGGTGAAAAACGTCTGTTATATCCTACCATTACCATAGACTTCGACTTTTTCTGAGAAACTATAATTTTTTTAATTTCATTATGATTAAGAGCCAAAGGTTTTTCGACAAAAACATGCTTACCCGACTCTAAAGCCTTGATGGTTTGAGATGAATGAAGATTGTGCTGTGTAGCAATAACAACAGAATCGACATTATTATCTAGTGCTTGCTCAATATCAGTAGATGCTTTAAGAAAACCATTTTTCTTTCCATGATGAACCGCAGTCATGCCCCCGCTAGTTATTAAAGCAGTTAAATTAGCTCCTGCACGTTTAAAAGCAGGTATAAGAATCCTTGATGCGTAATTACCTCCTCCAATAAATGCGACATTACCTTTAACAGATTTCTTGGTAATATTTTCTTTGAGTTGGACTGTATTTTTACCTGTCAATTCCGAGGTATCCTTGTGATAATTTAACAAAATACCTAAGGATGAAAGATCATCAAGCTTTTCATATGCCGTCAAAGCGTTATCAATTTTATACCTATGACTTATTAATGACTTAACGTTGATAGAGCCTGAGGCCATCAGGTCTAAAACAGCTTCAAAATTTCGTTGTTCAGTCCAACGAACAAATCCAAGCGGGTAATCTTTACCCTTGTCTTCATAGCCCTCATCATAACGACCTGGACCGTAGGAGCATGAAACTTGGAAAGTTAGCTCTTTTTCATAAAAATCAGATCTATTGAGCTCAAGACCTACAACGCCAACTAATATAATTCGACCTCTTTTTCGGCACATTGTTGCTGCTTGGTGAACAATATTATTGCTGGTTGAACTTGCTGTTATAATTACAGCATCAACACCTCGTCCTCGTGAAAAAACCTTAGATATAGCGACGGGATCTTGTTCTTTTGATAAATCAACTATCTCGGCACCAAATTTTTTAGCAAGCTCACATTTGGTTGAATCGAAATCTATGCCTAGAACTCTGCATCCATTTGCCTTTAAAATCTGAACAGCCAGAAGACCTATTAAACCAAGTCCAGTCACTACTACAGTTTCGCCAATAGTCGGATTTGCAAGTCTAATACCCTGCATTGCAATAGCACCCAAGACGGTAAATGCTGCTGTTTCATCACACACTTCATCAGGAATAGTGGCCACTAAATTTTTAGGCACTCTTACTACCTCTGCATGATGACCATTAGAGACTACTCGAGTTCCTTTTTTTAGCCCTGTGTCAGTTCCATCAAGAACCTTTCCTACATTACAGTATCCAAGTGGAAGTGGCTGATCTAATTTTGACCTCACAGCATCATAAGTTGCTGAAAGTCCGTCAGTTCTAACCTTATCCAAAACCATTTTTACTTTATCTGGTTGAGTTCGTGCTTTATCAATCCAGTTTGCTTTGCCAAAGTCAACCAACATACGCTCAGTACCCACTGAAACAAGTGATTTTGTGGTTTGAATATTAATATGGCCTTTAATTTGTTTCGGAGTAGGTACATCGACCAAAGAAGTCTGACCATTTGAAAGATTTTGAAGAATTTGTAACATTAATTATCCCTCTGACTGCTTATTGCGAAAATCTTATCGCTATAATTATTATCTAAATAGTTTATCAAAACTGCTTTATATATGCCCTTAAAAACAAAAAGGCTTCCTGCAGCAGCACCAATTATTTTATACTTCTGAACAAGGTTTAAAATATCATCTTGTGAACCGGCACCGCCAACAATTGTTAATGGGCAAGATACTAAATTTCTTACGTAATCAACTAAGTTAATATCATAGCCCTTCATTTCACCGTCGCAATCAATTGAGTTGATTACTAATTCACCAATTCCTATTTCTTCTAAAATAGAAAGAGTTTTTTCAAGACTTTGTTTAATTTCTTTATTTCCGTTATTTATATAAATCTTATATTTGCCAAAAAAATTCTTCTTGACATCAATTACAACCACAACACTTTGACGACCGATTACTTTAGCCATTTCATTTATAATATTAGGTCTATCATAAACGATTGAGGAAATAGCAACTTTTTCAGCTCCAAGCTTTATAATTTTTTTTGCTTGCTCCACAGACTTTACACCTCCGCCATAACAAAGTGGCATCCTGCACTCATTTGCGATTTTTTCGATTAAGTCATAATCAGGTTCTGTTTTTTTTGATGTAGCATCTATGTCTATGAACATAAGCTCATCAACTTCTTTCTCGTTAAAGATCTTGACAGCATTAATAGGATCGCCAACATATTTTGGATCTTTAAAATTTACAGTTTTAACTAAACCCTTATTCTGCAATAGTAAGCAAGGTATTACTCTAGACCTTATCATTAGACTATCGCCGAAAAGTTTTTAAATAACTTTATACCGTTACTATGGCTTTTTTCAGGATGAAATTGGAAACCAAATATATTGTTCTTATTAACTGCACAATGAAAATCATGGTGGTAGAAAGAAGTTGCTATTACATTCTCCTGCATCTTAGCCTTAAAAAAATAAGAATGAAGGAAATAAAAACCAGTTTTTTTATCAATACCATTAAAAATCGAATTCTCTGAAAAAGAAATATTATTCCATCCCAAATGAGGTAGCTTGGGAACAATATTTATTTGATTTATGTCAAAACGCTTAACAGAACCTGAAATCCATCCTAATCCTTTTAAAGAACCTTCTTCAGATTCATCAGCCATAATTTGCATACCAACACATATTCCCATAACTGGAATTTTCTTTTTCAAAACTGCTTCATCTAGAGATGCTCTCATGCCAGATTTTTCTAACATACCTATTGCCTCATCAAATGCACCTACCCCAGGAAGTATGATTTTGGTTACAGAGGAAACATCTTCTGCTTTGTTAATAATTAACGTTTTTATTTTGAGTCGCTTGTATATATTCTGAATTGCTTGAATATTCCCAGAACCATAATCGATGATGCCTATCAACGCTTTCCTCCTCTTTCTAGTCCAAATGCCCGAAGAACTTTTGCTCCAAGATTATATGTGAATTGTTGATTTTTATAATCTTTATATGTTTTATTAGGAGCATTAAAGTATTCGATAAGTTTTGAGGTCTTTATGTCAAGCTTATTAGCAATATACTCAATATCATCTTCGATAGTTTTTGGGTCATATGCAGGCTTCTTAAGAAGTTCCAATGCGTCTTCCCTGGACATTTGACCTGTATTAATGAGGCTAGAAAATTGCACTTTTCGTGCGTCGTAACCAAATTTCTCTGGCAACCAATAGGACTCATAGAAACGTGTAAACCTAGATTCAAAATGTTTCTGCGGATATCTTTGATATCCATAGTTATTTACAAGATATTTTGTCGCTTCCTCTTTGTTATAAGTCATATAATCGAGTGGTCTATATACTTTTACTCCTTTAAAATAAGGCAAGAAAATCTTATGCCAAAGAATATTAGTGAGCGGAAAGCGGTGTAGCTTTTTTGTACCAAATATTTTATGAATATCTTTTATTTGTCGATCATCTGACTGGAAATACATCCATTCCATAGGATTTCTAATACATTCTGTGGAATAATTGCCGCCGGTAAGTATATGTTTTATGTCATACTTATTAGCAAATTTGTACATAGTTGCGAAAAAAGCATGATCTTGTGGGGTATCAATATGCGGAACGCCAGATTTAAAAAAAGACAACTGGAGATCTTTCATTTCCTCCCAATCAATTACCTCGGTAAATAAATCTAAATTCAGACCATCCACAAGACATTCGATGTTATTTACAGCTTCCTGAGAATTCCAACCCGCGTCAACATGAAAAACCAAAGGCTTTAAACCTAATTTTTTAGTGGCTAAATATAACAAATATGAACTATCAATACCTCCGCTCATTCCAAGAATACAGTCAAAATCTTTTCCTTTACCCTCTCTCTTGATTTTAGAAACAATTTTTTGTAATTCTGCTTCGCGCCCAGAACCCATATTCCATGTAGGCAATATTTTCTTATCGAATGTAAGACAGTGATCACATACTCCAAAGCTGTCAAACCTGATCTTAGAGTCGGTAGTATCCATGACACATCTGGAGCATATTTTTTTAGCCATTAATTTTCCTTTGTAAATCCAATTTTGCTTAACAGATTCTTTCAGCAGTTGTTTTAAATCTCTTTTTTGTAAATACAATCACCACATCTCAACAGTTATATATTTAAGATTTAAAACGCGCTTTTCATTAAACCAAAGTACTTTGAACTATTCATTAGTATGGCTTTAATCCTGAAAGAACTGCTGAAATAAAATTTCCTCTATTAGAATTTAAATTTTAAATAATCTAACTTTCTTCACTGTCTAAAGAATTAGATAAAATTTTAACATGATTCATAATATTGAAAAAAGTTACTAAATTTCTATTTTTCATTCAAATCCTGACATAATTCATCAAATAAACAAATAATTTTTCTTCCTTTACTTTTTATATTAAAAACTTAGTAATGGATTGCTAACTTATCCTAGACTGATATTTTGGTTCAACCAATTAAACATATAAATTTGCAAAAAATATTATATGTTTGATGTTGCCTATTTTGCCATTTCATCCTCTACTCTGGCTGAAAGAACATAGAGAAAATCAGCGACACCATCAAAATCATAGCAAAGGTATCCGTGCTGTCTTAAGAGATTATCCACATTTATACAGTCAAGACGTCCTCTTTTGGAAGGAAAATTTAATCCATCAAATTCTACTGCAATTTGAGTTGGAAAAATTCTTTTCTCTAACATATCTTTCAAAACTTCTATTTCAGCCCCTTCTATATCTAATTTTAAAAGATGTAACTGCTGAATATCATATTTCAAGATAATAGATTCCAATGTGACCGCATCAACCTCAATATGTTCAAAGTTAGAATCAATCTGATAGTCGTTTTGGAAGTTGGTTACCGAATACGATACATGCTTAGGATTTTTGGGAGCAAAAAATTTAAGAATTTCTGGACGAGTCCAAAGTGCAAATTTCTCTAAAACTAACTGATCAGAGGTCACATTAGTCAGGTCATATGCTTTAACGTCATGTGCACCAAAATCATGATCTCTAGTTTCAGCACCCATACCAACTCTAACTAAAATATCTTCATAATGACGAATAGCTCGTGGCGTTGGATCTAATATAATTACTTTTGCACCATAACGTGAAGCAAACTCAACATCGAAAGAGGCATCTTCACCAAGACCACAACTAATAATTACAGCATCATATAGCTCATCGAAATCAAAAAAACGTTTGCCCCCGTATTTGTTTCCTAAGTTTATTGGTTTTATTTCAACATTCTCAACAAACACTTCGGGGTTATAAATCCACATTTTAATTTTAATCAGCGCGCTTCTAAAAACGGACATAAATCCATCCATCTTTATCCTATTTACTATTCTAGTAATCATAATTTACTTTATCCTCTAGAAGAAAATTGTATTTATGTGCAACCTCTTCCCAGCTATTTAAGTTCTCTAATCTATCTGAACCAGCATCAACTTTTTGTTTCCGTAATTCAGTGTTACTGAATACTGCTTGAATACTCTCAAGTATTGAAAGATGGTTTAGAGGGTCAAAATACACAGCAGATTCACCACATACATCCCTTGAGAAATCCATATCAGAAGTTAATATAACTCTTCTATGTTTCATAGCTTCGATGTATGGAAGACAGTATGTTTCCAATAAAGTTGGCATTAACAACGCATCACATTTTTGGTATAGAGCTGGAGTTAGGTCCATGTCAACTTGACCTAAATTTATAATAATATCATCAAGTTCTAATTCGGTAACCTTAGATAAAAAAACTTTAGCCATTTTGTGCTCGATAGGGTCAATAGTTGTAACGAGCTTAAAATCTAAAGACATTCTTTTAATTTCTTTCGCCAAAGGTAATAAAATTTCGAGATTTTTATGAGGATAGTAACGAGATAAGCATAGCAATAAAGGAGCATTGGGCAATCCAAAATCAAAATCTTTAGTATTACGAGTATGTTCAAGGGTAACTGCGTTTGGAATGACAACAATATCTTTTAATTGATATAAACTTTCAAGCCGACGTTTTATAGTCTCAGTTTGTACAATAGTAGTTTCTATAGAATCTAATAATCTTACAAAAAAGAAAAGTTTTATCTTTTTTTTAATCCAGCTTAGTAAATCCATTCTCTTCCAAATGACACTATCTGGGTAGGCGGCATATGGCCAATCAAAAAGAAAGACTTGCCTTACTGTTTTTATAGAAATGGGTATATCAGCAAGATTAAAAATAACATCCGGATTAATCTTCCTAATAAGGTGAGGCAAATATATTTTATAAATTAAAGGTGTTAGTATTTGGCTCTGGAAAATTTTTTTTATTGCTACTATCTCAATCATATTACTTGAAAATTTATTATATTTAATAGGATCAGGGGTCAGCACAAAATACTTTACATCTTTGGAATTTTTACTTAAGAGCGTTAAATAGTTATCTAAGATACTTTTTCCACCACCTGCTTTAGCACTTAAGCCATTTATAAATAATTTTCTCAAAAATACTCCACTTTATTCATTAATCACCTCAACAAATGCGGATACCATATTTTCAATACTCGCATTTTGGTTATAGTGATTTAGTGCATTAACTCTTAATTTTTGTGCAATATCTTTGTTTTGAATCAAGAGGTGAACATATTCGTAAAAAGATTCAATGTTATCGTCAACTAAATAACCATTGATACCATCACGTATGTTGCATATCTCTCCACCGGAAATAGCATTATGAGTAGTTATAAAAGGAACACCGTTTCCTAAACTCTGCAGTACACTCAAACCAGCCTGACCGTAAGACAATGATACTAATGCTTTTTTATAATATTTAGACAGTTTATCGGCGTCATTAACGCGACCAACTAGCTCAATACAATCATTTAGATCTAATTTTTTGATCAATTTCTGGATAGATTCATAACATTCTCCATCTCCGATTAGCAAAAGTTTGTGACCCATCAAGGAATCACGATTATTAAAATAACCCTCAACTAGCAGATCAATACGCTTTCGAAAATCAAACGAGCCTACAAACAACAAAGAACTTCTATCAGAGTTCAGCACATCCTGTTCACGTAATTTTGTGCCTATATCAAAAGTGTTATTCGCGACTCTATACCCATCTTTATTACCCGTAATATTCACGATTTTGTCACGTGATTGATTATTGTAAAAAATAATACTTTCACTAAACTTAACAATTAAAAGCTTAATTCTAAACGCTAACTTAGAATTTCCCTCATCAAGACCCCACCAAATAAACCTTTTTTTAAGCAACTTACAGATAAAAAAAGTCTTTACAATAGATATCCAGCGTATATCAAACATTCCAATAATTACGTCTGCATCCTTTATTTCGTCATATAAACTATATTGGAAATTAAATGGGCCAAATTTATAATTTGTAACAACACAATTTTTAAACCCTGGCATTTCAGAGTCAATGCAACCAGAATGAACAACTTTTAAGTCAAAGTGCTCTCCCAATAAAGAATAGAATGGTATCCTGTAATGAAGAAGTTTATTTTGTAGAACGGTAACTTTTAAAGTCATTATATTTCCATATAGTTATCTTCACGGAGATAAATTAATTTATAAGCTTAATCGTTGAATGTGATCACTGTCTGTGAAAAAAAATTCTATCTTGTAAAGAGTCTTTTAAATTTAAACCACCAAACAATCGCTAGAGTTAAGATTAATCCAAAATGAACCAGAATGGAACTTGTAAGAAATTCCTTCATTCCAAATCCATCAGAAAATTGTGAGAGAACTATGAGGAGAAAGACCGAAAAAGAAACATTAATCACCATGGAAACAGTAGTTTTTCCTGTTGCGACCCATAACATTTCAAGCAGTCCTGCTATAGATATCAAAAAAATATATACTGCGAATAAGGGCAATAGCTCTGATAGAGATATATATTCTTCCGTAAACAGCAATCTCACAATATTATCTGCATTCAATCCGATGACTAAGCACAATATTATGAGAGGTAAAATAGTAAACAAAGTATAAGTTCGTAAATGGTATAACAGGATTGATATTTCTGCTGAATTAATTGCTTCAGCAAACCGAAACCTCCATATTCGATATACTACACTTACAAAAATCGTACCGATAGCAACAAGTTGCCACCCTAAAGAATAAATACCTAAAGCTTCCGAACCTAGTTTTTGTTCAAGAATCAACCTACTTAGCCCACCAAATGCAAAAGCAGACAGAGCTACAACTGTGACCGGTATGCTTTCTTTGATATAAGTGAACAAACCTTGAGTGCATTTGCTAAGCTTAAAATCCTTGTAGTGTTGAGCATCGATTAACTGAAAAATCAAACCGAGTAAAGTTAAAACCCCTAGCAATAAAAAATATCCTAGAAGCTCTGAGTAACCAAAAAATATAAGTGTAAGGGCTCCAGCTACATAAACCAGTTTTTCGATCAAACTAATTACTGAGTATCGTTCATTTTTTTGCTTAATTTCATAATAGAAAGATAAATCAAAGTTTTTTAGGGCAACTAAGATAACGCAACTAATAACAATATAATTTGGAGCTTGAAAAAAAAATAATCCAGTAACGCATAGAATAAAAGTAAGTAATTTAATGGTGTACACATTTGAAAATACTTGGCTGCTATTCGCCAGCCTGACAAATCTTGCCGTGGCTGTCTGCTCTGTCCCAAATTTAATCAGCAGAGACAAAAGTGCACCTAAAATCAAAATCTCACTATAAACACCAAACTGAGTTGGTCCAAAGAAGTTTGCAAGTGATATTGTAAGAAAATATGACAAACCGGCAAGAGTAATGTTCGCCCCCATCAGAAACATTAAAGGTTTCGCTGTTTTGCTATTTGACATAAACTAAATTGAACTCTTTTTAACTTTTTTTAGAATTATTTAAAATTTGTGGGCTTACTTACTCAACGCAGCTTAAGCATATTCCTTAGATGTTGTATTCCCATAGAAACCTTGGGAACGTAATAATCAAAACGTTCAATGAACATACCAAATCTGGAATCAGGATATATATTCCCCGAGAATGATACTTTTTTAGACTCACTTTTTTGACTAATAAGATGAGCAGATTTGTCCTCTTGCGCTGACCAAGGCCAGTCTTCGCGAAGAGTATAAGACAACATCATTCTCGGATCTTGCGTTCTATTTTCATTACCTCTGTGCCAAGTTGACGCAAATCTTAGGATAATATCTCCTTTCTTTGAACAGACACGCTTTGAATGCCTATATAATCTTTCCTTGAAGAAGGTAAAGGTAGATACAGGGCTAAGGTAGTTTGTATCCACCACACTAACTGCTCCATTTATTTCAGATACATTTACCAATGGAACGTTAATAGTTAAGTGGGGTATAACACTATCAATGTGGTGGCGCTGAGTCTTGCTGCCTGGTAAATTAAGATTACCACCGAAGCTAACATAGCGATATTTTTCAAATTGCTTAGTCAGAGCTTCAATTAAACCTGTTTTTTTAAGCTCATCCCATATCTTGATATGAAGATCACAAGAGTCAATTGCTAAGTTGCCCATTTTAAAGCCAGGTAAATTTCTTGATTGTAACTTCTCGAGATCTAGGTCTTGGAGTAATAGATTATTTACTTCAGTTAATAGAGCATGATCTATTAGGTCCTCGATGACCATATTTCCTTCTGCGACTAACTGGGCAAAAGAAAATTCTTTATCAGAACTTTTACCTTTGCTGTATTTTTTTTCGCTTTCAGCTTCATTACCCATTAGATAACTACCTTCTTAAAATTATAAACAAATATAACTTAACAACATACTTGAGATATTTTGCATAATGACATCAATTAATAACTTGCAAAAAACGCTTTCTAAACTTCTCGTTATGTTTTTTGCAGTATACCATATTTGATGCTGAATCATGAGACCGATAATGTTCTTCTAAGAGTTTTAACTCCGCTTCTCTATAGAACGGATACCCAGGAAAAGTAGCATTAAACATCAACTCAGATTTATGATCGATAATCACAATCGGTATATTATGAGCTATCGCCTCATTGAACCAGCCCGATCCTCGAATATCCGAATTAGTGGTAACGATGATACCTTTTAAGATAGAGCTGTCTATATCAACCCTTTCTACCAACTTAAATTGAACCCCGCCTAAACAAAATTCATCTCGCTCATCACTACTATTTTTTTTCATAATAACACTCTCGCCCTGGAAAAATTGCCCTTTGTTTAAAATAAGATTCAAATTATTACCAATAGTAGGTGCTGTAAAAAAACTTGGAGCTAGCGCTCGTTTTGATTCATCTCCATTGATAAGCTGGATCGGAGAGCCTATGTAATGAGCATCAAGAGAAAGATCTTTCAAACGTTTATGCTGTCCAGGAAACTGTGCCATACGAGGGACCTTCTTGAGAACATACTTATGCCAAAGAGCTTTGAGCCATAAATCTTTCTCAGGCGTTGTGTTATGTTCAAAAACTGCAAGATTCCGAGTAAATGGTAAGATAAAGGGTAACCAAAGATGGTCATAAGTTAAAAGAACAATTCGTGATTTTCTGTACAATAATATTAATTTAAAAACATCAATAGCTCTTCCAAAGCGTGAACTTGATGATTCTTTAAAAATACACTTTACCTCCGGAATTACTAAATCCTCAGAAAAAACGATACAAGTGCTATCAATATTTTCAAGAGCCTTAAAGAAAGCGCGATTAAAGTTCCTATGGTTGTGAGTTGAAATCCAATCTATTATTATCAATTAACTATTCCATATTATTAAAGATTGTTGCGAACAATATTGGCGGAGAAATTCTCGTAGTACTGCGAGTAAGAACTCATAGTGTCAGTATTCACACAACATACAAATCACTCCACAATACATCTATGCTAAATATTTCTCAACTATTCGTAATGGTGGTACAGACAATAATCGCAAAAAAAATTAGAAGAAACAAAAAGCTCTATAACTTGACTCATAATAAACTGCTATATATTAGTATTAATATGCTCAACACGTATATGAGATAACGAAGCAAGATGGGTATCTCTGGGTAGACTTCTGCACCATTGTCGGAAGTAAAAAAACATATGGATTATTTGTGTTTTTGTAATGTCAATTATTTCCATATCCCCTTGGTATCTACAATTATGATGTTCTCCAGTCTCTCCTTTTCAATCGACTTAAATTCATCATGATCGACCAATAAAACACAGATATCTGCTTCAGATAATGCTTCATTGATTGACCTAAGTTCAGCACAGTTTTTTAGGCTTGAAGGTAACTCTTCTACATTTGGTTCAACGGCTAATAATCTTCCAAAATTTAGCTCAGCCAGTTCTTTGACTATATTAAGTGCAGGACTTTCTCGTAAATCATCAATATTTGGCTTAAAGGCAAGGCCAAAACATGCAACAGTCAAATTAGTAATGGTTTTAGCTGGGTGCAATGATAGAAAATTAGCCACCTCATTCTCTATCTTATCAATCACCCACTGAGGTTTGAAGTCATTTACTTTTCGAGCAGTATGTATAAGCTTACTTTCACTTGGACTTTTAGAAATAATGAACCATGGATCAACTGCTATGCAGTGACCGCCAACACCTGGACCAGGTTGTAAAATATTGACACGAGGATGAAGGTTTGCAAGATTAATTAACTCCCAAACATCTATCGATAGCTTATCGCATATCATCGATAACTCGTTTGCAAATGCGATACTCACGTCACGAGAGGAGTTTTCAGTAAGTTTTGCCATTTCTGCTGTTCTAGCATTTGTAACTACACATTTACCCTCAACAAAAGTTCTATATAGCTCGATAGCAGCTTGAGAACATTTCTCAGTCATACCTCCAATGATCCGGTCATTTTCTACAAGCTCTCTCACCACATGCCCAGGAAGTACTCGCTCTGGACAATGTGCGATCATAACATCAGAGTTATCGCCATGTGTTTGTGGGAAAGTGAGATCTGTCCTTGCCTCTGCCAACCAAGCAGACATCTGCTCCGTTGTGCCAACAGGAGAGGTAGATTCAAGAATCACAAGATCTCCTTTTTTTAATACTTTAGCAATTGATTTGGCAGCAGACTCAATATACGAGAGATCTGGCTCTGGTATTGAATTATCAGACTTGCCTCTTAAAAACGGAGTTGGAACCGCAATAAGAAAAGCATCTGCTGGTTCTGGAGATGTTGATGCTTTTAAGAACCCTCCATCTACTGCTGTCTTTACCATTACGTCGAGTTCCGGCTCAACGATATGTATTTTTCCTGCATTAATGGTGTCTACTGCATGCTGATTGACATCTACTCCAATGACTTCCTTTTTTTTTGAAGCAAACATGGCTGCTGTTGGTAACCCAATGTAACCAAGACCTACTACTGAAATAACATTAAAAGACATTTTTTTTCCTTAATTTAAAAATTCTAAGATACGTCTACAGGCCAAGCCATCACCGTAAGGGTTATGAGCCTTGCTCATTTTTTGATATTCAACAGAATTGGTTAATAAAAGTTCAACCTGATCGAGTATCAAGTTAACATCTGTACCAACCAGTCTAACTGTTCCAGCATCAACCGCCTCAGGACGCTCTGTTGTCTCACGCATAACAAGCACTGGCTTCCCCAGAGATGGAGCCTCTTCTTGAATACCACCAGAATCCGTTAAAATTATTGAAGCCCTATCCATTAAGTAGCAGAATGAAAGGTACTTCTGAGGCTCTATCAAAAATACATTATCCAAATCCTTTAAGAGTCGGTTTACTGGTTCTCGGACATTTGGATTAAGGTGGACTGGATATAAAACTTGGACCTCTTTATGCTTCGATGCTATCTGTCGAAGAGCCTCACAAATTCTCTCAAAACCCCCACCAAAACTTTCGCGACGATGACCTGTTACCAATATTAATTTTCTATTAGGATCAAGATAATCAAATGAAGATCCCAATTCCTCTGTAAGAGATACGTCATGCTGCAATTTTTCTCTCACCCAAAATAGCGCATCAATGACTGTATTTCCGGTTACGGTAATATCATCTGGTGACACATTCTCATTTAGCAAATTCTGCCTGGAACCTGCCGTAGGTGCAAAATGATAATTAGTAATCACGCTAGCAAGCTTTCTATTGCCTTCTTCAGGCCAAGGTGAGTATATGTTGCCTGTTCTAAGACCAGCCTCAACATGTCCCACCTTAATTTGTTGATAATAGGCTGCTAATGATGCAGCAAATGTGGTTGCGGTATCCCCATGCACTAATACCACGTCAGGCTTAAAATCTTCCAAAATCGGCCTTAAACCGATAAGAATCGACGTAGTAACATCATTTAGTGTTTGACCTGGCTTCATAATATTAAGATCAGAGTCAGGCTTTATTTCAAATAATTCCAGAACGTGATCAAGCATCTCTCTATGCTGGGCTGTTACACAGACCTTTGCATCAAACCTACTATCAGCTTCAAGCGCATGAACCAATGGTGCCATCTTTATCGCCTCTGGACGGGTTCCAAAGACTGTTAATATTTTTTTCATATTATTAATTGATCCCTTTTTTTGGGATAAAAATTAAGTTGGAAACTGTATCACAAAGAAGAAACTCCATTCGCAACTCGCTCTTTAATAGATTGCATTGAATGCAGTCCTATGGGGTAAAACTTTATAATAAGTGCGGTAAAAATCAACCCTGATGTAGCAAAAAAGGTATTAAGTAATAAGAGAGCAAACAATATTCCGCAGACTGACCGGCCTATTAACATCTGTTTAATACTTACGAGATAAAGTATATAAACAGCAGTAATTAATCCAAATCTCAAGCCTAAATCAGTCCAATAGTCATGCAAGCCAAAGTAAACAGAATTATTTAACTCCTCAACCGAATACGCAGTATCATTGTATTCTACAAATCCAAGCAGGCCTTGTGTATCAACTATTCCTGATCCAAGTCCGCTTCCAAAAATTACCTCAAACATAGGTCTAGAGAAAAATAGTTGATTCTCTGTAAACCTTACAATATCTAAGGATTTTAATGCACTTAAAATGTCAATACTCCCAATAACATTAATCAAGTTTAAGAAAAGCATAACTGCTTTGTATTTCGACGCATCTGACTCAAAAAATGGTAGATCATAATTATTAATTACAACAATCATTATTGACACAAGAATAGTGAGCAGTAATATTGCTCGCAGATGCTTAAATTTATCTACCACAAACGCTAGTAATAGTAATAAAGCAAAGGTACCAATTAGGAGTCTAGAGCCATAATTAATCAAAATTGGGATTGTAAGAAAAAACAAAATTATTGCAAATAGTGGTTTTTTTTTAATAAATGCAACGTATAAAAATGGAAATACAATAAAACCTTTAAGTGTATTATAGTTCATATAATCGTTACTATAATTGAAGAACAAATTAATGTTTACCAACTCTCCGATAAGAAAGCCAAAGGAAGTAGCGAATAGAAGAGGAAGGGATAGTTGTGCTTCACTTCGACTAATCAGCACTAACGATAAAATTATAAATGCTAGTATATCGCGCTGAAAAGTCGCCCTATCAAAAATCAACATCTGAGAAGACAAAGTAGTCATAAGCAACACGACGGCTAATATGATTAGAAATAAGAGTTTCCTTTGACCAATCTTTGGCCTACTTAGGTATCCCAACATAAGCAAACCACTGATAAAAATCATATACCTTATAATAGCCGGCGTTTCTGTATAAGCACCCCCTCCATTATCACACACAAGGAATAGTGAAATTACGATTAGGCTTAATGCAATATCAAATTTTTTGGACAAAAAATATTGGAAAAAAAACGCGTAAGGTAGGATACAAATAAAAACATTTAATCCATCTAAGGAAAAACGTTGGCTAGCGATAAGTCCGCATATAAAAACAAAGATTGCTAAAGGAGTAGTGGCTTCGATAAGCTTAGGTTTCGCTTCTAAGTAATAGTTATTATTCACAGTTGATACCTCTTTGAGACTATGTCGATTAAATAGATAGAGTGAGTTTCCTTTGGAGTATCAAACGCGATTTATCAATCTAGCATAAACTAAAGTGGGTTAAATTAGACTATAGGAGTGTATTTTATTTCGTTAGCGACATTGTCATAGGTGATAACTTCCTGAACAGGTCGATAAAAAAGAAGTCCGCCACCATTTTTCATGAAATTCGTATATCTAATGATTATTTCATTTCTAAACTGATAAGGCATTACTAAGTAATAATCTGGAGCTTTGTGATCAGCATCATATTCTATTTCTATATCAGTGCCTGGAATCCTTCTACCAACTTTATTTTTCTGCAGATCAACTGCAGAATCTATAATTTGTGTATCGAGACCCAACATTTGGATAATCATAGCTCCTCGTGTCGAAGCCCCCAGAACCTTAACGCTGTTTGTTTTTGAAATAGAAATCAACCTTTGCTTAAACTTGTCAAACCCCGTTCTTACAGTTTTCTCAAAACCATCAAAGTCAAAAGTTTCCATCCAAATTGCCTCATCCTCAACCAACAATTTGTATCTATCAGTTTCATTAGTAGAACGAGATATAGTAAAAGTTATATTACCTCCATTCATATCTGTTAAATAAGCATCATTAACATTTAAGCCAGCGCTATCAACTAGATTAGAAAATGTCTTTATAAAGTAATAAATCAAATGCTCTTGTCCTAACATATCAACATTTTGTCGCTCGAAGAAGCTTTTTGCATAATTAACTTCAATTACAATGACTCCTTCTGGCGTCAGAAGCTGCCTTAATTTCTCAATAAAGCTCAATGGCTCAGGAACATCATAGAACATAGATATAGCAGTAATTAGATCAAATTTAACATTTGATTTTTTAAGAAAACTATCGCACTCATCACTTCCAAACAAAGCATTAACTGTCTTTTCTTGTATTTCAGGTGGAGCATCATTTAAAGCTACTGAGGGCTCTACACCCCAGATATCCATTCCTTTTTGTTTTGCAATGCCTAACAAGGTTCCATCATTACTTCCAATATCGAGAATAGCGCCTTTTGAACTTCCAAATCTATTAACTATATCTTCAAGATGCTTTGTCATTGTTCCTGTTGTTGCAGATCTATACCAATAATCTCGAAACATTAAATCTGGATCGATAAGCTCTCTAGCCTGTATATTTTTACAAGACCTGCATCGCATCAGACTAACAGGCGTTTGGATAGGATCATTTTCTGCTTTTAAAGGAAAGTACCCAGTTAGGCACACCTCGTTAACTGAAAATATTTCCTGTAAATCAGAAGATTTACACAAAAAACATGATGTAACTGTTTTGTAGTTTTTATTATTCATATATTTATCCATTAAGATATCCACTATTAAATCTTGATTTATAGTAATTCATAATCATTTCTATCTGTGAATCAAGAACTTTTTCACAACTAAATCCAGTTTTCATTATCCTGTCATATGAGACAGCATAATCTCTCTGGTCAATATCAACCCCAAAAGAGTTTTCTACAATTTCAAATGGTGTATATTCAGAAACTAAGTCACAGATTTCTCGCTTAGTGTAAGCAAGAGCTGGATCGCCGACATTAAAGACATTATGGGGCACATCAGACATTTTAATAACATGACTGATAGCTCTAGCAGCGTCACTGACATGCATGAAAGTTCGACTTGCATGTCCTTGATATAGCACTACACTCCGATCAATTATTGCCTTCTGAATCATACTATGTATGTATAAATCATCTCTAGTTCTAAAAGAAAGGCCGTAAACTGTAGCAAATCGCAATGCAATTGCATTTTTTTCACGCGTAATATCTTCACCTTCAGCTTTATGTTTTCCATAAGAACTCAAGGGTGATATTTTTGTTTTATCTTCAGTGCAAATTCCTTCGACCTTTCCATAACTACTTCCGGTACTTGCAAAAATAAAACGTTGTGAAGTCGAAACCAAATCAGTTATACACCTAGTTCCTGAAATATTGGTTTCATAAGCCTCGATCGGTTTACGATCTACCAACGGAGCACCAACAAGGCTAGCTAAGTGAACTACAACATCAGATGAGGATATTGTCGACTTAATAGCAGCGGTATCTCTAATATCTTCTATATATAGATTTACCTTTTCGCTAAACAATGAAGAAAAATGAGTCACTCCATAGATACCTTTATCAATAATATTTATTCTTTTTACTGAATTATCTTTAGCTAAAAGACTTACAAGCTCTCCACCTAAATATCCTAAACCACCAGTTATAGTTACAATCATAAGAAGTCCAACATTTAATTAAATTTATAAAATACAGGAGTACCAAAGCACCCCACCATAATTGCAATTTTCATAATATCTATTACCCATAAAACCTAAAAATTATGAAGTTTTTTTACTGAAAACATAATGCCTGATAAGCACTATTAAAATACTGAGCATCCCACCTAATAGTGCGCTTAAGATAGAAATTAAAGCTCTTGCAGGTTCTGATTTTTGTTCCATTACTGCAGGAGGGTCAATGTAATCAAAAACATAAAATTGATTGGCTTCAATTAAAGCTAACTTTTTAGTTTCTTCTTGCAGTAACTGAGCTAAGACTTGCTTGATTTCAGACAAAGGAGTCATTGAAATTTGCTGATTAAGATATCTTACAGCTTTTTCTGATTCTGATTTATCTTTTTGTCTATAAAAATTATTAACTTCATTAACAATCAACTCTGCCCATTGTTTAGCTATAAATGGAGATTGATGTTTGATTGATAAAGTGCTGAAACCAGTTTTTTTATCTTCAATAAAGGTTAAGTGTTTTGTTTTAAATACCATAAAACTTTCTTGAGCACTTGGTATTTGTTGTCCTGGATTGTCCCTAACCCAAGTATTGGTGTTTATGTCATAAATATTCTCATCAAAAGCCACTTCATTTGTTGTAGAGTTCCAAGATTTAACGGCCATAAGGTCTGGCAGATAAATATTTGTCAGTATGTTGTTTTCAAAGAAACTCAGAGAGCTAATCTTTTGTATTGCTTTTACAGAATTACCCTCATCGCCACCTGATGGAAGTCTTATCCCAGCGAACCCTGCAAGAGCATTATAGTCTCCAAGAGCTTTAGAGATTTTGCTAGATGAGTTAACAGGATCAAGTAAAGCTTTAGATTCATAAATATTAGGCAAGAGGAGACTGTAAATAACTCCAATAATCGATACAAAGGCTGTTACAGAAACAATAATCCATTTTCCTTTTAATAGAACATAAAAAAGTTCTTGAAGATCTATTTCGTCATAAGAATCGTTGGAGCCTTTATTAGTATATATTTCTTGCATAAAAAATTATTTATCGATGTATGAATTAAGTTTATCGTATCCTTGTTTCTTTTTGATAATAAATTGCTTAGTTATAGCTTTTTTTTCTTTTATACCCTTCGGCGTTAAGATATATGCATAGTTTATTTTTTGGGTTGATTTACTAAAGTTATCTACTTTCATTATAAATCCAATATTTATCAATGCTTTAAGACAATAATTTACTTTTCCTATGCTTAAACCAGTTTTGTGAGCTATTTGTCTTTGAGACGCATTCGAATCACTCTGGATAATGTGCATAAGATCTAATTGGTCTTCTGTGATGCTTTGATTAATCATTGGTAAGTTAGTAATTTTCTAGGAGCTATTTGCATATAAGAAAATAAATGGAATTAATAGCTACCGCACGGATTTTAACTAATTTCTTGATTAATTAATACCGTTCAACTGTTGAACGATTGTAATTAATATATATTGAATAGGCAATGCTTTTTTTTTGTACATATTTAAGTGATGATAACTTCCAACAACCGGCAAATAATCAAAAGGTAAGATCTTTTATTGGGATAGAAACTCTTCTTATAGAGCCAAGAAAATTAAGAAGAACGCCAACTCTTTTTTGAGAAGGAAGTGAGCAAATTTCTACAATGCTTCCCTCTAGAGATCCCCTTGAAATAAGAGCATCTTTCCCTATTTGTATTTGAGGAGCTAGTGGATTTATTTTTGATGTCTCTTCTGCCATTTGCATACTTTTAATTTCTTCATTAGATATACAAGAGATGTTATCTCCAAATTTTATAATATTTTTTATACCTATTGTATATTTAAGGGCTGCGTAATTTTCAAGAGTAGTATTAACAAAAATGTAGCCAGGAAAGAGTACTTCCTCCTTAGAGTTAGAATTAGTCTTTTTTATTGTTATTTTCGGCAAGTAGTAATTAAACTTTTGATTTAAAAGGTTGCTTTCTACTCTTTTGACTTCGTTGATTTTATATAAAGCAATAAGCCATTTTTTTTTCATATTATTAAGTGGTACCCGAGGCCGGACTTGAACCGGCACGATATTTCTATCGAGGGATTTTAAGTCCCTTGTGTCTACCAATTCCACCACTCGGGCTAGTTAAAAAAAGCTCCTTATTATACTTCGTAATTTACAATAAATTAAATAATTTGGAGGCTGAATCCGGAATCGAACCGGAGTTAACGGCTTTGCAGGCCGCTGCATAACCACTCTGCCATCCAGCCATCTAAGCCTTGCATTGTATAACAATTTTTTATAAAAAAATTATTCTGCTTAATAATATTCAGTCCTCTCAATATCATCCTCTATGCAAGCTTCACCATATTGGATTTCTATAATGTGGCATACCTCCTTAAAAGGATTTGTTATTTGATGCCATTCACCTAAAGGAACTAAATAGTGATCAAATTTATTAAGTTGTATATTTTCTTTT
>MDTG01272962.1_pt1 | contig 30409 bp, 32 predicted proteins | sample 811421 | NCBI WGS metagenome assembly MDTG01 (sample SAMN05326645, study PRJNA326480) | marine metagenome | isolation source: seawater | place: Pacific Ocean: South East | collected 2011 | reverse complement strand
CGTTGATAGGCTGGATGTGGAAGCGCAGTAATGCGTGCAGCTGACCAGTACTAATAGCTCAATTGGCTTGATTTATGCACTGAAAAAAATTTTTAAATGAAATAAAAATTTATTGATAGAATAATGTTAAAAAAACAAAATATTGTTTTCTTTATTGGCGCAAGAGGTAACAGTAAAGGCTTAAAGAATAAAAATCTAAAAAAAATTAATAATCGCACATTAATTTCTTGGACAATTTTGCAACTGAAAAAATCAAAATTTTATTCAACCTTAATTGTTTCTTCAGACTCCAACTTAATCTTAAAGGAGTCAAAAAAAAATGGAGCAGATTTCTTAATTAAAAGACCAAAAAAATTATCATTAGACAGCACAGGAAAATTTTCTGTGTGGAAACACGGTATAGACTTATATGAAAAAAAAACTAAAACAAAAATAGATGTTTTAGTTGATCTGGATTGTACAAATCCTCTTAGGTTTGTTGATGATATTAATAAAATTATAGAAACAAAAATAAATCATAAAAAAACAGATGCGATAGTAACAATTGCCAATTCAAGGAAAAATCCATATTTTAACATGTTAGAATATAAAAAAAATTATCTAACAATATCAAAAAAAATTAAAAAATGGCCTGCAACAAGGCAAGATACTCCTAGCGTTTACGATCAAGTAGCTAGTATCTATTGTATGGAAAGAGATTTTATTAAAAAAAGTAAGTATCTTTACCAAGGTAAGATCAAAGGATATTTAGTGAAAGATAACCAGTCATTTGATATTGATAACAAACTTGATTTTGATTTAGTTAAATTTATTTTTAGAAAATATAAATTTTATAAATAGATATATAAAATTTATGCTATGTAACCACCATCAACGTGAATATTTTCACCATTAATATAGTTTGACTCATTGCTAATCAAAAATTTTAATACATTATAAACATCTTTTTGATTTGCCATTTTTTTTATAGGAATGTTTCTAAGATAATTTTTCAAAAATCTTTTTGAATGATTGTTATAAACACCTGCTGGGGATAAAATATTTGATCTAATGTTTTCACTGGCGAATTTTTTTGATAACCATTTGTTTAAACCAATTAATCCTGCTTTAGATGAGCTATAACCTATAGAACAAAAAAAATTTTCATCATCATAGATTGAATGATCAGGGCTTTTAGATCCATATATACTTCCAGTTGTAATTATTTTTTGTAATTTATTTTTATTGTTATGATATTTTAAAAAATATTTAATACACAGAAAAGCCCCTGTTAAATTTACATTAATACTTTTTTCCCAATTTTTGACATCAAAAAAATTTTTCTTTTTTGACTTTTCTTCTTTTGCAGCTCCTTCAGCTGTATAGGCTGCGTTATTAATCAAACAATCAAATTCTCCATATTTATTTTTTATGTTTTTAAAGAAACTATCTATTTCAATCTCATTCGTTATATCCAATTTAAACTTTTTATTTTTATTTTTTGAATTATTATTTAGGTTATTATCAGCTGCAAATACCATAGAAATATTATTTTCTTTAGTTAAATTTTCAAAAAAAAATTTTCCTAGAATCCCACTTCCACCAATTAATATTATTTTTTTTTTCATTTTGTGTTAATTTAATTTAATATCTAAAGATTATATATCCAAACACTAATACAAATAAACAAGTTAATTATTAATAGAATATATTTACCTTTATTTAAAAAGTAAGCTTTAATGCATTTTTAGTGCAATTTTCAAATCTGAAATAGATTGTTCTAAATACGCAGTGGTTCTAGTTTTATTTTTTAAAAGTTTAATAAAGAGCATCAAATTTTTTTTTAATAAAACTTGATGAGTATTATTGCTTACTTTAAATTTAAATTTTTTATCATTTATTTTAAAAATATTTTGAGCTATGTTTAAATTAAATAATTTATTTTTTGTCAAAATTTTAATTCTTCTATAAGGCACGTTTGATATCATATCTTGATGTAGTAATCCCACAATATCATTTTTAACTTTTATTAAAGAAACAACTAAATCTTCAAAATTATTAATTTTTTTTGACTTTTTTTTTAATGATTTAATGAATATTATTTTACCAAATAAATTTTGAATTAAATTAATTTCATGTATTAACTCAAAAATAACACCCCCACCTTTATTTTTATTCAAAAAGTATCTTTTATTGTTTATTTTACCTGACCTCCATTTTTCTAAATTATGACCAACCTCCATATTGAATGATAAAACTTTTTCTTTTTTAAGTGTTCTTTTTAAAAATTGAATTTTTTCATGTTGAAGTAATTGGTAACCTGTAAAAAATAAAATTTTATTTTTTTTTATATTTTTAATCAAACTAACGTAATTAAATTTTTTATGGTAAATCGGTTTTTCACAATAAATATTCATTCTATTTTTCACTAAAATCTTTAAATATTTCATTCTTTCACATGTTGCATTAGCTAATATTACAAATTCATATCTATTTAAATGTTTTAGAGAATAAATATAATTTAACTTTATTTTTTTATTAGTTAATTTAATTTTATTTTTAGATTTTGAAAAAATGAATACTTTATAATTTAACTTATTTAAGTTTAAGATATGTTTTTTAGCTACAGAACCAGTTCCAATTACTAAAGCTTTATTCATTTTTTATATATAATTACTATTGAGTATAAGTAAATGTATATTATATTCCTCAATTTAGACTAAATTTTAACTTAATATTCGTCAGCATGATTAAAAAGATATTAGTAACAGGGGCAGAAGGTTTTATTGGATCCCACTTAACAGAGGCTTTAGTTAAAAAAGGATATAAAGTTAAAGCATTAGTTCTCTACAATTTTGAAAACTCTAATGGCTGGCTTGACAGTTTAGATTTACAAATTAGAAAAAAAATAGAAATTATCTCTGGCGATATTAAAGATTTAAGTTTTATGATTAAAACTACTAAAGATGTTGATGCTATTTTTCATTTAGCTGCATTGATATCAATCCCTTATTCATATGTTTCACCCAAAAGTTATATCGATAATAATATTTTTGGAAGTTACAATATATTGGAGTCTGCAAAGATTAATAAAACAAAAAAAATAATAATGACCTCAACAAGTGAAGTTTACGGTACAGCAAAATTTGTACCGATTACTGAAGAGCATTCTTTGAATGCCCAATCACCTTATGCTGCATCAAAGACAGCAGCTGATCAGCTAGCATTGTCTTATTATAGATCTTTTGATTTACCAGTAACTGTTATAAGACCATTCAATACTTTTGGCCCCAGACAATCCCTAAGAGCAATAATTCCAACTATTTTAATTCAAGCTTTATCCAAAAGAAAAAAAATAATTATTGGGAGTGCTCTACCAAAAAGAGATTTTACATATGTTGATGACACAGTTTCAGCTTTTATTTTAGCGCTAAAGTCAAAAAAAATTATTGGTAAAGAAATAAATATTGGAAGTGGATTTGAAATATCTGTAGGTCAAATTCTCGAAATTGTAAAAAAAGATTTTAAAATTAATTACCAGCTTATTATTGATAAAAAAAGATTTAGACCAAAAAAAAGTGAAGTTTTTAGACTACTTGCATCAAATAAAAAATCAAAAAAATTTTTGAAATGGAAATCAAAATATCAAGGCAAAAAAGGTTTCAAAATTGCTCTTAAAAAAACTTTAGATTGGTATAAAAATTCAAAAAACTTGAAATTTTATAAATCAGATACCTACAATATCTAATGATAGAAAAAAAAATTTTAGATATATTAAAAAAAAATTTAATTACCAAAAGTGGTTTGCATGAGCCGTATTTTTTAGGAAAAGAAATTGAAAATTTACAAAGATGTATATTAAATAATTCTGTTGCGGCAAAGGGCAGTGACTTAATAAAGTTCAAAAAAAAATTAGAGAGTTTTACTAAAAGCAAGTATGCTGTTTTAGTTAATAGCGGAACATCTGCACTTCATCTATCTCTTATTGCTTCAGATGTAAAAAAAAATGATGAAGTTCTTATGCCTTCCCTCAATTATATTGCCTCAGCTAATACCACTCTTTATTGCAATGCAGTTCCACATTTTATTGAGATTAGCAAAGAAACACTAACTATAGATGTAAAAAAATTAGATTTATATTTGAAAAAAACTTTGAAAAAAAAGGGAAAGTTCTCTTTTAATCTTAAATCAAAAAGAAGAGTAAAAGCGTTAATTTGTCTTCATATATTTGGACATGCAGCTAAAGTAGATGAAATAAAAAAAGTCTGCAATAAATACAATATATCACTTATAGAGGATGCAGCGGAAGCTCTTGGAAGTTTTTATAAAAATAAACATTTAGGAACTTTTGGTGATGTGGGTATTTTAAGTTTTAATGGTAATAAAATAGTTACAACAGCGGGTGGAGGAGCAGTATTAACTAATTCAAAGAAAATTGCAGAGAAGATATCCCATTTATCTAAAATTGGAAAAATACCAAAAGAATATCAATACTCATACAACACCCTTGGATATAATTATCAAATGCCAAATTTAAATAGTTCTTTAGGTTTGGCTCAGATGGGAAGAATTAATTTTTTTATAAAAAAAAAAAGATTACTCTTTAAGAGATACAAAAAGGCATTTTCAAATTTGAATACAATTAAAATCTTAGAAGAACAAAAGGACTCAAAAAGTAATTATTGGTTACAGACAATAATTTTACAAAACGGAAATATTAAAATGAGAAACAAAATCTTAAAAAATCTTAACGAGAATGGATATGGGGCAAGAGCGGTATGGCAACCCTTACATAAGATTAATTATCTTAAAAAATTTCCTAAAATGAATTTAAAAAATACTGATGATGTTAACAAAAAGATTATCAATTTACCGAGTAGCGCTTTTTTATAATTTATGAAAAAAATAATTATTATTGGTTCTGGAGGGCATTTAGTTTCAACAATAAACCTGATTAAATCAACAGGAGAATTTAAAATTATTGGATTGATAGATTTAATTAAAAGTAATAAAAAAGTTTTAGGTTATTCAATAATTGGTACAGAAAAGGATTTACCAAAGTTTATAAAATCAGGAATAAAGTATTGTAGTATTGGTATTGGACAAATAAAAAATCCAAATCCACGAATTAGAATTTTTAAACTTTTAAAAAAACTAGGTTTTAAAGTACCCTCAATAATTTCAAAATATTCCAACTGTAGCAGTGAGTCAAAAATTGGAGAAGGTACAAATATTTTTTCTAATACCTTTATTAACTCTAATGTGGTTATAGGAAAAAATTGTATAATTAATACTGGAAGTATAATTGAGCATGACGTTATTATTTCAGAAAACTGTCATATATCTACAGGAACAATTCTTAATGGTACGGTGACTGTTGGAAAAAATACATTCATAGGAAGTGGCACTATAATTAAAAACAATATAAAAATTGGAGATGATTGCATTATAGGTATGGGCAAAGTAATAAAAAAAAATATTTCTAATAAAAAAATTATTAAATGAAAAAGCCGATAATCATTGCTGAGGCAGGTGTAAATCACAATGGGAAAATTCACATTGCAAAAAAACTGATAAATCTTGCAAAAGAATCCAATGCTGATTATGTAAAATTTCAGTTTTATAAAACTGAAAATATAGTTTCTAAAAAAGCTAAATTAGCACCATATCAAAAAAAAAAATCTAAAATTAGAATTATCTCAGATGAAAATGCTCAAGAAATATGAGTTCAATATAAATCAAATTAAACTGCTTTTTAATTATTGTAAAAGAAAAAAAATTAAATTTTTATGTACACCATTTGATATTGAAAGTGCAAAATCTTTAATTGAAATAGGAATTAAAGAATTTAAAATTTCTTCTCCTGATATTGATAATTATCCCTTACTAAACACAGTAAGCAAAGTAGCAAAAAAAATTTTTTTATCATCTGGAATGTCGTCATTAAAAGATATTTATAATGCATTAGTTTTTTTAAATAAAAATGGTTTTAAAAAAAATAATATTTGTGTATTGCACTGCGTAAGTGATTACCCTGCAAAAAAAAATGAATTAAATCTTTTAGCTATAAAATTAATTAAAAATAAATTTAAAATAAAAACAGGCTATTCAGACCATTCCATTGGTGATTTGGCTTCAATATCAGCCGTAATTTTAGGAGCAGAAGTTATAGAAAAGCATATTACTATTGATAAACAAATGATTGGTCCAGATCACATTTTAAGTATGAATAAAAAAGAATTTAAGAATTTTGTCATATCTTTAAATGATATTAATTTGATTTTAGGAGAAGAAATTAAAAAAATTACAAACGGTGAAAAAAAAAATTACAAACAAATTAAAAGATCAGTTTATTTAAACAGGGATATTAAAAAAGGTGAAATTTTTAAATTAGACCATTTTATTTGTAAAAGACCTCGATACAAAACATCATCCATCAAATGGTCAAAAGTTTTAGGTAAAAAAACAAAAACTGATTTTAAAAAGGGTACTTTTTTTAATATATGAAAATTATTTTTATAGGATGTTCTAAAAGTTCAGAAGCTTTATTAAAAAAGTGTTTGCATTTAAAATTAAATATAGTTGGTGTGTGTACAAAACAATCAAGTTGGAACTCAGATTTTTGTAATTTAAAAGAAAAATTTATTAATAATAATATTCCTTTTTTTTACAGTCAGAATATTAATTCAGATAAAAGTTTAAAATGGATTAAAAATAAAAACCCAGATTTAATATTTTGTTTTGGATGGTCGGAATTATTAAAAAAAAAAATATTAAAATTAGCAAAAATTGCATCCGTTGGTTTTCATCCTACAAAACTTCCTCAAAATAAAGGTAGACATCCAATAATTTGGACAATTGCTTTAGGTTTAAAAAAAACAGCTTCTACTTTCTTCTTAATTCAAAATGAAAAAGCTGACACTGGTAAAATCATTTCTCAAAAAAAAATAATCATTAAAAAAAATGAAACATCATCGTCGTTGTATAAAAAGATAATAACTATATCTAAAAAACAATTAGTCGAGGTAATTGATTTTTTTAAAAAAAAAAAAGGTAAAGAAAAGATTAATAATTTTTCAAAAAATAAAAACGAAAATGTTTGGAGAAAAAGAAACGTATTAGATGGAAAAATTGATTGGCGAATGTCAGCTTCAGCAATAGATAGATTGATAAAATCTTTATATTATCCTTATAATTATGCTCACTTTTGTTACAATAATAAAATAATAAAAGTAAAAGACTGCAAAGTAATAAGTAAAAAAAATAATAAGAACAATTCAAATTTTGAACCAGGAAAAATTTTAATAGTCAAAAAAAATTCCTTTGATATAAAATGTGGAGAAGGAGTAATTAGAATTATTAAGATTGATAAAAAAATCAATTTTAAAAAAGTTTATTATTTATAGCCGAATAAATTTAAATTCTTAAAAATAAACAAAATTTATGCGAAATATAAGAATTATTCCCAAATTAGATATTAAAAATGGCTTACTTATTAAAGGCATAAATTTAGAGGGTCTAAGAGTTCTTGGAGATGCTTTTAATTTTGCAGAATATTATTACAATAATGGTGCTGACGAAATCTGCTATATTGATAATGTGGCTACATTATATGGAACTAATAACTTAAGTAAATTTGTAAAAAGAGCTGCGAAAAATTTATTTGTTCCTTTAACAGTTGGTGGTGGAATTAGATCTCTTAAAGACATTGAGCGAATGTTAAAAAGTGGTGCCGATAAAGTTTGTCTCAATAGTGCTATAATTAAAGATCAAAAACTTTTAAAAAATGCTGTTAGAAATTTTGGTTCATCTACAATTGTTGCAATGATTGAGAGTAATAAGATTGATAACAAATATTTTATATCAACATCTAGTGGAAGAGACTTAGTTAAAATGAGCCCTGTAGATTGGGCAAAAAAAGTTGAAGATTTTGGTGCTGGGGAAATATTATTAACTTCAGTAAATAAAGAAGGTTTAAAATCTGGTTATGATATCAACATAACAAAAAAAGTTTCAGAAAAGGTAAAAATTCCAGTAATTGCTCATGGGGGAGCAGGTTCAATTAAAGATATAATAGATGTAATAAAAAAAACTAAAATAAGTGGTGTTTCATTATCAGGAATGTTGCATTATGATATTTACAATTTATTTTCTAATAGAAATTATAAATTATTTGAAACAGGTAATACTTATTTTATCAACAATAATATTTCTAAAAAAAAACCTATCAATTATTTAAAAAAATTAAAAGAAACCTTATTTAGAGAAAATATTCATGTTAGAAAATGATAAAAATAAAAAAACTAAAGTTGGCATAATTGATTTAAGAACAAGTAACCTATTTAGTATATTTCATGCAATAAAAAAGGCTGGCTTCAGAGTCAATATTGTTGACACAAAAAAGAGTCAATTTGATTATGACACTCTCATACTTCCAGGAGTTGGATCATTCAAATTCGCGATGAAATTTATTAAACAATATGGATTAGATGAAAAAATATTTGAACACGTATTAAACAAAAAAAAAAATTTAGTTGGAATTTGTCTTGGTATGCAGCTTTTGTTCGAGGAAAGTAATGAATTTGGTTATTCTAAAGGTCTTGGGTTAATCAAAGGAAGAGTAAAGAAAATAAATTATAAAAAAAATTTTCCCGTTCCACATATGGGATGGAACCATATAATATTAAAAAAAAATAAATATAATTTTCTAACAAAACAAGATAAGAAAAATATGTTTTATTTTGTTCATTCATATTACTGTATTCCAAAAAATTCAAAAAATATATGTACAGAAACAATTTATGGAGATTTAAAATTTTGTTCTTCTGTGAGAGAAAATAATATTTTTGGCATGCAATTCCATCCTGAAAAAAGTTCTAAACCAGGCATTTCTATTTTGAAAAATTTGCAAAAATTGATTAAATGAAAAAATTGAAAACATTATTTGGATTACCTAGAAAAGTTAGATTTTGTAAAAAAACATTAATTTCTAATCAAAGACCTAATTCAGAAGTTGAGTTTAAACATAATATTAAAACCAAAAAAAAAACCTTATTTATAGATCAAAATAATATTTCTGATACATGGAAATACTCAAGAATCAAAAAAAAAATTAACTATAAAAAAAGAGAAAAAGAACTCTTAAAACTTTTAGATAAACACAGAGGTAAATACGGAAAATACGACTGTATAGTTCCTGGTGGTGGTGGAAAGGATAGTTGTTATGCAGCCCATATTTTAAAATATAGATATGGAATGAATCCATTGACTGTAACCTGGCCACCTATACTTTATACAAAATATGGATACGAAAATTTTAAAAAATGGCTAGAGACTGGTAAATTAAAAAATATTTCAGCTAAAAGAAATGAGGATGTTTTACGAATATTAACTAAAAATGCTTTTTTGAATTTATTACATCCCTTTCAAAGTTTTATTTTAGGACAAAAAATTTTTCCAATTAAATGTGCTATAAAGTACAAAATACCTCTCATATTTTATGGAGAAAATGAGGCTGAACATGGAAACTCTTTGGCGGATAACGAAAGTTCTTTAAGAAAGAAATCTTTCCATACTTTAAATAGTTTGGAGAATTTTTTTCTTGGTGGTATGAGTCTTGATGAAATAAAAACAAAATACAAAATTGGTCTAAAAGATTTAGAAGATTATATTCCCCCTCATACAGATGAATTTAATAATTCAAATATTAAGGTACATTATTTAGGCTATTTTTTACGATGGATACCACAAGAATGTTTTTACTATTCAGTTGAAAATTGTGGTTTTAAACCCAGACCTTTCAGAACTCAAGGAACATATAGTAAGTATAATAGTATTGATGATAAATTTGATGATTTAAATTTTTATACTTTATTTACAAAATTTGGAATAGGAAGAGCAACTTATGATGTTTCACAAGAACTTCGAAACGATCATCTTAACGTAGAAGAAGGTAAAAAGCTAATAAAAAAATATGATGGTGAATATCCAGACAGATATATGAAAGAAATTTTAGATTATCTTGATATTAGTAAAAATAAATTTAACGAGAGAGTTAACGCCTTTAGATCACCACATTTATGGAAAAAAACTAAGTCAACCTGGAAATTAAGACATACAGTCAATAAAGATGGAGTAGATGACTAAATAGTATGAAAATTTTTGTAATAACTGGCTCTAGAGCTGAATATGGATTATTAAAAAATTTAATTATAAAACTTAAAAAAGATAAATTTTTTAATTGTAAAGTTATTGTAACGGGATCACATTTGAGTAATGATTTTGGATATACATTAAAGGAAATTATTGAAGATAAAATTAAGATTCATAAAAAGATAAATTTGAATATCAAATCTGATAACCCTGTAAATATTGGCATGTCATCTGGTGAGGGTATTATTAAATTTTCAAAATTATTTAAGTCAGATAAACCAGATTTATTGATGGTATTAGGTGATAGATATGAAATTATTTCTGCATGTTTAGCAGGAACATTTTTTAGAATACCTATTGCGCATATTCATGGTGGTGAGTCAACAGAAGGTCTCATTGATGAAGCAATGAGACATTCTATTACAAAAATGTCTCATATTCATTTTGTTTCAACTCAAAAATATAAAAAAAAAGTAATCCAATTAGGAGAAAAACCTAGTTCAGTGCATCTAGTGGGTGCTTTAGGAATTGAGGGAATAAAAAAGAATGATTACCTCAGTAGAATGGAATTAAAAAAAAAACTAGGCATATCATTTAATCGTTATAATTTATTGACAACTTTTCATCCAGTAACACTTGAAGACAATACATCTAAAAAACAATTTCAAAATATCCTTACTGCACTTAGGAAATTTAAAGATGCAAATATTTTTTTTACAAAAACTAATTCGGATACAAATGGAAGAATTATAAATAAATTAATAGATAAATTTATTAAGAAAGACCGAAAAAAATATTACTCATTTAAATCTTTAGGATCAAAAAATTATTATTCAATTATTCGTGAGGTTGATTGTGTATTGGGTAACTCATCGAGCGGGATATTAGAAGTTCCTTCGTTTAAAATACCATCAATAAATATTGGTGATAGACAAATGGGAAGAATTCAGGCAAAAAGTGTTTTTAATTGTGAACCAAAAACTAATGAAATAATAAAATTATTAAGGTCTTTATTGTTAAAAAAAAAAAGAAATAAATTAAAAAATATAAAAAATCCGTATGATCATGGGATAGCTTCTGATAAAATTATTAGTGTTTTAAAAAAATCTAATTTAAAAAATGTATTAAAAAAAAATTTTTATGAGATTATTTAAAATAATAAATATATGAAGATAAAAGCTAATTTTTTGTAATGGGGAAAATTCTTGAGTAAAATTCTTATAATAGCGACACATCCTGATGATGAAACATTAGGCTGTGGTGGCACAATATTAAGACATATAGCCAATAAAGATAAAGTCTATTGGCTGATAGCCACAAAGATGAAAAATAAAAAGAAATGGAAAGAAAATAAAATCAATTTAAGGAAAAATGAAATTTTATCTGTTTATAAAAAATTCAAATTTTCAAAAAAATATGAGCTTGATTTTGAAACTTCTTATTTAGACTCGATACCAATTGGTGAAATAATCCATAAATTAAATAAGGTTGTCATAGATTGTAAACCAGACATAGTTTATTGTCCAAATATAGATGATGTTCATACAGATCATCAGATAATATCAAAAGCATGCAGTGGACTAGCAAAAAGTTTTAGATTTAATTTTATTAAAAGAATTCTAACTTATGAAGTTATTTCTGAAACTAATTATAATTTTTTTAATAATGAGGAATTTAAACCAAATTATTTTGTTAATATACAAAATTATTTAAAACAAAAAATTGAAATAATGAAAATTTATAAATCTGAAATGAAAAAATTTCCTTTTCCTAGAAGTGTGGAAGCAATTGAGGCTTTAGCAAAAATAAGAGGTGCTCAGTCTAATCTTAAAGCAGCAGAGGCTTTTAAAATTATAAAAGAAATTTATTAAATGAAAAAAAGTATTCTGGTATCAAATAATATTTCAATTAAACAAGCTTTACTAAAATTTAGTTTAACAGCGGAAAAATGCTTGTTAATTGTTGATAAAAATAAAGTTTTACTAGGAACTTTGACTGATGGAGATGTGAGAAAGGCAATAATAAATAACTTAGATGTGAATAGAAAAATTTTAAATATCTACAATAAAAAACCAAAATATTTGATTTTTAATAAATGGAATAAGAAAAGTGCTATGAGATATCTTAAAGAAACAGGCACGAATTTATTGCCACTTGTGGATAATAAAAAAAAGGTAATAGATTATTTAAAATGGGAAGACTTAATTACTAGCTCAAATAATTTTAAAAAAATAAATAGAAATATTGATGCGGTTATCATGGCAGGTGGAAAGGGCACACGACTAAACCCTATTTCGAAGATATTACCAAAGCCATTAATTCCAGTAAATGGGGTTCCATTCATCAATATTATATTAGATAATTTTAAGAAAGCAGGAATAAAAAAATTTAAAATTACTATTAATTATAAAAGTTTATTACTTAAAAGTTATTTCAAAGAATATTCTAAAGATATCAAAATTTCTATTTTTGAAGAAAAGAAACCTCTTGGTACAATTGGATCTCTATATAATTTGAAAAAAAAACTGTCTGATATATTCATTCTTAGTAATTGTGATACCCTAATTGATACCTCATTATCTAATATAATTAATTATCATAAGGAAAAAAAAAACGACTTAACAATAGTTGCCGCTATAAGAGATTTCAAATTACCCTATGCTTACTGCAATGTAAGTAAGAGTGGAGATTTGATAAAGATGGTTGAAAAGCCTGAATATAATTTTCTAATTAATACAGGTTTTTATGTATTAAACAAAAAAGTTCTTAATATTATACCCAAGAATAAATTTTATAATTTTGATGATTTTATTCAAGATTTGAAAAGAAAAAATTCAAAAGTAGGGGTTTATCCCATAGAGAAAAGTTCATGGAGCGATATAGGTAAATGGGATGAATATGAAAAAACCTCTTTAAAATTAAAGAAATGAAAAACAAAGTCATTTATTTAGTCCACTGCATTGATACAGAAGGTCCTCTGTATGAAAATATTAAAAATACTTTTGAAAGAATTAAAAATTCTTTCAATATAAAACTAAAACCTTCTAAAAAAACATTAGAAAAACTTCAAAAAAAAGAACTTAATTTAAATGGATACGAGGAAGCTGTATATAATTTAGTAAAACCAGAAAAAATTTCATATAATGATAGTTGGTCAAAGATTAAGAAAATGTTAGACAGTTGTACTTCATCAAAATTTAAACTAAATTATAAAGACTCTTTCAATAAACCATGGGTTTTTAATTGGTTTTGTGTTGATCATATAGATTATAAATATAATCCTAGAAGAAGAACAATAGGATATCATAAAATTTTTGATTACTATCAAAATTATTATAAATTAAGGAATATAAAAGAAGATAGAATTTTTTTTCATTATCACCCTCACCCAATTAAAAAACATGCTCATTTGGAGGCTACTAGATGGATAGGCCCTACAGATAAATTATTTCAAATACTTGCAAGACGTATGATTGACAGAAACTGGTTTCCTTCAGTATCAAGACCAGGCTTTAATGTTACAAGACCTGATAGTCATTGGTTTTTAGAACAATTTATACCATTTGATTATGCAAATTTATCATTCAATTTGTCAGATATAGAGAAAAAACAATTTGATTTTTCTAATGGAAGGTTTGGAGATTGGCGAAGAGCAACAAAAAGTTGGGTGCCGTATCATCCTTCTCATGAAGATTATCAAAAGAAAGGCAATTGTAAAAGATGGATAGCCAGGTGCTTATATGGAAATTCAAGAGCATACGAAATAAATGAAAAAGAAATTGAAAAAGCATTTAAAGAAACTTCTAAAGGTAAAAAAATTATTTTATCTTTCTCAAGTCATGACTATAGAGACATTTCTTATGATGTAAAAAAAGTTTTTGATATGATCAATAAAGTCAAATCCAAATATCCACATATAAAAATTAAAAATACTGATGCATTAGAAGCCTTTAGAATGATATTAGGAAAAAGAAAAAAAACGAAAATTAAACTTAAAATTTTTCTTAAAAAATTTAAAAAAGATATTCATCTTCTTAAGATTAAATCCAATATTAAAATATTTGGACCCCAACCTTTCTTTGCATTTAAAACTAATAAAGGGCAATATTTTCATGACAACCTAGATTTACAAAAACCAGGAAGAGAGTGGTCATATACCTTCGATAGTTCAACGATGGAAGTTAAAAATATTAACAAAATTTCAGTAGCAGCAAATTCTGAATATGGTGATTCAGCTGTTTCATCAATAAAGATATAAATATTTAAATAATTTTTGAAATTTTATCAAACAATCTTTTTTTGAATTCCTTTTTATCATTATATAAAAAATAATTTATTTTTTTATCTAAAGAGGAAAATTTCTCTAATTTTTCTCCGTTAAGTTTTTTCTCAACAATGTCGCTTAAATTATCCAAATTTTTACAAAGGGTAATCGGTTTTATTTTTTCAATTTCATCAAAATGTTCGCTATTTTCAACGAAATTTCCATTACTTACAAATCTATCGGAATTTTGAGACATCATAATAGTTTTTTTGTTAAATAATGCAGACTCTATTACCATTGTTGTAGGCCCAGCTATTACAATTTCAGCATTTTTAATTAAAGATGGATAATAATTTAAGTCAGGCTGAAAAGAAGTATCAATATTTCTTCTTAAATAATTTTTTTTCATTTGAGGATCTAAAATTATGTTTTTAAATTTTGAAATATCTATAATTTCCCTAGTAAATCTCCATGGATAAGGTCGATATATTATTTTGGTATTTTTATATTCTTTTTTTTTATTTTCTAACATTTTATCTAATATTTGAAGTGCCGCTTGATCGTCCTTGTGCAAAGAAAAATATCCTATCCCCCAACTTTCTATATAAAGAATATATTTAAAGTTGAAATGGGATTTCAATTTTTTTGATCTCAACTTGTAATAATCTTTAAACCTTGATGTACCGATTAAATGAATATTTTTTTTGGGGATTTTGTGAATTTTATGTGCATGATTTAAAGATTGTTTTCCCCAAACTAAATAATTATCATAAAACGGCTTTAGCATAGGTTTGCTAGAGCAATTATCCCAATTATCAATTATAGATAAAGTTTTAATATTTTTTTTTTTAGAAATTTTATTAATTTCATTATGACCAATGTGCCATCCTTGAATTGGAGATATAATTAGATTTGGATTTATTTCATCTATTTTTCTTTCTAGAAATTTTCTGCCTTTACTATTTTTATCTAAATAATCTATTTCTAAATTCAATAATGAAAATATAAATAATTTTATTCTTTTCAAAAAATTAGATAAAATTCTTGGAATGAACATTAAAAGTATATTAAAAATCTTTTCGTTATCGTATCTAAATTTAGGTTTTAACATTACTTTTAAATTGAAATTAATTGCTCTTGAACTATTTTTTTGTTTGAAACAATTTAACAGAAAGTAAAGATTTGCTCTCTTTTTTTCTAGGTTGGAAAATTCATAAAACCCTAAAAATTTTTTTTTCTTTTTAATTTCTTTTTTCAATAAAACTGTATCTTTACTAGCTATAAAATAACAATCAAATTTTTTTTCAAGTTCTTCAAATGCGTTATTGATAATATAATTTCTAATGAATAAATCGTAGCAAATGTTAATAACAATTTTTTTTTTCTTTTTCATTTTTTTTTATATTTATATTAAAATATTTAAAATTCCATCTTTATGCGTTTTGCAACATAAATTAAAATTGATAAAGCTGAAATTAGTTTAAATCTTGACATAAATTTGAATATTTTATTTTTATTAAAAATAATTATTATTATGATATAATCATTTTTATTATGTTTTCATTTATTTCAAAAAAAACAACTGTGTTAACTTCTAGGGAAATAATTAAAATTTGCAAATTAAAAGATACATTTTGGAGGTATGGGACGCAATTTCAGAAAAAATGGTTAAAAAAAAAAAATCTTTAAAAATGATATACATAATATGTTTTTTAAAGAAAATGATTTGATTGGATATACTTGTTTAAGAATTAAGAAATTTGATAAGCGAAAAGAATATTTAGTTTTCGATTCACTAATAATTCACAAAAAATTTAGAAAAACCAAATATTCAAGTTATTTAATGAATTTTAACAATATCATAATTGAGTCAAAAAAAATGATGGCTTTTTTAATTTGTGATAAGGATTTGGTTAGTTTTTATAAAAAATTCGGCTGGATTTCATTTAAAGATAAAAGGTTTAAGATTATTGACCATAAGAAAGCTAAAGTGAGCATGTCTTTAAATATAAATAAATTGAAGAATTTTAAAAAACATATAAAAAACTGGATTAAGGATTAAAAACTTGAAAAATAATTCAAAAAAAATTAAAAAAAGCCTTAAAATTATTGATAAAATTCAGAAGATTAGGTCAAAAAATAATCGTAATTGGATGGATCTCTTGAGACTAGCGATTAAATTAGACCATAAAAAAACCTCAAAAATTTTAAAAGATATAGTTAAAGATGATAAAAATATTTCTAAACTTGCTGATCAAATCTCAAAGATGAGATGATTATATTTTAAATGAAGCTGAAAAAACCATTTTTAATTGCTGAAATTTCAGCAAACCATCAAGGTAGTTTTAACATTGCAAAAAAATTAATTAGAACTGCAAAAGTAAATGGTGCAGATGCAGTTAAACTTCAAACATATACACCTGATACTATGACATTAAGATCCCAAAAAAAATATTTTAAAATTAATGATGGAATATGGAAAGGAAGATTTCTTTGGGAACTTTATAATGAGGCACAAACACCCTATGAGTGGCACAAAAAACTTTTTAGATATGCAAAAAAAATAGGTATCAAAATTTTTAGTACTCCTTTTGATGAAACTGCTGTTGATTTCTTAGAAAAAATTAATTGTCCATTTTACAAAGTTTCATCATTCGAAATGACTGACATTAGTTTAATTAAAAAGATTGCGAAAACAAAAAAACCAATGATAATTTCAACTGGAATGGCTTCGTTAGAAGAAATAGAATTAACATATAGAACTGCTAAAAAATATGGATGTAAAGATATAACGTTACTTTACTGTGTTAGTAATTACCCATCAAAACTTTCAGATTTTAATTTAAATAATATTAAAATATTAAAAAAAAAATTTAATTGCAAAGTGGGTTTATCAGATCATTCTATAGACACAAATGTTGCAAAGACAGCAATTGCATGTGGAGCAGAAATAATAGAGAAGCATATTGCTCTTGATGGACAAAAAAAAGGTTTAGATATTAAATTTTCACTTAAAGGTAAACAAATCAAGCAGTTTAGAGAGGAAATCGATAAGACTTATAAACTAGTAGGAAAAGATTTTTTTTTTAGATCATCAACAGAAAATAAAAGTAAAAACTTTAGGAGATCAATTTTTGTAATTAAGAATATTAAAAAAGGTGAAAAGTTTTCCAAAAAAAATATTAAGAAAATTAGACCTGGAATTGGTATTTCTCCTTCTTATTTTGATAAAATAATTACGAAAAAATCTAAAAAGAATATCAAAATGGGTGAACCTTTATTTTACAAAGATATAAATTTTTAAGAGCTATAAAATGAAAATTATACCTTATGGAAAACAATTTGTAGATAAAAAAGACATAGTTTCGGTAACTAAATCTTTAAAAGGCAAACTAATCACGACAGGTTTTTTTGTTAAAAAATTTGAGAAAAATTTGAAATCTTTTTTTAAATCAAAATTTGCTCTTTCTTGTAATAGTGGTACCTCAGCAATTTTTCTGGCATTTAAAGGAATTAACTTACAAAAAAATGATGTGGTTATAATGCCATCAGTAAATTTTATAGCGTCGTATAATGTGGTCAAAACATTAAAAGCAAAAATTTATTTAGCTGATGTTGATCCTTTAAGTGGTCAAATGACACCACAAAACGTTATAAAATGTATAAAAAAAAATAAATTAAAAAAAATAAAGGCAATTTTAAATATGTATATGGGGGGGTATCCTGAAAATGTTACAGAATTTAAAAAACTAAAAAAAAGATTTAATTGTTATTTAATTGAAGACTCCTGTCATGCTTTTGGAGCTAAATATGAAATAAGAAAAAAATTTTCTTTGATAGGATCGTGTAAACATTCAGATATTTCAACTTTTTCATTACATCCTCTAAAAACAATTACTTCTGGAGAAGGAGGAGTAGTTACAACTAATGATAAGATTATTTACAATAATATGATTCAATATAGAAGTCATGGAATAATTAGAGATAAAAAGAAGCATTGGGAATATAATATAAATAATCCAGGACAAAATTTTAGACTTAGTGATATAAATTGTGCACTAGGTTTATCTCAGCTAAAAAAAGTGAACAAATTTATAACTTTTAGAAAAAAAATTTTTCATTACTATAGAAAAAAGCTTGAGGGTCTTGGAACTAAGATTAGTTTTTTTGATTATACAAACAAAAATGTTTCCTCATACCATTTATTTTTAATTTCAATAAATTTTAAAAAAATTAAAAAATCAAAGGATATGTTCATGAAATATATGCTTTCTAATAATATAATCTGTCAGTATCATTACATACCAATTTATAAATTCAGTGTATTTAAGGGAAAAAACTTAAAATATAAAGGTACTGAATATTATTATAATAATACTGTAAGTTTACCCATATATTATGGACTTAAAACAAAGGAACAAGATTATATAATAAAAAAGATCAAGCAATTTTTAGATTAAAACTATGCAAAAATTTTTAAAACCTTATTCATATTTTTTCTTTGTTCAGAGTTTTTTTAAAACTAAGAAAATATACTTTATTTTTTTTCTTTATACTGCTGCTTCATTGGCTGAAATGATGAATATTGGAATTATTATACCTTTCTTAAATATGATTTTTTATCCTGAAGCAAATAATTTTAATTTTTTTTTTTTTAATTCAGAAGATTTTATAATTAAAGATAATTCAAAAAATATTTTAATAATATTTATACTCTCTCTTTTTGTCATAAAATCGATAATTTTAACAATAGCGGCAAAACAACAAGCAAACTTTTATTCTGAAATGAGAACAAACATAACAACTTATTTTTATAATTTGTATATCTCTAAACCTTATATATATTTTTTAAATGAAAGAGATTCTTCCAAGATAATACGAAATATAACAATGTTAAGCTCTAGTTACTCGGGTTTTTTAGAGAGATTTCTGCTTTTAATAAATGATTTTTTTATTTTTTTGGGAGTAGTAATAATTCTATTTATATATGATCCTGTTATTTTAACAGTTGTATTTATAACTTTAATTTTTTTTAGCTTACTTTTTACTCAATTTTCGAAAAAATATTTTTTTAGATTAGGTAAAAGTTTATTAGAATTATCATCAGATTTGATTAAAGATATACAGGAAACTCTTGATAATATTTTACAAATTAAGCTTTTGAAAAAAGTGTCCTACTTTAGAAAACAATTTAATTATTTAGCTCAAGAAAATAATAATAAAGTTGGAAAATTGACTTTCTTACAATCTTTACCAAAAATATTTTTAGAAATGATTGCTGTGACTCTTCTTTTTTTACTTATTTTTTATTTGATATATTTTGACAAAAGTCAGGAGGAAATTTTAACTATGCTGACTTTGTTTGCATTCGCAACATTAAGAGTTATACCTTTATCTACAAAATTAATAGCATTCTTAAATACCTCAAGTTCTTTTTTTCCAAGTTTAGAGTTGCTCTATAATGAATTGAAAAATCAAATTTCTACTGAAGTAGAGCAATCAAGTAGCAATGACAAACCTTTTAAGATTGAAAATATAAAACTTAAAAATGTTTCATTTTTTTATGAGGGTCGTAACAAAATCCTTTTCAAAGATGTAAATTTAAATTTTGAAAAAGATAAAATTTATGGAATTGTGGGAGAAACTGGATCAGGTAAAACATCATTAGTAAATTTGATTACTGGTTTATTAAAACCTACAAGTGGGGAAGTAACACATAATAACAATAAAATTGATGAAACATCTAACAAAAAAATTGGATATGTTTCTCAAAACACTTATCTACAAACTAGCTCTATAAAAAATAATATTGCCTTTGGTTGTGAAGATCATGAAATAGATGATTCCAAGATTAATGAATGTTTAAAATTAGTTAAATTAGATAAGCTAATTAACGAACTCCCCTTAAAAACAGAAACTAAAGTGTCTGAATTAGGTGCAAATTTTTCTGGCGGTCAAATTCAAAGATTGTCCATTGCAAGGTCTCTTTATATTGAGAGTGATTTAATAATATTTGATGAACCAACATCTTCTCTTGATCAGGATACGAAAAATGAAATTTTGAAAATGATTTTTACACTAAAAAAAAATAGAATTATTTTTATGATTTCTCATACAGACATTGACTTAAAAATATGCGATGAAGTCTTAAAAGTGAAAGACAATAGAGTTACAAAAATAAAATAAAAATTCAATAATGTTAAGTCAATTTTTATCGTTCAAAAATTATTCAAGAAATAATAAAAAGATAAACAAAATTATTGAACATAATAAAAAAAATTTTCAAATATCAAGAGACGATAAAGGAATAATATTAATTGAATTTCACTCCTTTTGCTCTGGTCATATAGGATTATCTTATCTATCAAACTATCTAGGCAAATTATATAAATCAAAAATAATTGCTTATAATGGTTGGGCTCTTTTATTTCATCCCTTAACGCAAAATTTTTTTTCAAAATTTAAATTTAATTTAGCTAATTATTTTAATTTGAAAACTTTCGGAGTTTACAAATCTTTCGGTACACAAAATATATTTCATCCTGAAATTTCGACTGGACAATCATTAACAACTAAAAAAGAATTTCAAAGATTTGCAAAGAATATCAATAGTTTAGAAAAATTAGAGAGTTATAAAATTAAAAATATATTAATTGGAGATCTTTTATATGATACATACCTAAAAAAAAATTATAATATTGTTCCAACTATAGATTTAAAAGACAAACATTTTTTAAATTTTACTAAAGAATTCATTAGTTTAGTTATATTTTGGATAGATTATTTTAAGAAAAATAAAATTAAATCAGTAATTACCACTCACTCAATATATTCTTTAGCTATAACATCAAGAATTGCAATATCAAAAAATATTCCAGCATTTGTTTGTACAGGAGAAGATCTTGTAAAATTGAATAAAAAAAACATGTTCCACTTTGGAAGATTTCAATATTTTAGAAATATATTTAAAAATTTAAAAAAAGATAAAAAAGACCAGGGGTTAAAACTAGCTAAGTATAGAATTGACCAAAGATTAAGTGGAAAACTGCACAGTGATACTTCATATATAAAAAAATCTTCATTTAAAAAAATTAAAATAAATAAAAAAAAAGAAAATAAAGAAAAAGTAAAATTTTTAATTGCAACTCATAATTTTGTTGATGCTCCACATTTATATGGCAAAAACTTATTTACCGATTTTTATCAGTGGTTAGTTTTTCTAGGTGAACTCTCTAAAATTACAAATCATGACTGGTACATAAAAACTCACACTTCATTTCCAGGAAGATGGAAAAAATTTAGTGATCACGAAAAATTGGTTGTAAACAATTTTTTAAAAACTTATAAAAAAATTAAATTATTACCTGATAGCATGAATCATCAAAAAATAATAAGTATGGGAATTAATTATGCTATAACTGTTTATGGTACAATTGGATTTGAATATCCTGCTCTTGGTATCCCAGCTATCACAGCCTCAAGAAATAATCCACAAGTAAGCTACAATTTTAGCTTTCATCCAAAAAATAAAAGTGAATTGAAAAAAATTATTCTTAATCCAAATAGATTTAAAAAAAAATTAAATCTCAATAAAAAACAAATTTATGAATATTACTTCATGAAATATATATATTTCAATAAAAATTGGCTTTTTGGTGATTATGATAAGTTAATAAAGGATTTAGGGTATCATGAACAATTTAATCTTGAGGTTTATGATTATTGGATAAAAAATTGGTCATATCAAAAACATCAAAATATAAAAAATAGAATAAACAAATTTATTAATTCTGATCATTTTGCTTTTAACTTAAGCTTAGAATAAATAAGATTAAAAAAATTTAAATGAAAAATATATATGCAATAATTCCAGCAAGATCAGGAAGTGAAAGGATAAAAAAAAAGAATATTAAAAAATTTTTTAATAAACCTATAATCTACTATCCAATACAAACAGCAAAAAAAAGTAAAATTTTTGAAAAGATAATTGTTACAACAGATAGTCATAAGATTAAAAAGGTTGCATTAGAGGCAGGAGCAGATGATGTTATAATCAGGCCTAAAAATTTATCAAATAATAAATCTCTTGTAATTGAAACTGTAAAACATGCAATTAAGTTACTTGAAAAAAAAAATATCACTATAAATTTTATTTGCTGTATTTTTCCAACAGCTGTATTATTAAGAAAAAAAAGTTTATCTGACTCGTTTAATATTTATAAAAAAAGTAAATATACCTTTTTATTCTCATCTATAAAATTTAGGCATCCAATTGAGAGATCTTTCAAGATTAAAAAAAATAAAATAGCTTTTTTCAAAAAAAGTAAATTAAGTGAAAATACACAAAAATTAAACATGTCTTACCATGACGCAGGACAGTTTTATTGGGGTACAAAAAAAAATTGGAAAAATAAAAAAAATATTTTATCGAATAATTGTGGGCATTTTCCAATGTCAGAATTGAATGCAATTGATATAGATACAATATCGGATTGGAAAATTGCTGAAGCAATTTATAAAAATTATTTAAACAGAAAAGGTTAAAAAAATAAAATTGAATAAATATATTGTAGCTTCGATCAAAGATTGGAATATAGATCAATTTCATAAATCTAAACCTAAAAACAATAATAATTGGTTTTTAATCACTGATCCTAAAAAATTAACTTTTAAGTATGTAAATTCAATAAATCCAGATTTTATCTTTTTTCCTCACTGGAGTGAAAAAGTAAATAAGAAGATTACTTCAAATTTTAAATGTGTTTGTTTTCATGAAACAGATTTGCCTTATGGGCGAGGAGGCAGCCCAATTCAAAATTTAATAATTAGAGATAAATCGCAAACATTCATATCTGCAATTAGAATGACCGACATTTTGGATGCAGGACCAGTATATATTAAACGACGTTTAAAACTTACTGGCACTGCACAAGAAATTTATGAAAGAGCTGCAAGAATTGTTTTTAAAATGATTAAAATTATTATAAAATATAAATTAAAACCAATCCCACAAAAGGGGAAAGTAGTTTATTTTAAAAGAAGAAATATGAAACAAAGTATACTTCCTAAAAACACCAATTCTCTTAAAAAAATATTTGATTACATAAGAATGTTAGATGCAAAGACTTACCCAAAAGCTTTTATAAAGCATGGAAATTTGAAAATTGAATTTAAAAAAGCTAGAGTAAATAGAAATAGTATTGATGCACATGTAAACATTAAATTTATTTCAAAAAAATGATTTCAAAATTTAAAAGGGTCTTAACTATTTTCGCTCATCCAGATGATGAAACTCTCGCTGCTGGTGCAACTATTCATAAATTATCCAGAAGTGGCTGCCGCATACACGTTGCTATTCCTGCTACAGGTGTTCATTCACGAAAAAATAAAATAGATAAGAAAAAAAGAGATAAAGATTTAGTTAATCTTCATAAAGATACTTTTAAGGCCTTGTCAAAAATTGGTGTAAAAAAATCAGATATTTATTTTGGAAATTTCAAAGATAACGAATTAGATAAACATAGTTTATTAGAGTTAATTCATTGGGTTGAGGAATTGGTTAATAAAATAAAACCTGATGCAATTTTTACTCACCATCATTATTGTACAAATATTGATCACCGATATTGTCATGAAGCTGTAGTAGTGGCAACAAGGCCTTCAATTAATTCTCATATCCCAGTTTTTTGTGCAGAAGTTCCTTCAAGCACAGGATATTTAAAACCAGTACAATGGGAGCCAAATTATTTTGTGAATGTATCTAGTAATGATGTAAAAGCCAAAATACGTTCAATGCAAAGTTACAAAAATGAAGCTCGATCGGACCCTCATCCTAGATCACCAGAGGTTTTAAAATCTTTAGCTAAAGTACGTGGCTCGGAGTCAGGATTTTTTTTTGCTGAAGCTTTTATGATACAAAAAACTTTCCAACTTTAAAATAAAATATTATTATCTAAATCTTAAAAAGTTACTTATTATTCATGTTCAATTATAAATATTGGCCTAAATACTCATGAAAATCATTAAGATATAAATTTTAAAAGAATGTTCTTTAAAAGGCTAGATAATTTTATATATTCAAAAGTCTTAATATTAAATTAAAGTCATCTTAAAAGAAATTTTATGTTTAATAATAAATGCATTTTAATTACCGGTGGCACAGGCTCCTTTGGAAATGAATTTGTCTCTACATTGTTAAAGAAATATAAAAAAATAAAAAAGTTGATTATTTTTAGTAGAGATGAATTAAAACAACACGAAATGTCGAAAAAATATAGTGAAGATAAGTACAAATTTATAAGATATTTCCTTGGGGACGTAAGGGATAAAGATAGACTTTTTTCAGCATTGAATGGAGTAAATTATGTGGTTCATGCAGCAGCTTTAAAGCAAGTACCTAGAGCTGAATATAATCCATTTGAGTACATTAAAACAAATATTTTAGGAGCTCAGAATTTGATTGAAGGTTGTATTGAAAAAAAAGTAACAAAAGTAGTGGCTCTCTCTACTGATAAAGCTGCAGCCCCAATAAATTTGTACGGTGCTACCAAATTATGTTCGGATAAATTATTTATTGCAGCTAATAATATTAAAGGTTTTAGTGGAAGCAATTTTTCAGTTGTTAGATATGGAAACGTATTAGGAAGTAGAGGTTCTTTAGTAGATGTATTAAAAAAAAATAAGGGACTTTCTAGTTTTCAAATAACTGATTATGAAATGAGTAGATTTAATATAACTTTAAAAGAAAGTGTAGAACATGTTTTATGGTCATTTAAAAATTCACCGGGTGGTGATATTTTGGTTCCAAAATTGAGCTCTTATAAAGTAATAGATTTAATAAAATCATTTAATCCTAAGTTAAAACTCAAAAAAACTGGTATTAGACCTGGAGAAAAACTTTATGAGGAAATGATTACTGAAAGTGATAGTCTAAATACTATTGAATTAAAAAATTATTACGTTATTTTACCGAATACTTTTTCAAATAACAAAATTTTAAAAACAAGAAGTTATTATAAAAATAAATTTAAAGCTAAAAATGTAAAAAGAGGCTTTAGTTACAATTCAGCAAATAATAAAGATTTCTTAACAATAAAAAGATTAAAAAATTTTTTTAAGTAAAATTGAAAATAGATAAAAATAAACACAGGAAATTTCCATTAATTTCAATTATCACAGTAGTATTTAACAACGCATCTCATTTGCAAAAAACTTTAAATAGTATTTTTGATCAAAAATATCAAAATTATGAGCTTATAATTATAGATGGCGGTTCTACTGATGGAACTTTAGATATTATAAAAAAAAATGAAAATAAAATAGATAAATGGATAAGTGAAAAGGATAACGGTATATATGATGCATTTAATAAAGGAATGAAATTAGCAGAGGGAGACTATTTAGGATTTGTTAATTCAGACGATATTCTAATGATTGATGCTTTAGAAATTCTAAAAGAATATATTCTTAGATTTCCTCAGGTAGATTTTTTTTTCGGAGCAGTAAAAAAACACTGGGGAGTTTTATATGGTTATAAACCATGGAAAATTAGATTCTCGTGGGGGTTTTACAGTAGTCACTCGACTGGTTTTTTTATAAAATCAAAATCAGCTAAGTTAGTTGGAAATTATAATTTAAAATATAAATATTCAGCAGATTACGACTATTTTTACAGAATGATTGTAAAAAAAAAGTTAAAAGGTGTAGGAACAAAAAAAAACGAAGTTTTTGGGATATTCAACAGAGGTGGCTATTCAAGTACAATTAGTTTTAAGGATCATTTTAGAGAAGAAATACAAATAAGAAAGGACAATGGTCAATCTTATATAACTCTTCTAATTATAATAATTTACAAATCTATCAAAAATTTTAAAAGACTATTTAGCTAAACAAAACTATATACAATATATCATTTAATATTAAAATAAAAATTCAACTAAAAATTGGAAATTATGAAAAAAAAAATTTTTTATCTTATAGCTTTTTTATTTTTGATTTTAAGTATTTCCTTTCTTACGTTTAGTAAAAAACAATGGGTGTCAGATATTAAAAAAAAAGTCCCCGAAGGAGTTAAAACTCCATTCAGATCAACAGTATTTTATATTCCTATCAAGATAAGAGAATATAAAGAATTAAATGAAAAAGTTTTTTTATTACAAACAAAGATCAAAAAACTAACTAATGAATTGGATGCGATTGAATCAAGAATTGATGCCGGTAAAAAAGAAATTTTTAATCTATCTGATGCTAAAAACAATAAGTACTTATTAAAAAAAATATATTTAGACTTTTCTCTTCCAAAATTATCAAAAAAAATGAATAAAAAAAATGGGTATTTAGAAACTTATAAAGACAACATTTTAATTATTTATTGGACAGGAAAAATTCAATATATAAAAAAGAATGATTTATTAAATCCCATAAATAAAATTAACGACGTAAATTCTAATATTAATGATTACCTTAAAAATGATCATAAAGATAAGTTTATTTCAATCAAAGATGCTAAGGTAATAAACAATGATTTATTTTTAAGTTACACAAAAAATGTTAAACCAGATACTAATTGCTTAAACATATCAATTATTAAAGCAAATTTAACTTTAGAAAATAATAATTTAAAAATTGGAAATTTTAATAATTTTTTTAGTTATGATGAGTGCTATGAAGCTAGATTTAATGGGTATCAATCTGGGGGTAGAATTGAAGATTATAAAAATGATAATATTTTATTATCAACAGGTGATTTTCAAAACTTTACTCCTGCTCAGAATGAAAACAGCTTTTTTGGTAAAGTAATCAAAATTAACAAAAAAACTTCAGAATTTAAAATAATTTCTATGGGTCATAGAAATCCGCAAGGTTTATTATACTTAAAAGACAAAGATTTAATCATTTCTACAGAACATGGTCAAAAAGGTGGAGATGAAGTTAATAAAATTATTGATAAAAATAATGGAAAAATATCCAACTATGGTTGGCCTATAGCCTCATATAGTACTTATTATGGTTATGAAAATAATAAAATAAAAAAAATTGCTCCTTTTAAAAAGTCACATAAAAAATTTGGATTTATCGAACCTTTAATTTATTTCACGCCAGCCATAGGTATAAGCCAAATTATCGATGCATCAAATTTTGAAAATTTAAAAAATGAAAACCAGTATTTAGTATCAAGCATGAAAAAGCAAAAAATTATTTTTATTGAATATGAAAAGTCAAAAGAAGAGGCTAAAAAAGTGAATGAACTATTTATTGGTGAAAGAATCAGAGACATCATTAAATTTGATAATGATAAATATTTATTATTTTTAGAGGAAACTCCATCATTAGGAATACTTAAATTAAAAAATGAATAAAAAAAAAACATTTTTAATAACTGGAGTTGCTGGCTTTATAGGTTTTAACTTTAGTAACTTATTATTAGAAAAAGGCCACAAAGTTATTGGGATTGATAATTTAGATGATTATTACTCGGTAAATTTAAAAAAAAGAAGATTGAAAAGATTAAAGAAAAAAAAAATTTTAAATTTTTTTTAAAGAATATTGAAAATAATGAAACATTTAATTTAATTAAAAAAATTAAAATTGATTATATTTATCATTTTGCAGCTCAAGCTGGGGTAAGATATTCTGTTATAAACCCAGACAAATATATAAAAACTAATATTCTTGGCACAATAAACGTTTTTAATTTTTCAAAATTAATAAGGCCGAAATTAACTTTTTTTGCATCATCAAGTTCTGTTTATGGGGATAGTAAAAAATTTCCCTTAAAAGAAAGCGATAAGTTAAATCCAAAAAATATCTATGCGACCTCTAAAATAATGAATGAGATAGCAGCAAAATCATATTCAAAAAATTTTAATTTAAGAATATATGGTTTGAGGTTTTTTACGATTTATGGAGAGTGGGGAAGGCCAGATATGTTGCTTTTCAAAATTATAAAAAATTCATTGAGAAAAACCCCCCTAGAACTGAATAATAAAGGAAATCACTATAGAGATTTTACATATATTAATGACGTGATTAAAATTTTATATTTGATGTCAGAAACAAGGATAAATAAAAAATTTGATATATTTAATATCAGTTCTAATAACCCCCAATATATTAAAAAAGTTATAAAATTTTATAAAGATAAAATAGCAAGTATTAAAATTAAAGATATACCAAAAAATAATTTAGATGTATTTAAGACTCACGGAAGTAATAAAAAAATTATAAATTTAACTAAATTTAAAAATTTTACTAAATTTAATGATGGTTTTAAAAATACTTGTAATTGGTACTTTAAGAATCTAAATTAGTTTTAATTTATTGATTTTATAATTTGATCTTTTAGTCCAAAAAAACTTTTAGGTAAATTTACTTTTAAAAACCAAAGCCATCTGGCCACGAATTGATTTCTTGAATTGAAACCATTAAAAATTTCGTAGAGCTCTTGTTTATCAGTTGAAAAATAATTTGCTGCATTAATTATATTTGATCTTACAAAAATCAAACTTTGGCATCTAGATAAAATAAGAGCTTCTTTGACAGATTCGTCGCCAAGAAGAAAGCGATGGTTTTTTCTAGGATATACTAAAAAGGCATCATTCTTATTTGATCTAAATGTATCAGCATATAGTAATTTTTTCCCATAATTTTTTTTAAAAAAATCTAAATAGTTTTTTTCTTCTGTACAAAGATATATTTTATCAAATTTATCTTTTTTAATTAATATATCGACATGTTTTTTCATTTGATCAATTGTTGCTGGTAATATATGTCCACGACTTGTTTTGTAACTTGTTCCTCTAAAGTGTATTCCAAGAATTTTTTTTCCAGATAAATTATTTTTTAAAAAAAATTCTTTCATGAAAAGATTATAAGTTTCAATTAATTTTATTTCATTATTGATAAATTTTCTAAATTCAGGAACTAAATGTATTTGGTATTCCATTTTATAGTGAAAATCTGCTCTTGAAAAAATCACATTTTTGCTTTTGTACACATCACTAAGTTTATATTCAGAAGTTTGTTTAAAGTAATATTCCCAAGAATTTCTAGTGTTAAGAATTAGTTCCTCTTCATTATAAGGATTTGTGAAATTTTCCATATCCACTATAGGAATAAAATTATTTTTTTTTGCAATACATAGATGATTTAATATAAATGTTAGATAAGAAAATATACCTGCATGGGAATTTCTTCTAATTATATAAAATATTTTATCATCATTTAATTCTCCAAAATTACAAATTTCAAATCCATCTTTCATTCGTGAAGATTTAGCTATTGGTTGATTTCTTAAAAAAAGAGGCTTTGGACCTTCATCCACTAATAAAATTTTTTTTATTAAATCTTTTATTCTTTTCATTTTCAGTAATTAATATATTAGGATAAGTTAATGATTATCAAAAAATGTAGGTCTTGCAAAAGTAATAAAATTAAAAAGCTATTTTCATTAGGAAAGCTTAGTTTTACTGGGAAATTCCAAAAGAAAGAAAAGCTTAATATACCTAAAGCAGAATTGGGTCTTGTGATTTGTAAAAACTGTGAACTTGTTCAATTAAGTAAAAATTTTAATTTAAAATATCTATATGGCTTGGATTATGGTTACAGAACAGGAATTAATAGGACTATGACAAATCATATGAAATTAATACAAAAAAACACTACCAAAATATTGAAATTAAAAAAAAATGATGCAATTTTAGATATAGCAAGCAACGATGGAACTTTATTAAATTTTTATAAAAAAGATATTTTTAAAGTGGGAATTGATCCAACAATTAAAAAGTTTGGAAAGTATTATAAGAAAATCGATATAGGAATCTCAAAATTTTTCTCAAAAAAAAATGTGCAAAAAAAAACTAAGAGAAAATTTAAACTTATCACTGCTCTTTCTGTTTTTTATGACATAGAAAATCCTAATTCGTTTTTATCAGATATTAGAGATTTGTTAGATGATAATGGAGTTTTGGTGATAGAACATGCTGATCTATTATCAATTATTAAATTGAAAATGTT
>MDTG01347676.1_pt1 | contig 30413 bp, 23 predicted proteins | sample 811421 | NCBI WGS metagenome assembly MDTG01 (sample SAMN05326645, study PRJNA326480) | marine metagenome | isolation source: seawater | place: Pacific Ocean: South East | collected 2011 | reverse complement strand
TCCGGCCGGGGTTGCGGGCGCCGACGGTGTGCAGGACCCTATGGATGTGAGCATCGACCCGACCGATCCGGAACGGGCGGTGTTTGGCAGCTTGGAAGAGGGGCTCATCGAGATCATCGGGCAGGAGGTCGTCCAGTATTGGAACCCGGAAAACTGTCCTTTGGAGTGGAATGTGAATTGGAGCACCCCTCGGTGCGCCGTCCCGGCGTTGGACTTCGACCGTTTGGGCAACCTATGGGTGGCCAATGAGGGCACGGAGTACCCCCTGAAGATGCTCGATGCACAAGGAGAATGGCATGTATTCGGTCTCGAAGGGCTGGATGTTTCGACGAGGATCACCCGCGTGTTTGCAACCCAATCGGACCAGGTGTGGCTGTTGCTTGGAGATGGCGAAGGGGTGGCGGTCATCGCCACGGGAGGCACGCCTTCGGACCCGACAGACGATGACATTCGATTTTTGGGCCAGGCCGAAGGTCAAGGAGGATTGCCGAGCTCATTTGTGTACGCCGTCGAAGAGGATTTGGACGGGGAGATTTGGTTGGGCACCCTGCAGGGCCCAGCCGTGTTCTATCAGCCTTCCGGATTGTTTTCCCCGGACCCCATTGACGCCCAGCAGATTTTGATTGAGCAGGATGGAAACTTCCAATTCCTGCTGGAGACGGAAACGGTCCAGGACATCGCCCTCGACGGCGGGAACCGGAAGTGGCTGGCCACGGTCAACAATGGGGTGTTCCTGTTCTCCCCGGACGGCCGGGAACAGGAGGCACACTTCACCGCGTCGAACAGCCCGCTCCCCGCGGATGAAGTCTATGACATCGCCATCGACCAGGCGAGTGGCGTGGTCTTTTTTGCCACCGCCAATGGCATCACGTCGTTTCGGGGTACGGCAACCAAATTCATGCCGGAGCTGGGGTCCGGTTCCCTCGCGATTTTCCCGAATCCATGGCGGCCGGAATATGCCCCTCTTGTCACCATTGATGGCCTGGCTTTTGGGAGCGAGGTGCACATCTTGGATTCAGGTGGGCGCCGGGTCCGACAGCTTGAAAGTGACGGGGGTCGGGCGGTCTGGGATACATTGGACGACCTGGGTCAACCGGTGCCGGAGGGCGTGTACTTTGCCCTTGCCGGTGAGGCGTCCGGCAAGACCGGGGCCTCGGGCAAATTGGTCATCTTGCGGCGATGAACGGGCGCTGGGTTTTGCTGCTGTTGGCATTGGGCATGTCGGAAGGCACTTTGGCCCAGGATGACCGGCCTTGGTGGCGCAATTTGTTCCAGCAGGAGCATGCGCCTGGTGAAGACCGCGAATCCACCCGGGAGACCGTCCCCATGGAAGAGGGTGCGGACATCCCCGAAGCTCAGCCGCCGTCGATGGAGTCGGCGGACCCAAGTGCCCCGGAATGGGGAGGAGACCCTACGCAAAAGGTCCTTCCTATGGGGGGCGTCCGGGGGACGGTGAATTGGCACATTCCCGCAAGCATCGCGGCCTTGGACAGCGCCAAAACCAGTCCGGAAGAGATCCGCATTCCGGGCTACCGGGTGCAGCTCTTCATGGGGCGGTTGGACAGTGCGCGTGCCCTGCGCCAGTCCTTGCTCGAAGAGGAGGGGTGGAATTTGCCGGTGTATGTGACCCCCTATCCCCCGTTGTTCGGGGTGTCGTTGGGCAACTTCACGGAGCGGTTGCCGGCTCACCGGGTTAAGGAGGGACTTCGCCGCCGTTTCCCCACCTGTCTCGTGGTGCCCCTAGACTTGCCTCTGGAAGCCGTTTATCCGGCTGCTTCGGATGAGGTTCAAGACCCCTAAAATGGGGCGTCACACCGGGATTGAACATTCCCGGGCGACAGGTGGCACAAGGTCCGTTTTTGAAGGCTACATTTGCAGGCGTAAATCAAGCAGCACAACATGTTTGGAATTATGAGCGTGAAGCGGCCTTTCCCTGTGGCAAGGAGGCTAGCTTCCATCGTGGCTGGCGCCATGCTCATCTCGTCCGTCCCTGCGACGGCCGGCGTGTGGGACGAAGGCGACATTGAGAACGGGCAGGCCCTGTTCAACGCCAACTGTGCATCCTGTCACAAGGTGACCAATGAAGTCTTGGCTGCGCCAGGATTGGGAGGCATCGCGGATCGCTGGGGATCCAGCGATGAAATTCTCGTTCAGTGGATTCAGAATCCGCAGGCCGCCGCTGCCACCGGCGACCCTTACGTCAAATCCCTCGTCGACCGCTATGTCGGCACCTACGGATGGATGACCGCCCAGGCGGTGAGTGCTGATGATGTCAAGGACATCATGGCCTACGTTCAGAACCCGCCCGATGCGGTGGCCACGGCCGACACGGGTACGGATTGCCCCACCATTTACGACGCAATTGAGGAGGAGCAGGGCGCCAACGGCACCATCTGGTTTCTCATTTTGCTCACGCTGTTCCTGATCATCGCACTGAGCGCCGCCACGGTCCGCCGCAGCTTGGAGCGTGCTTCCCAGGATATTGAGTCCAACGAGGACACCCCTTACTTCGTTCGCCTTCAGGCTTGGGCTTGGGAAAACCGCACGTTTGTCAGCATCCTCGGCATTTTCGTGGCGGCCTACCTCGTGGTGATTGGATACCAGACCCTCATGGGCGTCGGGGTCTATCAAGGCTACACCCCGGACCAGCCGGTCAAGTTTATCCACAGCGTCCACGTCTGTGAGAATGAGGTGGATTGCCAATACTGCCACCACAGTGCCTATGAGAGCAAACATGCAGGCATTCCCTCCACCAATGTGTGCATGAACTGCCACAAGGCCGTGAAGAAAGGCAGTCGCTACGGGGAGGTGGAGATAGGCAAAATCTACGCGGCCATTGGGTTTGACCCCGAGTCCGGAACTTACCTGGACGGAGAGGGACAGAACGGCTACCAGAGCCCCCAAGACGACTTCCAGGGCAAGCCCCTCAAGTGGAACAAGGTCCACAACCTCCCGGATCACGTCTTCTTCAGCCACCAGCAGCACGTGGTGGTGGGCGGTCTCGAATGTCAAAATTGTCATGGAGACGTGGGCAAGTACACAGTGGGTCGCATCGCCCCTGTGGAGGAGATCAACGGCCTTGTGGACGACTACCCCGGTTTAATAGAGCTCTCCAAGCCCACCCTCACCATGGGATGGTGTATCGAGTGCCACAACAAGGCGGAAATCAGTTTCGCCTCCTCGGGATACTACGAAGACATTCACGAGCGCCTCAAGGATGACCTCCGTGGCAATGAGGAGCTTCGCCGCTACATGGAAGACGAAAAGACGACGGTTAAGGAACTCGGTGGATGGGAGTGCGCCAAGTGCCACTACTGACTCAGAATTGGGAGAAGCAAAAACTTTGTCATGACGAAGAACAAGACTTACTGGTCCGGGCTTGAAGAGTTAGATCGGACTCCTGAATTCGAGCGCATGGAGGCTCAAGAGTTTCCAGATGACCGTCCAGTCGATCAATTTCTTTCGGATGACCGTTTGCAGCGGGCCAATACCGGCCGGCGCGACTTTCTCAAGTTCATGGGTTTTTCGCTGACGGCAGCGACCCTCGCTGCTTGCGAAACCCCAGTTGTTAAGTCGATTCCCTACACCAACAAGCCCGAGGAAATCACACCGGGTGTGGCCAACTATTACGCTTCCACTTATTATGATGGCCACGATTTCGTGAACGTCATGGTGAAGACGCGAGAGGGTCGTCCCATCTTCATCAAGAGCAATGGGGAGACAGGGATTGGAGTGGTCAACTCCCGGGTCAACAGCTCTATGATGGGCCTCTACGATAGTGCCCGACTCACCAAGCCAAGAGTCAATGGCAAGGAGGCCGATTGGGATGCAGTAGACGATGCTGTTGCTCAGGGAATGGCCTCTGCCGGAAGGAAGGTCTTGTTGACCAATACCGTTTTGAGTCCCAGTCTGCGGCGCTCGATAGCCTTGGCCAAAGACGCGGGTTTGGAGCACATTCAGTTGGACTCGGTGAGTTATGGTGCAATCACAGAGGCTGTTGAGGCGGATTACGGCGTTCGTGCTTTCCCGGAGTATGAGTTTGCAGATGCGGAGTGTGTTGTCAGTGTTGGTGCTGATTTCCTCGGCACTTGGGGCGATAGCGTTCGCTACAGTTGTGGTTGGACCTCAGGCCGTGCGCCTGAGAAAGGCGCCATGAGCCGGCTGTATGCCTTTGAATCGAACATGAGCCTGACTGGATCCAATGCGGATGTTCGTGTGAGGGTAAAGCCATCTGATGCTGGTCGGGTGCTTGCAGCGCTGTATCGAGAGTTGACCGGAGTGGGGAAGGCTGTCGCTCTGGATGATGCGACGATGGCCGATGTGAAAAGGGCTTCAGCTGATTTGAAGAAAGCAGGTTCTGCCGCCCTTGTCATTGCTGGCGACAACAATGTTGGTCATCAGCGTATTGCCTTGGCCATCAATCGGTTCCTTGGCTCTGTAGGTCAAACGCTTTTGATTCCCTCAGAACCTGGTTTGTTTCAAGGGGATGATCGCGCTTATCTCGACCTGGTCAAATCGATGAAGGCTGGCGAGGTGTCGACATTGGTGGTCTACGGAGTTAACCCGGCCTATCATGGTCCAGATGCCCAAGGATTTCGCGAAGGCCTGAACCAAGTCAAGACCAGTGTCTCGACCGCACTGTTTGCAGATGAGACAGGTTCTTTGTGCACTGTCTTGGCCCCCCGTCATCATTGGCTTGAGTCTTGGGATGACCTCATGTTGCGCCCAGGTCGGATGGACATCGCACAACCCACCATTCAGCCGCTCTACGATACCCGTCATGCAGGCGAGAGTTTGCTCACGTGGATTGGACAGCCAATGGATTGGTACTCCTTCATGAGGGCCACTCAGAATCCGTCTTACGTGGAGGATGATATGTATCGTGACGTGACATGGAATGAGGCGGTTCACAATGGGGTTCTGATGACAGGAAGCACTGAGCGCCAAGTCCCGGTCTTTTTGGGCGGTGACCTGTCTGCAATTCTTCGTGATGTCAATGCCCGAAATGGAGAGGGGTTTGAATTGTCGATGTATCGAAAGACCACCATTGGCAGTGGAGAGCAGGCGGCAAACCCTTTTTTGCAGGAAACGCCAGACCCAATCACGAAGGTGACGTGGGACAATTACATCACCATGTCTCAGGGAGACATGGAGAACATGGGTCTCAATACGTACATCGCACAGGAAGACCCAGCGTCAGTCGTAGAGATCAACGTGGAAGGGGTCGCCATGCGTTTGCCCGTTGTTCCGCAGCCTGGTCAAGCGCCCGGCACCATCGGGGTTGCCTTAGGCTACGGACGGGGCGCCAACAACGAGGAAATTGGTCGCGCCGCTTTCCAAGTGGGAGAAAATGGTCAGCACCTGATGGACGAAAATGGGAATCTGGTTCCCATCGGAAAGAATGTCTTCCCTTTGGCTGATTTGAGCGCGGGCATGCCGGACTACACGGTGCTCGGGATTTCCATCGAAAAGACAGACGAGACATACCCAATTGCGTGCACGCAAATGCACCACACCTACATGGGGCGTGACTCTGTTGTGAAGGAAACAGACTTCAAGTCCTATTTCGCAGAGATGGATGCACCCCGCGGTGAAGCCAGCTGGAATAAGACCATAGGCCTGAATGTCCACGATGACATCAATGGCGATGGGCAGATTAATGCCCTAGACAAGAAGGCGACTGAGGAGTTTGATATGTGGCACGACCACGCCGTGGAAGGAGTGGGGCATCGGTGGGGGATGAGCATCGATCTGACTCACTGTATTGGATGTTCGAGTTGCATCACGGCCTGTCACATCGAAAACAACGTTCCGATCGTAGGAAAGGACGAGGTGAGACGTCACAGGGATATGCATTGGCTCCGAGTGGATCGCTACTACAGCTCAGATTACTCAAAAGCCCGTGGTGAGGAAGAAGGTGAGGGGCTCATTTCCACCTACGCCAAGATGGAGAAGCCCAGTGACAACCCTCAGACTGTGCACATGCCGATGATGTGCCAGCACTGTAACCACGCTCCTTGTGAGACGGTTTGTCCGGTGGCAGCCACCACGCACTCCAATGAAGGTTTCAACCAGATGACCTACAACCGCTGCATCGGGACGCGCTATTGCGCCAACAACTGTCCCTATAAGGTGAGGCGTTTCAACTGGTTTCATTACCCTGGATACCAGAAGTTTCAAAACTTCAACCCAGCGCAGGATGCCATCCAGAGGATGGTGCTCAATCCGGATGTCGTGGTCCGCAGTCGGGGTGTCATGGAGAAGTGCAGCCTCTGTGTCCAACGGACGCAAGGTGCCAAGTTGGAGGCGAAGAAGGCTGGCGTACCCTTGACGGATGACCTTGTGAATTGCGCATGCTCTGATGCGTGCCCGACCAAGTGCATCAGCTTCGGTGACTTGAATGACCCCAATAGTGAAGTTGCTCAGGTGTTCGAGAACAACCGTCGTTACCATGCCCTGGAAGAAATTGGAGTCAAACCGAACATCGCATACCTGACCAAGGTCCGCAACACCCCCAACGCCTAAGCCATGCAGCAAGAAGCGGCCATTCGGGAACCCCTGATCTTGGGGAACAAGAGTTACAAGGACATCACGGATGACGTGGTGGGGCCCATCCAGGGCAAAGCCCCCTTGGGTTGGAAGATCATGATCTCCATCTCGAGCGTGATTGCCTTCTACGGCGTGGGGTGCATCCTCTACCTGATTGGTACGGGAATCGGCGTCTGGGGATTGAACAAAACTGTCGGTTGGGCCTGGGACATCACCAACTTCGTGTGGTGGGTTGGAATCGGCCACGCTGGGACGCTGATTTCCGCGGTCTTGCTGCTGTTCCGCCAGAAGTGGCGGATGGCCATCAACCGCTCTGCGGAGGCCATGACCATTTTCGCGGTCATCATGGCGGCCATCTTCCCGGGCATCCACATGGGCCGGATCTGGGTGAGCTATTGGGTGCTTCCGCTTCCTAACCAGTTCGGATCCCTCTGGGTCAACTTCAACAGCCCGCTCCTGTGGGACGTGTTCGCCATCTCGACCTACTTCTCCGTGTCCCTCGTCTTTTGGTACATCGGCCTCATTCCAGACTTCGCGACGATCCGTGACCGGATGACGAAGCCGCTGCAGAAGAAGATTTACGGCCTCCTGAGTTTCGGCTGGAGCGGACGCGCCAAGAATTGGACCCGTTTCGAGGAGGTGAGCCTGGTGCTCGCCGGCATCGCCACACCGCTGGTGTTCTCCGTGCACTCCATCGTCTCGATGGACTTCGCGACCTCTGTCATTCCCGGTTGGCACACGACCATTTTCCCGCCCTACTTCGTGAGCGGCGCCGTGTTCTCAGGATTCGCTATGGTGCAGACGCTGCTGCTCATCATGCGCAAGGCCATGAACCTGGAGAACTACATCCACACCAAGCACGTGGAGTACATGAACATCGTGATCATTGTCACGGGTTCCATCGTGGGTGTGGCTTATCTGACCGAGCTGTTTATCTCCTGGTACAGCGGCGTGGAGTACGAGAGCTACGCATTCATCAACCGATTCAGCGGACCATACAGCGCGAGTTATTGGGCCATGATGACGTGTAACGTGATCAGTCCGCAGTTGTTCTGGTTCAAAAAGATTCGCCGAAGCCTGTTCGCCACATTTATCCTGTCTATCGTGGTGAACATCGGAATGTGGTTCGAGCGCTACGTGATCATCCTTACGTCTTTGCACCGCGACTACGTTCCGTCCTCCTGGTCGGAGTTCAATGCCACCAACATCGACGTGGGCGTTTTCATCGGTACCATCGGCATCTTCTTCACGCTGTTCCTGCTGTTTGCCCGTTTCTTCCCGGTGTTGGCATTGAACGAGCTGAAGACCATCCTCAAGTCAAGCGGCGAGCATCACAAGGAGATGCAGGCCAAGTCCAACTCCAACGCCTGAACCCATGGAATCCACCAAGAAGGTCTTCCACGTCATGTACGACGACGACGGCACGCTGATGGCAGCGGCCAAGAAGCTCGTCGCTCAGGGCATCCGCGTGAAGGATGTGTACAGCCCATTCCCGGTGCACGGCATCGACCCTGTGATCGGCGTGACGCGGACCCGACTTGCCATTGCCTCTTTCATGTATGCCATGACCGGAACGAGTCTCGCGCTCCTCGGCATGTGGTACTTCATGATCCAGGACTGGCCCATGAACATCGGAGGAAAGCCGAGCTTCAGCCTGATCGAGAACCTGCCCGCATTTGTTCCAGTCACGTTTGAGTTCAGCGTGCTCTGTGGTGCCCATGGCATGGCCATCACCTACCTCCTGCGCAACGGAACGCTGCCTGGCATGCCGTCCACCAACCCGGATCCGCGCACGACGGACGACAAGTTTGTTCTCGAGATCCTCACCGAGGAGAACGAGATGGATGCCGCCGGCATTGAGGCCGCGGTGAATGACACCGAACTGCTGGAGCTCAGCATCAAGGATTACGCAGCATGAAAGTCCTGAACGCACTGCCCATCGCTGTCGCCGTCTTCATGACGGCCTGCACGACCGACCCGAACAGCCCGGGCCTCGAGTACATGCCGGACATGTACCGCAGTCCTGCAGTAGAAGCTTACGTCGACTACGGCCAGGAGGCCTACCTCGTCGGAGAGGACGTGGCCCGCGCCCAGCGCAACACGCCATCCAGCCGCAAGCCGGTACCCGGCACCATCCCGTTCCGCGGTGAGGACCAGATTGCGTTCTCTTTGCCCTATCCGTACGCCCAAACCCCCGAGGACTACGAGCGTGCCGGTGTGGAGCTGAAGAGCCCGCTCGTCACCAACCAGGCAAACATCGAGGCCGGGGAGAAGGTCTACACCGCCATGTGCACCCAGTGCCACGGTGTGGAGGGCAAGGGAGATGGTGCGTTGAGCGTCAATGGCCACATTGCCGGTATCCCGAGCTACGTGGACAAGCTGAAGGATCTGCCGGAAGGCAAGATGTACCACACGCTGACCTGGGGAAAAGGCCTGATGGGTTCTCACGCCAGCCAGTTGAGCCAGCGTCAGCGCTGGGAGGTCATCGAGTACATCAAAGTGCTCCAGCAGGGTGGCGAAATGCCCGAATTCGATGAAAACGGCGTTCTCGTCCCAGCCGATGCTGGAGGGGGTGCCAAGGATGAACCGAGCAAGCCCGCTGCTCCGGCTGCACCCGTTGGCATGGAGGGCATGGCAGCCAACACCGATTTCTGAGCCATGGACACGATGAATTACCGCTTCGAGGGCCGCGCCAAGACCTTGACCTATGTCCTGATGGGCATTGGTGTGGTGGCCCTTGCCTCCGGCTTTCTGTTCGATGACAGCCACGGCCACCAACGTTTCTGGGCCAACCTGCTCGTCAACGGTTTCTTCTACTTCTCTCTGGCCCTCGGCGCCCTCTTCTTTTACGCCCTTCAGTACGCCACGGAGAGCGGATGGAGTGCGGTGTTGAAGCGCCTGTTCGAGGCGATGTACGGGTTCCTGCCCTTTGGTGCTGGTGCGATTTTGATTGTGCTCCTCGCTGGGCAATTCCACCTGCACCACCTCTACCACTGGATGGACCACACGCTTTACTACGAGTACATGTTGCCCGATGGTTCATACTCCCACGAGATGGTGGATGGTGCCGTGGACAACCCCAACTTCGACCACATCATTGCCAACAAGAGTGCCTACCTCAACGGGGGCTTCTTCTGGCTGCGAACGTTGGTCTACATCGGTACGTTCCTGCTGTTCGCCCGCCTTTTCCGCAAGTGGAGCTTGGCTGAGGACGAAATCGGGGGCACCGACCTGCACTTCAAGATGTACCGCCGCGGTGCCTTGTTCTTGGTGTTTTTCGCCGTGTTCAGCTCCACGCTGGCTTGGGATTGGATCATGTCCATCGACACGCACTGGTTCTCCACCCTCTTTGGATGGTACACCTTCAGCGGGATGTGGGTGAGCATGCTCATCTTTGCTACGGTCACCTTGACTTGGCTCCGCTCTGTGGGCTACTTCAAAGAGGTCAACGAGAGCCACATGCACGACATGGGCAAGTGGGTGTTCGCGATCAGCATGCTGTGGAGCTACCTCTGGTTCTCACAGTTCCTGCTCATCTGGTACTCCAATATCCCGGAGGAGGTGACCTACTACATCGCCCGGATGTTCACCAGCTACAAGGTGCCATTCATCGCGATGTTCTTCGTGAACTTCGCCATTCCGTTCTACGTGCTCGTGGCACGCGACGCCAAGCGGAACCCCTATTTCCTCATTCCGGTCTGCTTCCTCATTTTCTGCGGGCACTATGCGGACGTATATCTGCTCGTCGTACCCGGAACCCTGCACGACCACGCGCATTTCGGCTTCTTTGAATGGGGAACTTTCCTCGGCTTTCTCGGATTGTTCATCCACGTGACGCTGAGCCGCCTCGCAAGCGCGCCGCTGATCCCTGTGAATCATCCGTATCTCGAGGAGTCAAAAGCCCTCCACTACTGACCCCAAACTGAGTCGATATGCAATTGCTCATTCTCCTGGTCGTCATCGTCGGCATCGTTGCCATCGGGCAGCTGGCGAAGGTCTACGAACTGTCATCCCGCATCTCGGGACGCCGTGAGGAGGACATCTCCCACGCCGACACCCGTCTCAATGCGAACCTGTTCCTGGTGTTCGTGACGGTCTTCTTTGCTTCCACCGCTTACCTCTATTGGGCATACGGGGATTACGCTCCCCCGGCAGCTTCCGAGCACGGTGTGGCCGTGGATACGCTCATGAGCTTCAACATCTGGATCATCACCGCGGTCTTCGTGCTGGTGAACACGATGCTTTTCTACTTCGCCTGGAAATACGCCTACGACAAGGATCGGAAGGCCACCTTCTTCGCCCACGACAACCGCCTCGAGTTGGTGTGGACGGTCATCCCGTCCGTCGTATTGGCCGTGATCATCATTTATGGCCTCCGCACGTGGAACCAGATGACGGGCGAGGCTTCCGCCGAAGCTATCCGCATCGAGGTGTATTCCAAGCAGTTTGACTGGACGGCCCGGTACGTTGGAAACGATGGGGAGTTTGGTCAGTCCAACTACAACCTGATCACGCCGATGAACCCGCTGGGCATCATCACGCCGGAGGGCGTCGAGGACGCCATTGTGGAAATCGAAAAGCAGATTGGTGGCCTGGAACAGGACCTCGCCATGGAAAAGGGTTTGCTCCTTGCCGAACGCGCTCGCCTCAAGTCCAGCATCGCCAGTGACAGCCACGCCCATGGAGACCATGGTCATGATGACCACGCGGGCCATGGCCACGATGACCACGGTCATGAAGATCACGCGGACCATGGCCACGATGACCACGGTCATGACGACCACGCGGACCACGGCCACGATGGCCATGGGGATCATGGCGACCACGGGCACGATGGCTTCAAGGAAGTGGCCGAGGCACGCATTGCTGAGATCGACCACATCCTCGCCCACGAGGCGGACCGCCTGCTCATCCTCACGGACGCCCAGGTTGAGGCCAAGGAGGACAAGCTGAAGCGCCTCAAGCGCCACCGTCAGCGGATCATGGAAATCGAGAGCTTCACGTTCGAGAACGGCATGAGCAGCTTCGACACCGGTCGGGATGACCAGGTCGTCAAAGGCGAGTTCCACTTGCCCGTCGGTCAGGAAGTCGAATTCGTGTTCCGCAGCCGCGACGTGATCCACTCCGCGTTCATGCCCCACTTCCGGGCTCAGATGAACACGGTGCCGGGCGTGCCGACCCGCTTCAAGATGACCCCTACCATCACCACGGACAGCATGCGCACAGTCCTGGATGACCCGGACTTCAACTACGTTCTCCTCTGCAACAAGGTCTGCGGTGCTGCCCACTTCAACATGAAGATGGACGTCATCGTGGAGAGCCAAGAGGAATATGAGGCATGGCTCGAGCAGCAGGATGTCTTCCTCGTGGACGAGGATGCCCCCTCTGCGCCGGAAGACGAACCCACCCCCACGGCCGATGTTGAAACAGCCGAAGGCGGTGAGATGGCCATGATCCACTGAACCCCTGAACCAATCTGAAACTATGGGAGCACACGCACACCACCAGGAGAGCTTCATCTCCAAGTACGTTTTCAGCAAGGATCACAAGATGATCTCGAAGCAGTTCTTGATCACGGCTGTCTTCATGGGGATCCTTGCAGTGACCCTCTCAATTTTCTTCCGCCTCCAGTTGGGTTGGCCCGGTGAGTCTTTCGCCGTGCTCGAAACCTTCCTCGGAAAGTGGGCGCCGGGTGGCGTGTTGGACCGCAATGCTTACCTCGCACTGGTCACCATTCACGGCACCATCATGGTGTTCTTCGTGCTGACCGGTGGATTGAGCGGCACGTTCTCCAACCTGCTCATCCCGCTTCAAATCGGTGCCCGTGACATGGCCTCCGGCTTCCTGAACATGCTGAGCTACTGGTTCTTCTTGGTCTCCAGCGTCATCATGGTCTTCTCCCTCTTTGTGGAGGGCGGTGCCGCCTCGGGCGGTTGGACCGTGTATCCGCCGCTGAGCGCCCTGCCACAGGCCATGCCGGGCAGTGGAATGGGCATGACCCTCTGGCTGATGTCCATGGTCCTGTTTGTGGTGAGCTCCCTTCTCGGTGGACTCAACTACATCGTGACCGTGATCAATCTGCGGACCAAGGGCATGAAGATGCTGCGCCTGCCTTTGACCATCTGGGCCTTCCTTATCACCGCCATCCTCGGCGTGTTGAGCTTCCCGGTCCTCGTGTCCGCGGTGGTGTTGCTCCTCATGGACCGCTCCATGGGAACGGCCTTCTACCTCAGCGACATCTTCATCGGGGGTGAAGCCCTCGACGTGACCGGTGGTTCTCCGATCCTGTACCAGCACTTGTTCTGGTTCCTCGGCCACCCGGAGGTTTACATCGTGTTGCTTCCCGCCCTCGGCATCAGCTCCGAAGTCATCGCCACAAATGCCCGGAAGCCCATCTTCGGTTACCGCGCCATGATTGGTTCTATCCTTGCGATCGGCTTCCTGAGCTTCATCGTGTGGGGCCACCACATGTTCGTGACGGGCATGAACCCCTTCATCGGATCCGTCTTCGTCTTCACGACCCTGTTGATTGCCATCCCGTCTGCGGTCAAGGCGTTCAACTACATCACCACCCTGTGGAAGGGCAACCTGCGCTTCACGCCGGCGATGCTCTTCTCCATCGGCCTAGTGAGCACGTTCGTGACCGGCGGCTTGACCGGCATCATCCTCGCTGACTCCGCCTTGGACGTGACCGTGCATGACACCTACTTCGTGGTGGCGCACTTCCACATCGTGATGGGCATGAGCGCCATCTTCGGCCTGCTCGCCGGGGTGTACCACTGGTACCCGAAGATGTTTGGCCGCATGCTCAACACAAAGCTGGGCATGGCCCACTTCTGGATGACCATTGTCTGCGGATACGGCGTATTCTTCCCCATGCACTTCGTGGGCATGGCCGGTGCACCACGCCGCTACTACGAGTACAGTGCTTTCGAATTCCTCGATGCCACGGCAGACTTGAATCCGGTGATCTCGGTCTTCGCCATCATCGGCGCCTTGTCCCAGTTGCTCTTCCTGTTCAACTTCTTCCACAGCATCTTCCGCGGCCAGGTGGCCACGGAGAACCCCTGGGCATCCAACACACTGGAGTGGACCACGCCGGTGGAGCACGTCCACGGCAACTGGCCTGGCGCCCTGCCGGAGGTGCACCGTTGGGCATACGACTACAGCAACCCTGCTTTTGACGAGGACTTTGTGCCACAGACCGTGCCGCTTGGGGACGGAGAGACGGCGCACTGATTCATCAGCGAAAACGACAATGAAAACGGGGCTTTCCCACCGGGAGAGGCCCGTTTTGTGTGCAACAAGGTTTCGGGCCGGTCCGGATTGTGAATCGGCCTGACGAACTTGTACCCATGGACGAAGACTTCGACCTGAGGGGCGCAGCTGAAGGCGCGAGCGATGGGGATGTGGAGCGGGTGCTCCGGCCTGCTGGCTTTGCGGATTTCGCAGGGCAACGGGAGGCGTTGGAGAATTTGGAGGTGTTCGTCCAGGCGGCGGCACGCCGGGGAGAGTCGTTGGACCATGTGCTGTTTCATGGTCCTCCGGGTCTGGGCAAAACCACGCTGGCCAACATTGTGGCCAATGAACTCGGGGTGGCCATCAAGACAACGAGTGGTCCCGTGTTGGATAAGCCGGGCGACCTCGCGGGTCTGCTGACTGGTCTGGATCCGAGGGATGTCCTGTTTATCGATGAGATCCACCGGCTTAGTCCGATTGTTGAGGAATACCTCTACAGCGCCATGGAGGACTTCCGCATTGACTTGGTCATCGACACCGGGCCCAATGCCCGCACGGTGCAGATTGATTTGCACCCGTTCACCTTGGTCGGGGCGACCACGCGCAGCGGCTTGCTGACGGCTCCTCTGCGCGCACGCTTTGGCATCAACCTGCGCCTCCATTATTACGACGCGGAGACACTGACGGGCATCGTAGAGCGGAGCGCAGGGCTTCTGGGCATTCCCATTGATTATGAGGCGGCGTTCGAGATCGCCGGCCGCAGCCGTGGCACACCGCGCATTGCCAACGCTTTGTTGCGCCGGGTTCGGGATTTCGCCGAGATCAAGGGCAACGGCACGATCGAGCCGGAAATCACCCGCTTCGCATTGGACGCATTGAACGTCGATCGCAAGGGACTCGATGAAATGGACAACCGCATTCTCGGCACCATCATCGATAAATTCAAGGGGGGGCCAGTGGGCATCACGACCATTGCTACTGCCGTGGGAGAGAATGCCGGCCCCCTCGAGGAGGTGTACGAGCCGTTCCTCATTCAGGAAGGCTTCCTGATCCGGACGCCGCGCGGTCGGCAAGCCACTGAGGCTGCCTACCGTCACCTGGGCAAGGTGCCTACGGCCGGGGGAGGCCTGTTTGACGCCGGCTGACCAAGCAGATGGGCCGAACAGCGCACATCGGGGAGGAGCGCGTGGCGCAGATTCGGCGCTGGGCCGAGGAACTCGGTTTCTCGGGCGTGGGGTTTTCCAAAGCCCAGCGCCTGGAAGAGGAGGAGCCCCGTCTGGCCGCTTGGCTGGCCGAGGGGCGCCATGGCCAAATGGGGTACCTCGAAAAAAACTTCGACAAGCGCCTTGATCCGCGCTTGCTTCTGCCCGGCACCAAGACGGTGATCAGCCTGCTCTTCAACCACTACACCGACGTTCGACAGGCGGACCCCGATGCGCCGAAGATCTCCACATACGCTTACGGGGCAGATTACCACTTCGTGGTGAAGTGGAGGCTCAAGGAGCTGCTCAAATGGATGCGCAGGGACTGGGGGGACATCGCTGGGCGTGTGTATGTAGATTCGGCACCGGTGCTGGAGCGGGCATGGGCGGTCAAGTCCGGTCTGGGATGGGTGGGCAAACACGGCCTTCTGCTCAACAAGCAGGGCGGCAGCCATTTCTTCCTCGGCGAGATCATGGTCGATCTGGATTTGCCGGCGGATGGTCCGGTCACGGACCACTGTGGGACGTGCACCCGTTGCATCGATGTCTGTCCGACGGAAGCCATCATCAGGCCTCAAGTGGTCGACGGTAGCCGGTGTATCAGCTACTTCACCATTGAACTGCGCGACGCTTTGCCGGAGCCCATGGCGGGCAAATTCGACAACTGGATGTTCGGATGCGACCTCTGTCAGGACGTGTGTCCGTGGAACCGCCACGCCACGCCCCACAACGAGCCGGCTTTTGTTCCCAAGCCGGAATTGATGCAAATGACCCGACAGGAATGGGCGGACCTCAAGGAGGACACCTTTGGAGAATTGTTCCGGAAGAGCCCCGTCCAGCGTACAGGATTTGAGGGGCTGAAGCGCAACATCGCGTTTCTCGACCGCAGCCGGAAGGACGCTTAATCAGAGGTCCGCTTTGCGGGCGGTGTTGGGTGCACGAAGGGTGCGGCGTGTCGGGCGTGTCCCCGATCGCTTGGCTTTCTGTTGGTCGGCAGGCAAGGCCATGAAGTCGGCGCAATCGGTGCTGCAGGTTCCGTTCATGGTGTTGGCGCACTTCGGACACTGTACCATCAAGACATTGCAAGCTGCGTTGGCGCAGTTGGTCACGGTGTCGTTGGGGGCGCCGCAATGGTGGCATTCGGAGACAACGTCCTCTGAGACGCGTTCCGCGAGGCGCTCGTCAAACACGAAGTTGACTCCCCTGAACCGATTGTCGAGGCCTTGCTCTTTGACCTGGCGCACATACTCGATGATGCCGCCTTCGAGTTGGTGGACGTTGGGGAAGCCTTTGTGCTTGAGGTAGGCGCTGGCTTTTTCGCAGCGGATGCCCCCCGTGCAGTAGAGGACGATGTTGCGGTCACGCTGATCCTTGAGCAGGTCCTCCACTTCGCGGATTTCCTCCCGGAACGTCTCTGCGGCGGGCAGGATGGCACCTTTAAAATGTCCGACCTCACTCTCGTAATGGTTGCGCATGTCCACCACCACCGTGTCGGGGGCTTGGGCGAGGGCATTGAACTCGGCGGCTGAAACGTGCTGGCCACAGTCGGTCACGTCAAACGAGCTGTCGTCTAGGCCATCGGCCACGATTTTGTTCCTCACCTTGATGATGAGCTTCAAGAAGCTCTTGTCGTCCCCCTCGATGGCGATGTTGAGCCGAATGCCGCGGAGCCAATCGACGTCGTCAAGGCTCTGCTGGAAGGCATCCATGTGCGCTGTGGGCAGGCTCAGTTGCGCATTGATGCCTTCGGCACTCACGTAGATGCGCCCGAGAACCCCAAGGGGTTGCCAGACTGAAAAAAGATGGTCTCGAAAGAACTGCGGATTGCGGATGTGGGCGTACTGATACAGGCTCAGTGTGGTCCGTTCACGGCCCTCCCTGTCGAGTTTGCGCTCGAGGGTGTTTCGGTCCAATCGGTTGTGCAGCGGGCGTTCCACGACAGCAAAAATACGGCGGACGGCCGCGAGGTGGTGGACAATCCGTGGCATTCCTTGTCAGAGGGGGCTTGGCTCGCGGGCAGGAAACGGGTACTTTCGTCTGGCGTCTTTTGTCGCAAACGTGATTCACACCATTCAATGAAAATGTTGGAATACTGCCAGCGAATCCTGGCCAAGGTCAGCTTTGACCGTCATCTCTTTTCCAAGGAGCTCTCCAAGAGCATCCAACGTCTCGAACAGCAAGACCTGCCCCGTTTGCGCCAATGGTGCATGGAGCAGTTCGGCAAGCGCTACGGGGACATCATCACCGTGGCCTTCCCGCCTCAGATCGCCTGAGGCTTTCCGCTTTGAAACAAAACGACCCGGTGGCTTGAGAGCTCCGGGTCGTTTTGCTTGAGGGCGAATCGCCCCGTCAGAGGGGGTGCTCCTCCGCGCCCTCGAGGATGTAGTTCATCTGGTAGACGTCGTCGGCATTCAGCCTCAGGTTGCCGTGAAAGCTCAGGCGTTCATCCGTTTGGTAGGTGCGGTGGTCGGCATCGGCAAAGCGAAGGTCCACGACACTTTCTGGGCCGGCGCCCCCGCAAAAGAAGCAGTTGGCGAAGGGGTACCGGGACAGGACATAGAAATCTTCGTCGAGGTCGACCGGGATGACATAGCCCGTGATGTAGACGTCTTCGCCTTCCGCCGCAAAGACCTGTGGGCCGAATACTGGCTTCCAGTAGTAGCTGTCCAACTCTTCGAGATAGACGTCCTTGAAATCCACGTCTGCCAATTCCGCCCACGTCAGTTCCCGGAAATCACGCTCGGCTGCTTCGGCTCCGGGCAGCAACAGCGGGGTGGCCGGTGCTGCGGCGCGCGCCGTGCCGATGGCGACCATGTCCGGTGCGGCTTCATCGGGGTGGCAATACGAACTCAAATCCATGGCCGCCAGGGCAAAGATGCCGAGGCCGAGGTAGAGGGCGCGTTGCAGGGACTGGGGCATGGGGTGAAATTACGCCGGAGCCGGGGCAGGGGTCAACGCCCTTGGCCCAACGTATTTGAAATGTCGATGCGCAAGGCGGATCGGGCGGGCAAGGCAGCAGCCAAGCCGCCGACCAGAAAGGCCGCCACGACCAGGAACAGCTCGCCTTGAACCGGCATTAGCTGCGTGACATCGTAGTGAAAACGCTCGGCCAGCACTTGTCCGAGGACCACCACGCCCAATCGGCTGAGCAGGAGCCCGATGGCAATGCCGGCGACGGTCATCCACAGGCCTTCCATAAGGACCAGGCTGAACAGCCGCTGCGGTGTGGCTCCCATGGTCCGCATCAGTGCCAGCTCATATTTCCGGTCTCGCAGGGAGGCGAGGAGGGCGATGAACACACTGACGAAGGACAGCCCCATGATGAGCAGGGCCAATGCGCGCAGCGTGCGGAGGCCCACGCCGAACTGCTGGGTGAGCCGGTTCATCTCGATGGCGGGCAGGGCGACTTGCATCGGAGTGTCTCGGAGAAGATTGGGCAAGGTCAGGATGGCAAGGGGGTTCTTCTTTTTGAGCAGGACAGCGGTGATTTCCTGGTCGGCGCCTTCGACATCGGCATGGACGCCCCACACCGATTCAATGGACGTCAGCAGCAATTGGTCGACGACCGATCCGGTGGCCTCGAATACCCCGACCACGGTGTAGACCTTGTCACGGTGTACGTCGGTGCCGTCCGTGAGGCCGTGGGCACTGAAGAATTCGTCCCCGATGGCCAGCCCCGTGTTCTCCGCCACTTCCGCACCGATGACCACCTCGAAGGGGGCATCGAACATGCGTCCCCGGTCCACTCCTGCTCCGTAGTGCGCTGGGTAGCTGGGCTCGGTTCCGACGATGCGGTGTAGTTCATAGTTGTCTCCATAGGCCAACGGGATGGCCTCCGAGATGTATGGGTGGCGCATGACCTTCTTGGCCTCGGCGAGGGGAATGTTTCCGGTCGGGACATCCACGTGGTAGACATTGGCGAGAATGAGCTGCAGCGGACTGCCTTTGGCGCCCAGCACAAGGTCGATGTCCTTGATGTTGCGGTCGAGGTCTTCCGTCAGGCTCCGTTGCATGAGCAGCATGAGGCTGATGATGCCCACGCCAAAGGCGAGCAGCAGGACGCTCAGGCCGGTCTCGAGGGGGCGGTCCATCACGTTGCGTCGGGCGAGGCGGGCGCTGTTCATGCTGCAGGGGAATGGGGGGTCAATTCAACCCTGTCGGCCATGCGGTCCTTGAGGCGTTGGTCGTGGGTGACCACCAGCAAGGCAGCACCGGTGTTGGCGGCTTGCTGTCGAAGCAGGTCGAGCACGGCATCCGTGTTGGCGTCATCCAATGCGCTGGTGGGTTCGTCGGCGAGGATCAATCCTGGTTCATGAACCACGGCCCGGGCAATCGAAGCGCGCTGCTGCTCTCCCACGGAAAGGGCGTCGACCCGGGCGTTCACCTTGTGGCCCAAGCCGAGGTCGGTGAGCAAGGCTTGAACCCGTGCGGTATCCGGATTCAGACCTGCCAGGCTTCGGGCGAGGGCGAGGTTTTCGGCGACAGTCAGGCTGCGCACGAAGTGGGCGGTCTGGAAGACGATTCCCAAGCTGCGGCCACGGACTACATCGCGCTCCGCGGTGGGCAAGGCGCTGAAGGGTGCACCTGCCAGTTCCACGCTTCCTGTAGAAGGGGTGCGCATGCCGGCCACGAGGTGAAGGAGGGTGGTCTTTCCCGTGCCGGAAGCGCCGAGCAGAAGGAGCTCCCGCCCCCGCTCCAACGAGAGGTCAGGGAAGTCCATCAAGGGCCCTGAATCGGCGTAGCGGTATTGCAATCCGTGCGTCTTGAGCATGAAGCGGAAAGTTACAATGTCCGGCCCCCCATCTTTGCGCCATGTCCTTTACCCAACGGTTGTGGCGTTACATGATTGGCGTCTTCGTCGGCACCCTGCTCGCCTTCTTCTTTTTCGGGACCCGTTCCTGCAGCAGCTGGTTGCCGAACAACCAGGTCCGGAAATTCCTCGGAGAGCCGGGACTGATGGGCGATAAGCGGACACGTTGCCTGATGCGCTGTGGTGCCGTGGACATGAGCGGTTTGCGTGTGCTCCTCGAAGAAGGGGACATCCGATATGGCGAGAGCGATGTCCGCAATGAAGCGGGAACGGGCAAGTACTATCGGATTGAAGACGACGTCCGTTCTGCTGAATTCGTGGTAACCGACTCGACCACGATCGTGCGTGCGCTCACTTTGGAAGCTCCGGTCGAGGGTTGCACCTGCGATTGAATCATGCGGAGCGTCGGCGCTCCAATTCCGCCCGAATCAAGCTCAGCTCCCGAGAGGTCTGGCCGCCAACGGAGGTGTTCTCCTCTGCACGGCGAATCAGATAAGGAATGGCTTCCCGCAAGGGACCATACGGAACGTATTTCGCGGCCGTGAATCCCCGGTGGGCGAGGTTGAAGCTCAGGTTGTCGCTCATGCCGAGCAACTGGGCGAAAGACACCCGTTCATCGTCCGGGGAGAGTCCGGCGGCCAGCATGCCTTCGGCCAGCCTTGCGGTGCTGGCTTCGTTGTGCGTGCCGCAGACGATGTGGAGGTGGTCCAGGTGGTCCAAGGCGAAATCCAAGGCGGCATCAAAGTCCCGGTCCGTGGAAGTTTTGTCGGGTTGGATGGGGGAGGGAAGACCTTCTGCGGCAGCCCGTTCGCGCTCTTTTTCCATGTAGGCACCTCGGACCATCTTGACGCCGGCGACCCACCCTTCTTTTTGGGCGCGGAGGGTGAGGTTGCGCACGTACTCGAGCCGGTCGTGGCGGTAGAGTTGGGCCGTAGTGAAGACAGTGGCGTTCCCTTCGTTGTGCAGCTGCATCTGCGATTCGGCGATCTCGTCGATGGCATCTTGCAGCCAAGTCTCCTCAGCATCGATCATGATGCGTACGCCCCGACGGGCGGCTTCAGAGCACAGTTCGGACACCCTCGCTTCCACCTGTGCCCAGGCAGCGTGTTGTTCTAGGCTCCATGCGGTGTGCTGGTGGCGGGTGGCGAGCAGGTCATTGTCGGAGAGAGCGCTGACCTTGAACACGGCGAAGGCGAATCGGTCGTCTCCCTCGGCCTCGAGAATGGTGGCGAGGATTTCGTCGCGTGCGGCATCGAGGGCGGCTTCTCCTGTCTGCCCCTCTGCGCTGAAGTCGAGGATGGTGCGGACTCCGCCGTCGAAGAGGCGCTGTGCAGTGGAGCGGCTGTCCACAATGGTTTCCCCGCCGCAGAAGTAATCGAAGACGGGGCGCAAGGCCCAGCCGATGGGCAGGCGCAGGGCTGCCGCACCGGAGATGATCCGCGATCCGAGTCGAACAAGCCAAGGGGCTCCGATGAGGCCGAACATCCAGCGGGCCTGTCGGAGTTCATCGGTGCTCCGTTGGGCAAATGCCACGGCGGTGTCTTCGAACCGCATGGGGCTGGAGCTCCGGGTTGGGGGCTGGATGGCGGGATTCATTTCCAAAGCACGCGCAAGATACCTTGGTTCGAGCAGGGCGATGCCTCCTTCAACCTGCTCCGCTTGTTTTGCACTCTGGGGACAAGGCGTTGTCCAGCCGGATGCGGCTTGCGACCTTGCAGGCATGACCGCACAGGATTTCCTCTCCGCCAACAAGGACCGCTTCCTCGAGGAGCTCTTTGACCTTCTTCGCATCCCCTCCATCAGTGCCGACCCTGCCTACAAGGAGGATGTGATTCGCTGCGCGGAATCCGTGGCCGATCACCTGCGCAAGGCCGGTGCAGACCGCGTGGACGTGATGGGCACCCCGGGATATCCCGTGGTCTATGGCGAGCGCATCGTCGATCCCGCCCTCCCTACGGTCTTGGTCTATGGCCACTACGATGTGCAGCCGCCGGACCCGCTCGACCTGTGGACCTCCCCGGCTTTCGAGCCGGTCATCCGCAAGACGGAGTTGCACCCGGAAGGTGCCATTTTTGCCCGGGGCGCCTGCGACGACAAGGGCCAGATGTTCATGCACATCAAGGCGCTCGAGGCCATGGTCCAATCCGGGCATCAGCCGGTCAATCTCAAATTCGTCATTGAGGGCGAGGAGGAGGTCGGCAGCGACCACCTCGATGACTTCCTCGAGCAGAACAAAGACCTGCTCGCCGCCGATGTGGTGCTCGTGAGCGATACCGGCATCATCGCCAACGACATCCCGAGCATCACCACCGGCTTACGTGGATTGAGCTACGTCGAGGTCAAGGTGATTGGCCCGAACCGGGACCTACACAGCGGCCTCTATGGTGGGGCGGCACCCAACCCGATCAACATCCTCTGCGAGCTCGTATCCTCCCTCAAGGACGACCAGCAGCGCATCACTGTGCCGGGTTTCTACGACAAGGTCATCGAGTTGTCCGCTGACGAGCGTGAGGCTATGGCTGAAGCCCCTTTCAGCGAGGAGGAGTACAAGGCCAGCATCGGCATCGGTGGCACAGAGGGGGAGAAGGACTACAGTGCTCCTGAGCGAATGTCCATCCGTCCGACCCTTGACGTCAACGGCATTTGGGGCGGCTACACGGGAGAGGGTGCCAAGACGGTTATCGCCTCCGAGGCGAGCGCGAAGATTTCCATGCGCCTCGTCCCGGACCAGGATCCCGACGAGATTACCCAGCTTTTTGTGACCCACTTTGAGTCGATTTGTCCGGAGAGTTGCCAGGTCGAGGTGACCATCATGCACGGTGCCCACCCGGCCGTGACCCCGATTGATCACCCGGGATACCGCGCTGCCGCTGCGGCCATGGAGGCCACATTCGGTCGCAAGCCCGTCCCGTTCCGCGGAGGCGGGAGCATTCCGATCGTGACCAGCTTCGAGCGAATCCTCGGACTGAAGACCGTACTCATGGGATTCGGCCTAGACAGCGACGCCATCCATAGCCCGGATGAGCACTACGGAGTCTTCAATTATTTCAAGGGCATCGAGACCATTCCACACTTCCACGCGCGGTTCGCTGAGTTCCATGCGGGCTGATTTCCCGGCAGGCTGGATCCAGCCCTTGTGGCTGGCTGTTTTGGCCTTGTTTGGTGTGGGCTGTCTCGGTCAGCCCGAGGATTTCGAGGTCCGCAGTGTGTCCATTGCGGACTTTAGTGCATTGGGCAATGAGGAGACGGTGGTCGGCATTGACATCGGATTGCACAACCCAAACGCCTTCAAGGTCCAGATTCAGGACAGTCGGTTGGGACTCTGGGTGGGTGCCGATTCGGTCGGTGTCTTGCAGTTTGTTCCCGGTGCGGAAATCGCTCGCTATGGAGAGGAAACGGTGCGCGTGGATGCGGTGCTGGACTCGAAGCGGTTTTCTGATGTGCTCAGCCGAAATTGGTTCGAGTATCTGGTTCAGGGGGCGCCAATTCGGGTAGAAGGCTGGATCCGCGGGAAAGCATGGGGCATCCGCAAGACTCTGACCATCCGTCATGTACAGCGCATTCGCGTGACGGAGTGACGTGCCCTTTGGGCAAACCTGCACTCATTCTGTGTAGTTTGACGGACCAAGTTTGGGTTGGTGAAACAGGATGTTTCCCGCCCACTTCAAAGGATGATGACCTCCCGAACCCTGCTTCCAGAAAGACACTCGGCATGGGCCGTGGTGATTGCGCTCCTGTGGGGATGTGCGGCACCGGATATCCAGCCTTCCGAATCAAGGGACGCCGTGGCCGGTCCGATAAACGTCCTGTTCATCGTGGCAGACGACCTGAATTGTGCCCTCGGGGCATACGGTGACGCGTTTGTGCAAACGCCGAATCTTGACCGCTTGGCCGGAGAGGGCGCCGTGTTCACCAACGCCCATTGCCAATACCCGCTGTGTGGTCCGTCCCGGGCTTCCTTTATGACGGGACTGTATGCCGACCAGACCCGGATCCGGCAGAACAATGTGTACCTCCGCTCGGCCGTGCCGGACGTTGTGACATTGAGCGAACGCTTCCGGCAGCGGGGGTATGAAGCGGTTCGCATTGGCAAGATTTTCCATTATGACAACCCGGGTACGATTGGCACATCGGGAATCGATGACCGTCATTCCTGGGACCGGACGATCAATCCTTATGGACGGGACAAGCGGGAGGAACACCGCATCCACACCTTGAAGCCGAGACGGTATGGAGGGACGTTGAGTTGGCTGGCGATGGAGGGCACCGATGAAGAGCAGACGGACGGCATCGGAGCGACGGAGGCCTGCGAGCAGTTGGATGGATTCGCTGAACGTGGCACCCCGTTTTTCTTGGCGGTTGGCTTTTTCCGACCACATACACCTTTCGTCGCGCCACAAACGTATTTCGATGCGGTGGACCGAGAGGCCATGGTGGTCCCTGAGCCCCATGACGAGCTGCTGGGCGACCTCCCCGATCCAGCCGTCAAGTCGATCCGCTCCATGAAGACCCAAATCGGGCTGCCGATCGAGCTGTCAAAGGAAATCATCCAAGCGTATCGGGCGACGGTGTCCTTCGTGGATGCCCAGGTCGGACGCGTGTTGGACCACCTTCAGGAAACAGGACTTGATCGCAATACCCTCGTGGTCTTCTTTTCGGATCACGGCTATCATTTGGGGGAGCATGGCCATTGGCAGAAACAGACCCTATTTGACGAGGGGACTCGGGTGCCCTTGATCATCCGGCCTCCTGCGGGAGATTCTGCGGTCTCCATCGCGGCCCCGGTGGAGCTGGTGGACCTCTATCCCACCATTGCCGACTACGCGGGGCTCGAAGTTCCAGGCTACGTTCAGGGCCTCAGTTTGCGCGGATTGATAGACCAGGAGGCTGACTCCGTTCGGGGCAGTGCCCTGACCGTCTGGCGGAAGGGGAAGAGCATCGCAACGGACCGGTATCGGCTGACGTCGTGGGGTGAAGACGGGGAGCTAGGCATGGAGCTCTACGATCATCAGACGGACCCGGACGAATTGCGGAACCTCGCTTTGGATGCAGAGGAATCGACCGTATTGGATTCCCTCATTCAGGTTTTGGAGCGGCGTTGGCGGGCATCCCTGCGGGTCCCCGATGGCCTAGGGCGTCAGGTCGCTGCTCCTCCGGTTGCGCAGAAGACGCCACACCTGACTCCAGGTGATGTTTATCGGTTGGATGGAACCCTAGAAACCATGATATCCGACCGATGAAGCGCTGTCTTCTTCCGACGATGATGGCCTTCTTTTTTGGGCTTACAGGGTGCGGCTCCGATCCAGCTTCCGACCCACCCGAGAGACGACCGAATTTTGTCTTGGTGCTGGTGGACGACCAGGGGTGGAACGGGACGTCGGTGGCGATGGTGCCCGGCGACTCCTTGTCCCGAAGTGATTACCATGAAACGCCCTACTTGGAGGATTTTGCCGCGGAGGGAATGCGGTTTTCGGAGGCGTATGCGGCGGCCCCTGTGTGCGCTCCGTCTCGGTACGCGATTCAATTCGGAAAGACGCCGGCCAGACTGTCCCTCGTCCGGGTGGGCATGAACTCCGATCACATCGATCATGAGAAGGGATGGAGTTTGCCCAGGGCCCTCAAGGCTTTGGATTCCCTCTATGTGGCCGGTCATTTCGGCAAGTGGGGCATGGGCAGTACGCCCGAGGTGATGGGGTATGATGCCAGCGATGGCCCGACCCAGAACCGGGAGGGCGGATTCGTCAATGACCGATCTCAATGGGACGCCCATGTCAAAGATGACCCGAAGCGGATCATGGACATCACGAAAAAGGGCGTCGCGTTCATGAAGGAACAGGTGGAGGCGGGGCGTCCGTTCTATCTCCAGCTGTCGCACTGGGCGGTGCATGCCAACCTCGAGGCAACAGCGGCCTCATTGGCCAAGTACGAGGCCAAGCCGCGGGGAGCCCAACAGGTGAATCCCGCATTTGCAGGGATGACTGAGGACCTCGATGCCGGGATGGGGGCCATCCTCGAGGCATTGGATTCCCTTGACATCGAGGACGACACCTATGTGGTGTACATGTCCGACAACGGTTCCGTGCCCAACATCCCTGGAGCGAGGCAATACGAGCGCAGCTACAATCACCCGTTGAGTCGAGGCAAATGGGATGCCTTGGAGGGGGGTGTGCGGGTGCCCCTCATCCTGCGCGGCCCAGACATCAAACCAGGGTCCCATTCGGATGTGCCCGTTTCGGGTGTCGATCTGATGCCGACCCTTTTGGCCCTCGCAGGGGCCGAGGAGACGCCAACGTTGGGCCATCTGGACGGGGGGTCTTTCGCGCCGGTCCTGAAGCATGAAGCCCAGGAGGTGATTCGCTCCGTGGACGGGCTGTTCTTCCATGTTCCGTACCGGAATGGGATTGCCTTGAAGCGGCCCCATTCCGCCATTCGACAAGGCGACTTCAAATTGGTCCTGTTTCAGGACGATGGAGAGGTTCGCTTGTATGATGTGCGCAACGACATCGGGGAGGAGAACGACCTCTCTGTAGCCATGCCCGACAAGGCGGAAGCGATGAGGTTGGCCCTTTTGGACTATCTCTCCGACGTCCGAGCACCCCGCTGGCAGGAGGGCATCACGTGGAAGGGAAAGCCCCTTTCGGAATTCAATTCATTCCACTGATGCGGGAGTTTCGAGCAAGATGGAGGGGGACGTCTTTGGCACTGTTTGTCGTCCTGTTTGGGTGTGGCGAAGTCAAGGAGGAATCCAAGGATACTGTCCCTTTTGCCTCTGAATTGGAGAACGACATGGTGGCCATTCCCGGCGGGACATTCTGGATGGGGGCAGGGGAGGACAGCTTGGCGTTGCCGAGGGAATTCCCGGCCCATCCGGTTACGTTGTCGCCCTTCTTGATGGATGCCCATGAGGTGACCAACCGTCAATTCTCTGCTTTCGTGGAGGCCACGGGCTATGTCACGGTGGCGGAACGACCGTTGGATTGGATGGAGCTGAAGACGCAGTTTCCTCCGGGGACTCCTCGGCCCTCTGATGCAGAACTCGCGCCAGGTTCCTTGGTGTTTTCGCCCCCCGAACATCCGGTTGGACTGGGCGATGCATCGCAATGGTGGAGTTGGGTGCAAGGGGCGGATTGGCGTCACCCTTTCGGCCCGGAGAGTGGACTTGGAGGAATGCAGGACCACCCAGTGGTTCATGTGTGCCATGCCGATGCCGTCGCCTATGCCGAGTGGTGTGGAAAGCGGCTTCCGACGGAGGCAGAATGGGAGTGGGCGGCTCGGGGTGGACTGGAAGGTGCCCCTTTTCCATGGGGTCAAGAGGCTGTGGGTGAGGGGTTGCCCCGGTGCAACATTTGGTCAGGGCGGTTTCCAATGGAAAACACGTTGCACGATGGCCACTATGGAACGGCTCCTGTGGGCCAGTTTTCACCGAATGGATACGGTCTGTTTGACATGGCTGGTAACGTGTGGGAAGTCTGTTCGGACTTTTATGATCCTGACCATTATGCGCGGGGTGATGCTGGGCGACCGACGCTGAACCCAACGGGACCGGTGACGTGGAGCGACCCCATGGACCCGTTGGAGCCCAAGCGCGTGATGCGGGGCGGATCGTTCCTCTGCAACGACAGCTATTGCTCGAGTTATCGGGTGACCGCTAGGATGGCCCACGGTCAGTCCACAGGGATGAGCCATGTGGGATTCAGGTGTGTATGGGGTACACGAGATTCGCCATGAATTTTAGGTTTTGTGGGTGAAAATCCCGATTTTCGGCTTAGTGTATTTTTTACACTTATCGGTCGAATCTTGATGGAAATGAGTTCACACCCATGGTGCAAACCGTTGCAGCTGTTGTGCTGCGCGGTCCTGTTTCTGGGCATTCCCCTCAAGGGCTTCTCTTCTCCAGATTCGCTGAGGGTGCCCCCCCCTTTCAAGTCGGGGGCGCCCCTTGTCCGGGAGGCGACCAGCACCATTGGGTTTACAGGCTTTTATCGGTTCCTGGGATTTGTCCGTGACCAGAAGGAGACGTTTCCGAACAACAGTGGCAAGACGACCGCCATCCTTGTTGGGGATGCATACCGTGAGCCCATGCTCTTGCTGAAGATGAACGGCAGGACCCAGGAGGGCATCGGGTTTGGGGCTGACTTCATGATCAACAGCGTATACAAGGGGCCGGACGCCCAGTTCACACAGGCTTTGACGTTGGAGTTGGGATTGAATCTCAGGGCCGACTTGGACACTGAATTCGGTGACTTCTCCTTCCGTTCGGGAGGGATGTCCTGGTATCGGCAGAGTCGGCTGACCGTTTGGGGCAACCGCTCCCTCAATCGCTTTAGCTTGTTCGAACGGCGCCCTCAGACCCCTTTGACTCCGACACCTGGGGGGCGGTACACTCAGTATTACGCCAATGGCCTTTTGGACGATGGCGTCCGGTATGGTGCACGGGCCTTTCAAGGGGTGTTCCTGCAAGGCCGGCGCTTGCCTGGAGGGTTTCAGGTCAAAGGCGTTCTGGGCAAGAGTGGTTTCAATCGGTCTTTCCTTGCCCAGAGCGACAACTACACCGGATGCTTCCAACTCAAGCGAAACGTCGGGGACTCCTTGTCGATCGCCTACAACTTGCTCGCTTCCCATGCTGACCTCGACTCCCTGACGGACGCGAACCAACAGTATGCCATCCACACCCTTGAGCTTCAGAAGAAGATGGACCGGTGGACGCTCGACCTCGAGTTGGGCCTCGGACGATACACCGGGCCAGAGTACGACCTTGGTGCTGGGGAGGCCTTTGTGCTTCAATTGCGGCCGTGCAAGGACAATCCGCTGCCCATCCACCTCCACGCCTACCGGATTTCGCCGCAATTCGTCAATGTGACCGGCAACTTCCTGAACACCACCGTCCTCGAGATATTCCCGAACGTGGGCGGTGTGGGCCAGACAGTACGCACCCCCTATCGCAGTCCCATGACCGGGTTGGGGGCACCCGTCAACAACCGCCAAGGGGTCTCCGTCAACGCCGATGTCGAACTCGGCCGGTTGAAGCTCAACGGAGGATTGGGGGTTTTCGGGGATATCGATACGTCCCGAGCCGGGGTATCCTATGTGCATCAGGTCAACGGACAAACGTTGTCCCGCATCTACCTCTTCGCTCAGGACTGGGGGCCGTACAATGCCCTCAATTCCATGTACCGCGGGGTCTTCGAGAACGTGGACATCCTCGACACGTCGGCCACGGGGATGGCCGGATTCAAGAAATTCTTCAGTACGGCTGAGTTGCAGGCCAAGTACCAGACACGATTGGGCGGCCGCGAGGTGCATCTGTTTTCCCTTTCCCGACTCAACAGCTGTCAACGTGCCCCCAGTCTCATCCCCGTGTTGGGTCGGGAGGCCGTTCTCAGTCAGTTTAGCCAGGAGGTGGACGCGAGCTTGTCCCTCTCTGAAGATGTCATCCTCGTGCTCGGGTATGGCATCGAGCGGGTGATCGGAAATGAGACCACCAACCTCGGGGATGCCGGAACCACGAGCCCGACGAGTGTCGTGTTCGATTGGCTGGGCGCCGAATCCCTGTATCACCGAAACGCCCAGCGCAACCAGCGCAACCGGATGTTCGGTTTCGGGCTCGATATGCGGGTTGGAGACCGGGCCATGCTGTTCCTGAGGCACAGCCGCTATCGCTATTTCGACCCGAACTTCATCGAGAACAACCTCTCGGGATCGGAGACCCTGTTGGAATTGAAAATGACCTTTTGATGAAGCCTGTCCGCGTTCTTCTGCTCCTGCTTCCCCTGCTTTTTGCTGGTCCGATGCTGTTGGCCCAGACCGACCGGACGGTGTGGTTCGATGGCCAGTCCCGTTCCTTCTTCTCGCGGGATGCATTGGGTGAGATGGACCGCCCAGACACGACATCCCCCCGGAATTTGTCCGAGGGATACAACCTGCTGGACCTCAACACGCACATTGAGCCGGCGGAGAACCTCGAGGTCTTTGCACAATTGAGGGTCCGCAACCGGTTCGGAGGCTTCTTTGGGGCTGGGACCACCATCGATGTCCGCCAATTGAGGGCGAGTGGTGTCATCAAGGACAAGGTGCGGTTCAGCATCGGGGACCTCTATCTGAAGCAGTCGCGATTCACCCTGTTCAACCCCGACGAGGACCTCGTCCGAAATGAGGGGGAGGCCTTCCGTGCCTACCGGGATATCGCCCACTACGAGAACTTTTACCAGGACAACCGCTGGCGGCTGCAGGGCATTCAAACGAATTTTTCGATGCGCTTTGACCGGTCGATTCGGACCCTGGAGTTCGATGCTTTTCTGACCCGGCCAAGGGGGTCGGAATCCCTGACGAGCACCCTCTTCACACCGGACCTATTGATGGCGGGGGGCTCCATGGTGTCCCAGATGGGACGGAAGACCCGGGTCGAGCTGAATTGGGTCAACCTGTTCGAGGTGCCGTCCAGCGGAACGACCCATCAATCCCTGCGGAACCCAGTGGTGCGCGCCGGCATCGAACGGCAAGACGAGATGGGCAACTGGACCGCGCGGCACGCGGTGGAGGGGGGTTACGCTCAGCGCCATTGGCTGTTCTCCCAACTCGAGGATGGCGGTGCCGACACAGCCGGCTACCGCACC